>LZCG01000139.1_pt1 | contig 13611 bp, 24 predicted proteins | sample 768541 | NCBI WGS metagenome assembly LZCG01 (sample SAMN05200874, study PRJNA324366) | oil field metagenome | isolation source: sample BH-FW-1 from oil reservoir | place: India: Bombay High | collected 2015-07-11
TGTTCGGGTGATCTGGTCGATGCTCAAGGATGATCGGGATTACGAGCTTCGGGAGGTGAGACCAATGACTTGAAAATCCAAGAGGGATGTTCAGGTCTTGCAATCCAACATCAATCGGTGTATAGGTTTGTCATGGCACGCCCGTTACGCATCGAATACCCTGGCGCGGTGTATCACATCACCACCCGCGGGAACACTCGTCAGGAGGTCTTTCTGGACGATGCCGACCGGGAGAAGTTCCTGGAGGTATTGGAGCAGGTGATCGGCCGCTTCAACTGGCTCTGTCATGCGTATTGCTTGATGTCGAACCACTACCACCTATTGATCGAGACGGTCGATCCTACCCTCTCCCGCGGGATGCGGCAACTGAACGGGGTGTACACCCAGGCGTTCAACCACTGGCACGACCGGGTTGGACACGTTTTCCAAGGTAGGTACAAGGCGATCCTGGTGGAGAAGGAGGCGTATCTGCTTGAGCTCGCTCGCTACATCGTCCTCAACCCGGTGCGGGCGGAACTAGTGAAGGGCCCAGGAGACTGGGAGTGGTCCAGCTACTGCGCCACCGCCGGGCTGAGCGAATCTCCATCCTTTCTTACCACCGACTGGATCCTCAACCAATTTGCGAACACTCGGGAGGGAGCGCAGCGGTTCTACCGCCGGTTTGTTTCGGAGGGGATGGGGAGCTCTCCGTGGGGCGAGCTGAAAGGCCAGATCTACCTGGGAAGCGACAAGTTCATCGAGAGCATCCCAAAATCCCCGACGGAGCTGAACGAGGTCCCGAGATTGCAGCGGATGGTCAACCGTTCGCTGCTATCTGAGGTGTTCTCTTCCGCTGCGGAGGATGAGGGAATCCTGAAAGCGTACCGCGATTGTGGGTACACGATGCGGGAGATCGCTAAGTTCCTCGGGGTTCACTACGCGACCGTCAGCCGCCGTCTGCGCCAGTGCGCCAGTTAGAGTAAGTAGAATCTAATGAAACCTAATGTTAACTTGCAAGACCTGACCCCGTTGTCCGTAGGAAGGGAGCGGTTTGTGGATGATCTGAAGCCGCTGCTTCAAGAGAGGGCTCCGACGAAGGAGATCCCACGGAAAGAGAGGCTGGTGACCCGGCCCGGACTAGAGGAACTGTTCGGGGGTATCAAGCCGTTCGTGTTTACGGGTACACCCTCAAAGAGGTAGCAGATCTGTTGGGGTTGTACTACTCGACGGTGAGCGTCATCGCCAAACAGGTGCTGAAGCGAAGAAACACCAAGAATGAAGACCTGACCCCACAAATTAACGTCGCGCGAGCAGGCCGCGACCTGTTTGAAGGCGGCCGGGGTGGCGGCGGTGATCGCGAAGTCCTTCTCGCGCATCTTCTTCAGAAACGCGATCAACAACGGCCTTCCCGTGATCGAGTTAAAAGAGGGGATCGACAAAATCGAGAAGGGGGATACCGTCAAGATCGACTTCGAGAACGGGATCGTGATCCACGGTGGTAATGAATATCACTTCCCTGCCCTCCCCCCGGAGGTCCTCGCCATCCTCGAAGACGGCGGCCTGATCCCGCATGTGCGGAAGGAGTTGAGAAAAATAGATCAAGGATGATACTTATCGATGATTTGCTGAAAATCGCTACGGCCAGGCTTGAAGATGCAGAAGTCCTCTTGGCCAACCGCAGGTATGATGGGGCAGTCTACTTGTGCGGCTATGCAGTCGAGATAAAACTCAAAGCGCGAATTTGCAAAACGTTAAATTGGCCAGGCTATCCATCTACCCTCAAGGAATTTAAGAACTACTCCAGCTTTAAAACTCATGATCTGGACGTTTTACTACATCTCAGTGGACGGGAGAGCAATATAAAGCTAAACTTCCTTACGGAATGGTCCGTAGTTGCTCAATGGGATCCATCTACCAGGTATCAACCGGTCGGTACCGCAGATGAAAGTGATGCAAGACTCATGATTTCAGCCACAAAGGTGCTGCTGAGGGAAATATGAAAGAGATAGCGCAAAAGCTTGCCAAAGTGGAGAAAGAAGTAGCCTTGGAGAAAGGGGCGTTTACCCTTTTCGCGTTAGTACTGCGTGAAGACGCCCCCGCCCTCTGGGATCTGCTTGTTGCTGCACCGTGGATAGAGGCGAACAAAGAAGACGCCATAAAATACATCGCTGCAAAGGTTAAAAAGGTTCTTACTCCTCAAGAATTGATGGCTTTATCGCGCATCGTAGTAATTGAGCAGGACAATCCTTTCTTGAAAGCATTGCACCGCGCTGCCCATGTTGAACATGGGCTAATGGAGGTCCAACATAGCATTTTCTTCGGTTTGCCAATAGAACACGCGTATATTATCACCTCACAACGTGCTGAGAAAGCTGCTCAGGCAACTTCAAATTAATAAGCGATCAAGAGAGGCAGAATCTGCACCCACCGGAAAGATGAAAATCAGATACGATGAGGAAGCGAATGCCCTCTACATAAAGCTCCGAGAAGGCAAGTACCATGAAAGTGACGAAATCCGCGATGGATTCATCCTTGACTACGATGCGGAAGGAAACATCATCGCCATTGAAATCCTGAACGCTTCAGCCCACTTAGATCCTGCCGATCTCTCCACCGTTAACTTTGAGATTACTCATCCATTACTGAAAACCGGTGAGAAGACTTAAACAACCTTCGCCAAGCGGGAATAGATCGACACAATCAAAAAAGATGATACCGTCAAGATCGACTTCGAGCGTGGGATCGTGATCCACAAAGGTAACGAATATCACTTTCCCGCCCTCCCCCCGGAGGTCCTCGCCATCCTCGAAGACGGCGGCCTGATCCCGCACGTGCGGAAGGAGTTGGGGAAGGGGTGAATGTTGCATTTCAAGACTTGACCCCGAAATTGACCTGACCCCGAAATTGACCCCGAAATTCGGCCACTCCAAGGACCACCGTCCTGATTTACACCAGGTAGTTGTTGGTGCGCTTCTCACCCAAGATGGGCGGCCGCTGAGCTGCACCGTCTCCCCGGGAAACTCCTCTGATGCGAAAGGGGCCTGCCCCCTAATTCTGTACCACTGATAAGTAGAGAGTCTGTCCAGTCTTTTCGTGTTTCATCCGCTCATTCATCTTGATGCTGTGATGGGAAGACGGACGGCCATGCTCCAAAAGCTCAATCCGTACCCCGTCCCTAAACTCCACCGGCGTTAGATACCCAAGCGCACTGTGCGGTCGGGTTTCATTGTACCACCGCCGCCATCTCTCGGTCTTCACCGTCGCATCCAACAAACTGTGAAACAGCTCCTGATTCAAACATTCCCGCCGCAGGGTGGCATTGAAGCTCTCCCCATACGCATTTTGCCACGGGCTCCCCGGTTCGATGTGGTGCGGTTTCACATCTTGCTCAAAAAGCCACTCCATTAGTGCCGTCGCGATGAACTCCGGCCCATTGTCACTCCGAATGTATCCCGGGACGCCTCGCTCGGCAAACAACCCTTCCAACACTTCCTTCACCCGACTCGCCGGCATGTTCCGCCCTACCGCCACTTTTAGCCCTTCCCGCGTGTACTCGTCCTCAACGGTAAGAATGCGCAGCGGTTGCCCGTTTACCGTTCGGTCATGCACAAAGTCATACGTCCAAACATGGTTGGGATGAGTGGCGGCAAGCGGAACCGAGCTTCCCTTCTTCCGCACCCGTCTCTTCTTGCGTGGGGTACTTAGCCCTTCTTCCTTCCAGATGCGGTACACCCGCTTGTGATTCACCTTCATCCCTTCCCGCCGCAGATACGCCCATGCGGTGCGATATCCCGCTACTCTGTTCTCTTCGGCAATCTCTCTCAGTTTCGCCGCTAACGCTGCGTCAGTTTCCTTTGTGGTTGGCTCATACCGGTAACTGGAGCGGGAGATCCCGATCAGTTCACAGCTTCGTCTCTCAGACACGTTGTAATGTTTCATCTCCTTCACACACTGACGCCGCTGTCGCGGCTTCAGAACTTTTTTCGCATCACCTCCTTCATCGCGTCGATCTCCAGTTCGCGATCCGCCAGCAGCTTCTTCAACCGTGCATTCTCGCGCTGGAGCCGTTTGAACTCGCGTACCGTTTCTACGTTCATCCCCCGGAATTGCTTGCGCCAGCTGTAGAACGTAGCCTGCGAGATCCCATGCTCGCGGCAGATGTCGGTGATGGTTTGCTCCCCTTTGTCCGCCTGTTCCAAGATCCGTACGATCTGCTCTTCCGTAAACCTACTTTTCTTCATGAGAATCGACTCCTTTCTCAGGACGATTCTCTACTTATTGCTGGTACAGTTTCAAGGGTGCACGCCCGGAGTAGCACCGTTGGCTAGCAATATATCCACCTCTCCGTAGCTAACCATAGGGAAAAACCTGTAGACAACCACAGTGAAAAGGTGTATATTATTAATAGAAAAGGTCCCGCCCTGATGACAAGAACCCATGGGGTTCTCCCGCAAGGGTAGTCAGGGCGGTCAATTTTTAGTACCAGTACATGCGGCCGTTCCTAAAGATATCGAACTCGCTGCGAATCGCGGCCTTGATGCGGTCGTAGCTACGAGTGTCTCCCTTGGACCACTTCCGGTAGATGGCCCAGTTGCAGTAGTCAGCAACCTGGAGTCCGGCGCAGGATCTGGATTCGTGGTGAAAAACGCGGTAGTTCACCCCAGAGGGCAGAAAATCCGCGAGAGTGGTCTTAATTGCTTTCTCCACCGCCTGGCGTTTTTTCTTCACCGGCAGTCTGTCAGTTAGGACCACAACTTCGTCATAACGTTCGCTATTCACTCCCTGGAAGACATATCGCAACAGGTATCCGAGCATTTCCGGGTAAAACCTGATTAGAGGCTGTAATGAGGGGCCCGTTTTTCGCTTTTCCACGATCAGGGAATCGATGCGGATGGAGCTGAGACACGCTCGATCAGCGGGAATACTTGGTCACGCACTTTTTGGCGATCTTCCGCCGCGTGGAAATACTCAATATCGAGTCCATCCTCGATCAGGTCATACTTCAACGCGGGGAAGGTTGTGTCCCATAGGAAGGGCCGCTGGGAGGTGACGCACGTGAGGGTGAAATACCGCGTCCCGCTCTGGGAAAAGTCGAAGTTTCCGCCCTCGTCGAGGAAGATGTACAGGTGCCTCTGTGATGGAGCTGCGATCATATTGGGCTCACTCATGGCCGTGATTATATTCCTCACACCCATCTTCTACAGTTACAAATTCAAAGTTGCCTTTCAAAGGGCATTACATGGCCTGGGAAGAGGTCTTGGCACCACAATCTTCCTTTTCCCTCACTGGACTCACCGGCGGTGGGATGGCCACCCCCGCTCCTTGCAGCACCTTGCCACACATTCCTTTGAGTGGCGTCCGGAGTAGATACCGCTTTCCTTGATGACGCACTTTCACTTCTTCCAGCACCTCCAGGTCACGCAGAATGTCAGCCCATTCAAGCTTCCATCCTCTCTTGTGTAGCCTTTGGGTTAACTCGTGCATGAGAACAAGGGAAAGGAAACTCACAAACAGGTGCCCCCTGATCGCTGGGTCAGTCTTGTGGAAGATCGGCCGCGTTTCAAGGAGTGACTTCGCCGTCCGGAAGAATCTCTCCACCGTGAGCAGGTGCTTGTATTGGAGAGCGACCGCGGCGGCGGGAAGATCGGTGTTCGTCCGTAACACCCATTTCCCATCGTAGCGCGCTTCCTCCCGCACCTTCTCGTAGTCGATCCGGAGAGCATCCTTCTTAGCAGTGAGGTAGCGGCGGAACCCGCGATTCCCAACCAGCGCCTTCGTCCCCTGCTTCAGCTTGCGCTCGATCCCTTCCAGGATCAATTCCCTGTCTCGGGCGTCCTTCTTCGCCTGGTCCGGGTTGTAGCACACGATGTAGCGGCGATCGTCAACCTTGACCTCCTTCATATGTAGATTCTCCTCCACTTCTTGGTACCGTCCGGGATGGGAGAGGACCTTCTCCCCCACCTCTTTCGCCCGCCGCATTCTCACTCCCAGGATGTACCCCACATTCCGCGCTTCCAGCTCTTCGATGACAGAGCTGCTCACCATCCCTCTGTCGGCAACAAAGCATACCTTACTCAACCCGAACCGCTCCCTCGCCCGATCGACCACCGGGAGAAGAGCCTTCGCATCAGAGGAGCTTCCCGGGGAGACGGCGCAGCTCAGCGGCCCCCCGTCTTGGGTGAGAAGGGCACCCACAACCACCTGGTGCAAATCGGGACGATGGTCCTTGGAGTGGCCGTACCTCCCTAACTCTTCCCCTCCCTCCCCTTCAAAGTAGAAGCTCGTCGTGTCGAAGAACACGAGCTCTAGCTTCGTGAACAGATCACGGTTTAGGTGGAACAGGTCCCCCTCGATCTCTCCCTTGTTCTCCCCCAGCCACGCCATCGCCCGGTACATGTGGTGAAGATCCAGATCATCGGTTCCGGGAACATCCACATCACGCAGGAACCTCATCCCCTGTTGGTCCGAGCCTGACTCGAACAGACGGTGCAGAACCGTGGCGAAGACCGCTCTCTCCACATTAAACTGGAACTTCCTTCCCGCAAGATGATCGTTGAGGATGCGATCGATCTCCAGCTCCTTCCATAAACCGACCGAACACAAGAGCGGGTCCGATCCGTCGCGTGGACAGGGCCTCCAGTTCACCGTTTTTGTGTGCCTCCTGGATCTGTATTCGTTCGGCAAACCTCCCTAAAGAACGAAGCAGCACGTCCACCTACCCTTTGGCATGCAGTCGATCCAATCGGCCCAGAGTGGCGACGATACGCTGGCGTGTTTGCTTCCCTTCCCTATGGTTTTCCACCAACTGGAGGTAGTCGTACTTACCCGCGTGCTTAACCCTGACGAACATATGCCCTCCTTCTCTACCACCTCCATATTAGCAGAAATATCCATGTAAGAGAGCTTAATTAGAAAGCTGTTGGCACCACGTTTGGCAGGATTCAGAAACTCGATCCCATCAGAAGGGCGTTTCCAGCGTCAGCACCTCCGGGAACTGTAGAAGATGGGTCTTAATCTCGTCCTTTTGATTACGACTTGACAGCGGGGGGGGGCGAGGTATAGTAATGGGTGTCGCCATCCAAGATAAAAAGGAGGTGACCCGGATGGCGATGTGGAAAAAGGCGTTGGCGTTGGTCGTAGCGAGCTTGGTAGTGGCACTCCCTGTGGTGACGCAGGTGTCCGTAGCACAGACAGTTCCGACACAGAAACAGGAAGCACAAGTTGTCCTTCCGCAGGGGAAGGAGCTTTCAGATACCAAACTTCAAGAGACAGAGGGCGAAGGTCCGCTTAGTGCCACAATTGGGGCGGTGTTAGGTGGCGCATTTGAGTATGGGATGGAACGTGCAAAAGGTGAAAAAGTGAATTTGGGGGCTATCGCTCTTTCGGCTGCCTATGGTGCGGCTATGTCGGGTTTTGTTCCTGATGCCCAGGTCATTAAAGTGGGCGTACGGGCTGTCCGTTGGGCCGCTCGTGCAGTAGCGGCTGTTGGACCTAAGGCCATGTCCTTTGGTCAGAAAATCGCCTATGGCTTTAACCACTATATTGGTGGGCCTTTGATTAGATTGTTGACGAGAAGAAGGTAAAGCCCATGTCCAAGCAAAGAGGCACAGAGAGGTTCGTGAAACGTTTTCTGATTTGGATATCGTGGGCCGGCGCCATAATTGTTGTGTCTCAGCTTCTTCTTGCCCTAACGCTGCCAAGCCGGTCGCTTGCTGAGACCCTAAGCAATTTGGGCAGGTTGAGAACGTGGGGGCTAGTTGGAATTCCAATCATGATTGGAATAGGACTCGTAATGACCACGTTGGATACCATGGGCGTTCTTCAAAGAGACCGGTGGCCATGGGAGAAGCGGAAGAGACAAGTATAGGAAGAGAAAAGGGGGAAAGGGGACAGGCTACTTTTCTCGTCTCTTTCAGCGCAAGAAAAGGGGACAGTCTTTTTCATCGGGTGCATAGGAAGGAGCTACCTAGCTCCAGCATTGCGAGATTGGATATCGTGAGGGAAATGAGATTACCAAAAACCACAAAAACCAGCCTGTCCCCTTTTTTCTTCCGGCTAATGATCCTTTAAAGCTATGAAATGGCGTGTAACGGTAGCGTTGGGATTGTGGTTAGTTGTTATGCACTGTTTCACCTTGGCCAAAGTGCCTTCCTCCTACCTCTTCCTTCGCTATACAGACGTGATCGAGCAATCTAACGAGTATACCTGCGGGGCCGCGGCGGTGGCTACGCTCCTTACCTGCTTTTACGGCATTCCTGTGACCGAACAGGACGCTTGAACCTGGTTTACGGCTCAATGCACGCCCGGGAGAGAAACCAGAACAAGGGCGCGGGATTACGGCGTACGATCTCAAGGAGGCACTGGAGGCTAAAGGGATAAGAACAGAGGGATTCCTGGTTAAACCAGCTGCCCTTCAGGATTACTTTTCCCGCGGCGGATTGCCGGTGATCATCCACCTCACCAAACCGGAGAAGCACTTTGAAGTGGTAGTGGGGATGGTCGGGGAGCAGATCGTAATCGCCGATCCGTCGTGGGGGAGGAGCGTAATGCCGCTAGCGGTATTGGTGAAACAGCGGGGCTACGACGGGGTCGTGCTTGTTCCCATACCTTCTTCGGAGCTCGCTCATCAGGCTGCGGTCCGGCAAGGAAAGGCTCTGGAGTGGGCTGCGCTTCGCCTCACGCGGCTTTCTCAGTTGCGGGAGTCCCTGCCGTGAGAGGATCTCTCGCACTGATTTTTGTCTTGTGTTTGTCCAGCTTCGCGTTCGCTCAAACCTCGTTCCAGCCGCTGCAACGAGTGGAAGAAACTTCAGGGCAATACACATGGCAACTGGATCTTGGCTATACTCCCACCGGTGAGAGCGGCTTCGGAGTGGACGAGTTCGGCCAACCGTATTCATACATCAGATTTTCCCAAGGATGGCGATTGGGGATATCCGGAACGTTTGTCTTGGGTGCCGGATGGAAGATGGGTTTTTCGGTTGCGGATTTACGCACAATAGACAAAGAGACGCGAAAGTATTCCGATCACGATAGCGACCTCAATTCCGTCCACCATGACTTTGCATATTCTATGTCTTATGAGTATCGTATCGATCCAAATAACGCATGGGATCCCCGGATTTCTTTCTCGTTCGGTCACCCTTGGCAAGGAGAGGTCGGAGCAACGGCGAGTTTACTTCGGGATCCGGTGGTGTTGGTGGGGCGGGTGAGCATGCTCACCCAGGCGGATGAACCGCACAATTGGCTCTCCTTAACGTTGGGAGCTGGGTTTGTGGCAAACGCCTGGATTGATCTGAGCGCATCAGTGGGGGCAACGATACCCACAAGCGGGGTGGGAATACCCATTACCACCATCGGCCTGCGCGTCCGCTACAGTCTCGATTCCGAGAGTAAAAAGGAAGTAGGAGGACGTATAACCTGAGCGTGCAGGGACAGGCGCCGAGATTAACTTTCGAAGCGGAGGCAAGCTGGCGGGGACCATAGTCAGGACCGATCCTGAGCTGACCGGCGCGAGATATCCGGAGCTGGAGGATCTATCGATCCAGTATGCACCTTTCTCTTTGTGACCACGATTTAGGGGGTCACTTGGGGTCGGTCTTGCAATGCAAGATTCAATCCATTCTACGTACGTTCAACGAAGCGATCATAGTCAGAACGGGACAACGGAGTTTCTAGAAAGAACGCTCTGCTACGCCTGGATGATGACCGGTACCCCCCTCCTGGTACGGATGGATTCAGGGAAGGAGGAGAGAATGAGCTGAAGGGCGCCTCCCACCCCATGTTCAACGTTTTTCACTCCTCGCGGACGAGGGAGGCCACAAGATCGCCGGCATGTCGAGGGCAAGATGACTGAAATGAGCCCTCAACGGGTGACTCATCTCTCTACGGATTCAGGTTAATTGTTCCACAAGCTGATCGAGGTGCATGTCCCGCGATCCCTTGACGAGGAGGAGGTTGCGGTCTCTTGTTAAGGCCTTCTGGATGGAACCTGCAAGTTCCTCTCTAGGAGAGAAGACGAAGGTTCCGGCGGGGGCGTTTTTTGCGGCTTCTCGCGCCGCCGCGGTGGTGAGATCTCCCACTGGAAAGATCGGCTCGATCCCGAGACGCAGGGCGAGATCGATCATCTCACAGTGAAAGCGGGGGGAGTCTTCCCCCAGGTCGAGCATATCTCCGAAGACGAAGGCGCGCTGTGCTATATCAAGGTCGAACTCGGCAAGGGTAAAGAGGGCCCCGCGTGTGGAGTCGGGGTTGGCATTGTAAGTATCGTCAAGGAGGTATCCGAACGAGGTGGAAAGAAGGTTCAACCGGTGGGGGAAGGGTTTGAACGTTCTCACCTGCTTCTCGATTGTCTCGGGAGCGAGGCCGAGCTCGAGCGCACAGGCAACGGCTGCGAGGACGTTGGTGGCGTTGTGCCGCCCAAGGAGAGTTGTTTCCAAGCGAAGCGGCGGGGGTTCCATCTCGATGATAAGGCCGGGGCACGTTCCAACGATCCTCCCGTCTACTTTCCCGCCGTGAAGACCGACAGAGATAACCTCTCCCTTCCACCCTGTTGCGAGCCGGGAGAGTTCTGGACAATCGAGGTTGACAATCGCTGTTCCATTTTCGGGAGTGCGCGGACGAGCTCCCACTTCTCTTCCGCGATCGCGGCCACGCTTCCAAACCCGGAGAGGTGCCCCCGTCCGACCATGGTGAGGATAGAGATCTCCGGGGAAAGGAGTGCGGCGAGTGGGGCGATCTCTCCCGGCGCGCTAGTTCCCAGTTCGAAGACCCCCACCTGCGCACAAGAAGGCATCTCTAATAACGCGAGAGGGAGGCCGATCTCGGTATTGTAATTGTGCGGGGCGGAGAAGGTGTCGAGGTCTCCTCTTAAGAGGTGGGTGAGGAGAGCCTTGGTCGTCGTCTTCCCGCAGGTTCCTGTGATTCCGATGAAGGTCGCGGGTAGCTCCCTCCGCCAGGTCGAGGCGAGGCGTTGCAACGCCTCCAGTGTGTTCTCGACCACGATCAGGTTGCGCCCGCTCTTTGGGATCGCTCTGGCCTCCGAGACGAGTGCGCCACACGCCCCATGTGCGAACGCTTCCTCCAGGAAGACGTGTCCATCGGTATGAGCCCCTTCCAGAGCAACGAAGAGGTCTCCCTCCCGGACAAGGCGGGAATCATGGATCGCCCGTCGGGGCGTCTCTCCTGTTTCTTTTACGAGGTCTCCACCGAGGATCCGCGCGATCTCAGCAATGGGGAACATCAGATCACTCGGGGAACTCAGGGAGGATGAGCGGGACGGTCACTTCCCGTTCGTCGTAGAGGTAGTAGCCGGTGATATCGGTCCTCACCTTGTCGATCCCCTGTAACCCGTTGGGGGACATGTAATCCCAGGCGAAGAGCTCAACGGTGAGGGTGTCGTAACTTGGGAGTTCCTCGATCGCCTTGATGAGCTCCCCGAGCGACTCGAACTCGGCAGGCGATTCTCCCTCCTCCAGGAGACGCGGCCCGCTGTAGGCGCGTACCGTGATGGCATCGGCCAGGAGACCGGCGGGGATCTCGATCGCGCCCTCTTCGGTCTGCGTCCCCCGTGGTAGGTCTGCAGTTCGACCGTGTAGTGAATCGTGTCTCCGGGTTGATAGAAATCTTGGTCGAGTTCGAGGTGGTTGATGCGCATCGCCCTTATCTCCTGGGTGATCTGCATCGAGGTGGCGATGCGCGTGATCTCCGGGTCCCTAAAGTCGTTATACTGCAGGAAGGAGACGATCCCCGCTAGCTGCCACGGCGGGTAGATCGCAATATCTTGTGTGCTCAAGAAGAGATCGTGTCGTTCAAGTGGGAAGGGCATCCCGTCTCCGAGGATCTGATATGTCACCTCGACCGTCCCCTGTCCGATCCGATCGAGGGTAGCATCGATCGCCTCGAAGCCGGTTGAGAGGAGGAGATTGGTCATGATGCGCGGTTCGTCCACGAGCGCGATCCGGAAGTTTTTCGAGCGACCGCTGTCGAGGTCCAGAACCCCGAGAGAGAGGTCGATCAAATCCGGTTCCTCCCCAATCCGCCCCCCGATCCCTGACATACGATCCTCGAGGATCGTACCGACCGATCGCCCCAGTGTTCCCAGCTTGAACGAGGCGTCGTAGGCCTTCATCGTGTCGTAGATATGCGCGGTGGTGAGGGGGAAGGATGCCTTCCCGTTCGATAGGAAGGGGTGACCGAAACCGACGATCGCGCCCTCCTCCTGGTAGGTGAGCGTCCCCAGTGCCCCGATGGTAACATCGCCGCTCGCGAGAGCGACCCCGATCGCGCTCCCCGCCTGTAGGGGGATCTCCTCGTTTGTGTTTCTGCTCGCCCCGCCAGCGATGGGGTTTAAACGAAGGCCGAAGGAGGAGAGTCCATGCACGGTGGAGGGAAGGTCATTGGGCAGAAACTTGGCGAGGAGACCGTCTGGTGGTGTAGTGGCTCCGTCCATCAGCGTTTCGAGTGATCGCCCGGAGAGGCCGGTGACGAGGAGCGGGGAAGAGACCGGGTAGGAGAAGATCGTACCGGCGCTGCTTGGAGGGTGGTGGGGGCGGCGGTGCGACGGCTTCAACGAGGGTCACCCCGGAGAGGATGACCTCCTTTGAGGGACGAGAAGAGACGGGTTTTCCGTTCAGCGAATCGATGATCTGAAGCATCTGTTCGATCGGGGTGACCAGACCGATCGGGGTGATCTCCTTCGACCAGGCGGCGGCACGGCTCAAGGCGCCGATCAACTTTCCACCGATGTAAATAGGGCTTCCGCTCATTCCTTGAGCAATCCCTCCGGAGCGGCCGATCGCCTCCCCGCTCACCCGTACTACGATGAAATCGGAATGTTCCCCGGGTTCGTCGATTACGCCTAGGACCTCCACGGTGAACTCGCTGATCACATTCCCGGCGACGATCGTCTTCCCGGTCCCGTGCATCCCGGACTCGATCTCGTTGAGGAAGAGGAACCCCTTTCGATCATAAGCGAGTCCAGCGACAGCGGTTCCAACGATGAGCAGGGCAATAACCACCACGATTGTTACTTGTTTCACTCTTCCTCCTTGCAGGTCGGACGATCTCTTCCGTGTGGAATGGCACCTTCGCGTGCGGCTTAAGCATAAAGAAGAAGGGGTCGGTTCGCAAAAAAACTCCTCCACTACGAAAAGCAGGAGTCTAGGAAGAGATACCGATTGAGCCGATGTCGCTCTACTATCGCGGCTGGTCGCTCATTATGTCTGACGTCGGCCTGTGGTGGATTGTTCAGACGACATTACGAGAGGGGGCATTTGAATGCCCTGTCTCGGAAAGGCGGGGCTTTTTACTGGATTCCGAGGAAGAAGAAGCGAACGAGCATCAACACGGGGATGATCTCAAGGCGTCCGATCCACATGTTAAAACAGAGCGCGAGCTTGCTCACCGTCGACATTGTCGGTCCGGTGATCCCGACCGACATGCCCACGGTGCCCTGGGCCGAGGCCACCTCGAAGATGACATCGGAGAGGGTGAAGTGCGGTGGAGAGGTGTGCAGAAGGACGATCACCCCCGCCCCGAGGAAGATCAGCCACAGGAAGGTGATCAGGGAGCGTCCTCCAGCCGGTGCCCCACCTCGCCTCGGCGATCGCCTTTTCCCCGATGCGGAACGGGACG
>LZCG01000140.1_pt1 | contig 13598 bp, 18 predicted proteins | sample 768541 | NCBI WGS metagenome assembly LZCG01 (sample SAMN05200874, study PRJNA324366) | oil field metagenome | isolation source: sample BH-FW-1 from oil reservoir | place: India: Bombay High | collected 2015-07-11
GAGCTCTACCGCCGGGGAGTGCGCAAGGTCGGCCTCCACGTCGACGCGACAAGCCTGACCGGGGCGACACGCCTCTACGAGCGAGCGGGGATGCACGTCGACCGCCAGAGTCACGCCTACGAGAAGGAACTCCGCGCCGGAAAGGACCTGAGCACCCAGTCGGTGGAATAGATCTGATAGTCCTGTAAAGAAGAGTCAAAACGACTTCTTACTAGTGAAGGAGGAGGCAACGTGAGAAGGTTAACCCTATATCCAGCTCTGTTCCTGTTGGTTGCTTCGATCGGATTGATCGCCTGCGGCCAGGCCGAGCAAGATGCGGCCACTCTGATCAATAAGGCCGATCAAGTCTTTGATCGCACCGAGGGCACGTTCAATTTCACCCTGTATGAATCGGCCCTACGTCAGGCGATTACCCTGTGGGAGGAGGCGCTGCCGCTCATCCCCGCCGATCAGGTTCAGACGAAGGCACATGTGCTGAACGGGCTCGCACAAGGGTACTTCGAACTTGCCGAAGGCTATCTCACAACCGTTGAGGAGAAGGACGCTGCCTTCAAGCAGGGAAAAGATTATGCCCTGGAGAGCCTCCGCCTTGACCCCGATTTCAAAGCAATCGAAGAGGAGAAGGGATTCCGCGCGGCGCTTCGCTCAAGCAAGGGTGTGAGAGCGGTCTTCTGGTACGGGAACGCCCTCGGCCGCTACTTGAACTACCACCCGTTAACAGCGATCACCGGCGGGATGACGGATGTTCTCGCCTCCTTCGAGCGGGCGCTGGAGATCGATCGGAACTACCTTGGCGGCGGACCCGACCGCGCCCTGGCCGCCTTCCTCGCCCAGGTGCCGAGCATCCTCGGCGGGGACCTCGAGGAGGCGAAAGTTCACTTCGAGAGCGCTCTTAAGATCGACCCCGCTTACCTGGAGAACTACGTAAACTACGCCGAGCATTACGCCAAACAGAAGAAGGACTGGCCCCTCTTCGAAGGCCTGCTTGCGACCGCACTTGACAAAGGGGAAGACCCGGTGGTGATGGGAAAGTGGCCGTTCTATAACACCCTCTCCCTTGAACGCGCTAAGGAACTATGGGCCTGGTGGGAGGAGAAAAGGTAGGGGAAGACACGGGGACGCCCCCTCTCGCGCTGAGGCGGGGCGCGTGTACCGAGGCTGCTTTCCCGAGCAGCTCAGAGAATCGCAAAGCGATCCTCGCCTGGGAGCTAGCAACGCAACAGTTCCTCCTACGTCTCGTAATCGAGGATCCAAACCTCGACGGACCTTGGGAGCGCGTCCGTATCGAGTACTGTCTTGCAGTCTCCGATCTCGCGCACGGTATACAGCCCCTCGGCAACGAGCGTGAAGTCGTCGAGCGGTGCGATGTCCGGCCACGGGCAATACCCCTCCACATAGTAGTGCATCGGGAACACGACCTTGACCGATGGTAGCTGCGCGATCACCGTCATCGCTTCCGCCGCGTCGATCGTGTACGCACCACCGACCGGGAGGAACAGGACGTCAACACCGTCGAGCGCCCTGACCTGGTCGCTGCTCAGAATCCTTCCCAGATCACCAAGGTGGGCAAACTTGATCCCGTCGATTTCGAAGCTGAACATGCAAACCCAACCCTGCCCGCCGCCGCCTAATGTGACATGGCTCCCTTCGATCGCGTGCATCTTGAACTCCGGCGTGATGACCCACGACGCAGGAGGGATCTTCTCCCGGCAACGACCATTATCATTGAGGAGGAAGACCTTGATAGGAGCCCCCTCGACTCGATCCTTCTCTCCGTAGCAATACGGGCAGTGATCGATGTGGGCATGCGTCATTAAGACGATGTCGGCCGGCTTGGGAAGCGCGGGGTATGGAACGTACGATCCGTACGGATCGATCATGATGATCGGGCCCTCTTCGGCCTGCACAGTGAAACACGAGTGTCCAAGGTAGGTTACCGTCACGTCACCGGGGAACGCGGCAACACCGATCCCAAGAATCACGAAGAACAGGAGAGCCCTACGCATTGTAATCACCTCGCAACCGTTATAGCGCAACTGTGTCAGACATGCAAACATCTTTGGCAATGCCCAGTTGACGCTTTATGGGCTTCCCAATACACGCTCAACGCAACCGCACAATCTCGGAATACCCTACCGTCGGTCAAGGAAGCACGCGCCCTACCTAGCCATCTAACAGCTCCCTCGCTTCCTTCGCTCTTTCCAAGTGATCACAGGCAGCACCGTGTACGTAAACGTCATCTATAAACCAATCATGAACGATGGGTTCTCATGGTCTTGCGGGTTTCTCCCTCACCGTAGACTGGCTCCTGGAGCAGTTCACCAAGGAGCAAAGAGCGTCCCACAAGACCTACCGGGAAATCTGCGGCCAGGGGAAATTGCCAAGCACCCCAGGGTGCACTACTGCACGCTCAGCCACATGTTGCGGCAATTCGAGGAAAGGCAGTGAAGCTCCCCGCCCACAGGGCGGGGCTTCAAAAAGCAAAACCAAAAGATCTAAGAGGAGTTGATTCTCATGTTGCAGTTTGATGCACCTCATTGTCGCATAGAAAGCAACCCCGGGAGGTGTAGTAAGCTCCAAACCGGTTACTACCCCCCTCAAGTACGCTTGTGTGCGACGCTGCATCTATCTTTTCGTAGCTCTGGGGGGTGTAATAAGCACCAAACGGAGTATTACACCCCCCAAGGAGCTTGCCTGCCTGTCGCGTCCACGAGGCAGACAGGTCTCCGACGTTGGGTGGGACACCTTCCTCATACTCTTTCCAACAAGCAAACTTACCGATACGCTCTTGAATGATCCTGTTACCCAAGTGCTGTGGGAAAAAGCGATTACAGTCCTAACTGGACATCGGGTCCGGTTAGGACTTACGCAAATTCATCCCTGCCTACAAGGTGGGGCATCCTTCACGATTCTCGTGAAAGCTGATGTTTGAGTGCAAGCCCCGAGAATCCTACGGGCATCCGCATCCAACTCCGATATGAACGGAGACAGAGATCGATCCCCAGACCGTACCGTGGCTCGAGCAGCGTGCGATCAGAATATAAGGATCGTGGGAGGGACAGCAAGGACGGGAATCAAGCTGTGGACAGCAGCAGCTGCACCAATCCCAATAACAAGGCCTTGGCACGATCTGCACGTAGTTCTCGAACTCACCGGCCGATGTCTCTGGACGACGAGCCGATAATACCCGGGAGGAACCCGATTGCACCAGGTATCCCGTTGATCCCACACCATCTCCAGGTAGTGTCCCTTCGGGACATCAGGGAACTGTTCCTGGTAGACGATCGTCCCTTCAAGCGTCTCCACCCGCCAACCGGTGATAAGAGGCGTCGTCGGAACGGGATTCTGCGAAAAGTACTCGGCTGGGACAACGAGCTTGAACGCTATGTCTACTCCAGCCCAGTAGGTCGTATAACAGGTTGGTCCTTCGCCCTCCAGCAGTGGGGTACAACCACACTGTGCCGTCGCCACTATGCCGATCAGTCCCACGATTACCACAGCCAATAAAACTGTTCTTTTCAACGCGCACCACCTCCATATTCCGTCGATCACCAAAGAGTCAACCCTGCCTCACCCTTCAGAGAGGGCGATCTTCTATTCTACACCTGAAAAGCGGAGGGGTTTCAAGGATTGATTATTGATCGATAGCACGGTGCTCCTGCCCTTATTTAGTCCCTCAGCGTTTTGAGTGGGTAACTGATAAGTGATGGGTGAGGGAGAAAGGCAATGGTTGAAAGACGCGGGATTAAAGGGTAGGGATTAGGGGCGGGAAGCAGGGACGAGTGATGAGTGACGGCGAGGACGTTACCCACTCGAAAAGGCAGAGAACTCCTTGTTTCGTCGTAACAAGGAAGGATGGCATTCGATGCACAGAGTGCAGCCATTCGGCGGGTGGGTTGATTTTTATACGTTCTAAGTTTATAATTATTCCAATATGGATACCGAGGCTCGCTCCACGAGATTGCGAAAGCTAGGACTCGTTCCCACAATCCAGCGGATGGCGGTGCTGGAGTTCTTAGAAGAAAACCATACCCATCCAACGGCTGAGGAGGTTTACCAGGCGGTGAGAATCCGCTTCCCATCGATCGCAAAAGCAACGGTCTATAACGTTCTCGATGCGCTGAAGAAGGCAGGGGCGATCCGTGAGTTGACGATCGCCCGCGAGGCGGCGCGCTACGATTATAATACTCGTTCCCATCCACACTTCCTCTGTCGAATCTGCGGAAATCTGTACGATGTCGATCTTCCCTGTCCGATGCGGCCGGGAGACGAAATCTTAGGGCACCGGGTCGAATCGGTGCAGACCTATCTCTACGGAGTATGCTCTCAATGCCGAAAGAATCACGATAAAGATAAGAATAAATCTAAATCGAAGGCTCATCGCAACACGGCAAACGCGACAGGGAGGGATAATGCCGGAACTCCCTGAGGTCGAGACGATCGTCCGCGGATTGAGCCCGGCAAGGGGCGCGCTGATCGATGAATTGGAGGTGCTCGACCAGCGCCTGGCCCTCCCTGTTCATGAGATCGTCGGCAAGACGATCGAAGGGATCGAACGGCGAGGGAAGTACATCCTCTTTCGCCTCTCTGCTGGGAGGACTCTCATCGTTCACCTGCGCATGTCTGGCCGACTCACCCTCACCCGGTCTCCTGCCGAGGAGAAGCACACGCGCCTCATCCTCCACCTCGATCGCGGGAAGGTTTACTTCGTCAACCCGCGTCGTTTGGGGACGGTCGAGTACTCGCGAAACGGGTTCCCTCACAAAATCGGGATCGACCCGTTCGACCGCGAATTTACCCCGCAACGTCTTGCGGAGATCGTCATGGCTTCGCGTGCCCCGATCAAACCACTACTGATGGATCAGAGAAGGATCGCCGGACTGGGGAACATCTACTCTGCCGAGGCCCTGTGGCGAGCCGGAATCGATCCGCGTCGAGCCGGAAAGACGCTCACCCGCAAGGAGATCTGGGCTCTCCATCCTGCGATTGTGGGGCTACTGAAGGAGGCGATCGACCAGATGGGAACGACCCTTGGGGGATCGGTCTCCGACTATCGCAACACATCCGGCAACTACGGAGGATTCCAGGATCTCCTCGCGGTCTACGGAAAGGAGGGGGAACCATGCCCACAATGTGGAGAGCCGATCACACGCATCGTGCAGGCCGGAAGATCGACCTACTTCTGCCCCGGCTGTCAGGTGTGAGTTCGTGGGGTTCGTTGAGTGTATTGGGTTCGTAGGGTTTAACCAGCAGGCTTTTGTAGCGGCAAAGTGGAGGAGGGACAGAGGGTGTAATAAAACAGCGAGAAAGATCGACATACAAAGAGAAAGCTGGACAAGAACAGAGAAACGCTATAAGAGGAGGATGGTTATGGAGTTGAAAGGATCACGAACGGAGAAGAATCTACTCACGGCATTCGCCGGGGAATCTCAGGCCCGCAATCGTTACACCTACTTCGCCAGCCAGGCGAAGAAGGAGGGGTTCGTGCAGATTCAAGCGATCTTTGAAGAGACGGCGAACCAGGAGAAGGAACACGCAAAGAGGCTCTTCAAGTTCTTGCAGGGCGGCGAAGTGAATGTCGAGGCGTCGTTCCCCGCCGGGGTGATCGGGACGACCGCGGAGAACCTGGAGGCCGCCGCCGGAGGAGAACACTACGAGTGGGAGGAGATGTACCCCTCGTTCGCCGCAACAGCTCGCGAGGAGGGGTTTAACGAGATAGCCAGAGTGTTCGAAGCGATCGCAATTGCGGAGAAACAACATGAGAAGCGCTACCTCGACCTACTGGCAAACGTCGAGGCGGGAACGGTTCTCAAGAAAGAGAAACCCGTGGTCTGGCGGTGCCGCAACTGCGGATACCTCCACACGGGGCCCGAGGCGCCCGAAGTCTGCCCAGCCTGCGCACACCCGCAAGCCTATTTCGAACTCCTCGGGGAGAATTGGTAAGGGGAAGCCACAATTAAGAAGCAAAGGGAGACAGATGATGGAAAATACGAATCAGGAGTACAGGATGCAGATGCCGCTATTGGGGGATTCGTTCCCGCAGATGGAGGTTCAGACGACACAAGGACAGGTCTCACTGCCGGAGACATACGCGGGGAAGTGGTTCATCCTGTTCAGCCATCCGGCCGATTTTACCCCGGTCTGCACGACAGAGTTCGTCGCTTTTCAGAAGCGCTATGAGAAGTTCAAGGAGCTGAACACCGAGCTGATCGGCCTGTCGGTCGACCAGGTCTTCTCGCACATCAAGTGGGTCGACTGGATCAAGGATAACCTGAACATTGACATCAAGTTCCCGATCATCACCGGCACGGAGGTGATCGCCAATAAGCTTGGTCTGATCCATCCGGGTAAGGGAACGAACACGGTGCGCGCGGTCTTCATCGTCGACCCCAAAGGAATTGTGCGGGCGATTATGTACTACCCGCAGGAGCTAGGGAGGAATATGGACGAATTCCTGCGCATGATCAAGGGATTCCAGATCGCCGATGCTCAGGGAGTGGCGATCCCCGCAAACTGGCCGGAGAACGAGCTGATCAAGGATGAGGTTATCATCCCACCGCCGACCGACGTCAAGACAGCACGCAAGGTGATCGGCCAGTACGATTGCTACGATTGGTGGTTCTGCCACAAGAAGCTATAAAGGAGTTCATGATGATCGGAAAGCGAATGCAGGATGCGATGAACGAGCAGATCAAACACGAACTGGAATCGGCGTACCTTTACCTCGCCATGGTGGCCTACTTTCGGGCGGAGAACCTCGACGGGATGGCGCAGTGGATGACCGTGCAGGCTCAGGAGGAGTTCGCTCACGCGATGAAGTTCTTCAACCACATCGACGAGCGCGATGGGCGGGTCGAGCTTACAGCCCTCGCCCAGCCTCAGAAGGAGTGGTCCTCTCCGCTCGAAGCCTTCAAGGCCGCGTACAAGCATGAGCAGTTCATCAGCGGGAAGATCAACGACCTGGTGAAGATCGCCTCCGAAGAGGAGGACCACGCAGCAGGGATCATGCTCCAGTGGTTCGTCACCGAACAGGTAGAGGAGGAGGCCTCGACGCACAAGGTGGTCGAGCTTCTCGAACGGGTCGGGGGCTCCGGCCACGGCCTGATCATGGTCGACCGTGAACTGGGAACGCGCAGCGCCGCTCCCGCTGAAGCCGGGGAGTGAGGAGCCTGTTGCAGAAACACTTACCGCCGAGTACGCAGAGAGAGGAGGGTGAGACGCGGGGACACGGAGATATCCGTGCTCTGTTCTCACGCTCTCCGCGGTAGAATGACTGATGAAGGATATTCGAGCGACAAGCTCCAAGGCAACCCAAGGAAGGGAGGAGAGATGACATTTTCCATCGTGAACGAGGCCGCCGATCTGAACCAGGTCCTCTTCCAGGTGACGCACGGTCTGTACATCCTGACCGCCGCCCATGAGGGACGGCTGAACGGTCAGTGTCTCGACGCGTTGATGCAGGTGACGAGTGCTCCGCCGCGGATCGCAATCGGGATCAACAAACGCTCGCTCACCCACGAGATGATCGCGGCGACTGGGCGTTTCGTCGCTAACGTCCTCGATCGCGATGATCCTAGCTGTCCGGAGGTGATCCGTCACTTCGGCTTCCAATCCGGGCGCACGGTGGATAAGTTCGCGGAGACTCCGCACGAATTGAGCGAGAACGGAATCCCGATCCTCCCTCATGCGAAGGCGTTCTACGAGTGTCGTCTCATCCTGAGATGACGCGTGATCTGGGGACACATACCTTATTCGTCGCCCTGGTCGAACGTGCCGGGGCACGGGAGGATGGAGAGCCCCTTACCTACAACGAGTATCGAAGGACGATGAGAAAGAGGAGGTAGATATGGAGAAGTGGATCTGCACGGTATGCGGTTATGTCTACGATCCGGCTGTCGGTGATCCCGATAACGGAATCGAGCCGGGAACAGCGTTCGATGACCTACCCGATACTTGGGTCTGCCCAGAGTGCGGCGTCGGTAAGGAATTATTCGAGGAGGAAAGCTAGAAAGGGGACGTTGGATACCCAATCGGCCCCGAAGATTCAACGATGACCCTAACCGGGCATGAAGGAGGATACGTTGAACGCTAGAGAAATCGTACCAGGAGTCTTCTGGATGGGGGCGCAAGACTTCGATCGGCGACTGTTCGACGAGCTGATCCCGCTCCCGGATGGGACGAGCTACAACGCCTATCTCGTTAAAGGAAGCGAAAAGACAGCACTTATTGATACCGTCGATCCGGCCAAGATTGACCTTCTGATGGCGCAGCTTGAATCCGTGCCCCGGTTGGACTTCTTGATCGTCCAGCACGTGGAGCAGGATCACTCAGGCTCCGTCCCTGCGGTCCTCGACCGGTATCCGAACGCCACGATCATCACGACACCGAAGGCAAAACCGATGCTCGTCGATCACCTCCAGGTCGATCCGGAGCGGATCGTGACCGTGAAGGACGGTGAGACACTCCCTCTCGGAGATCGGACCCTCGAGTTCATCCATGCCCCCTGGGTTCACTGGCCGGAGACGATGTTCACTCACCTCAGGGAGGAGAAGATCCTCTTCACCTGCGACTTCCTCGGATCACACCTCGCCACAACCGAACTCTACGGGGGGAGAAAGAGAGGGTCTATGAGGCGGCGAAACGCTACTACGCCGAGATCATGATGCCGTTTCGTGCGATGATAAAGGGGCACCTGGAGAAGCTCGCCCGCTACGAGATCGAGGTCATCGCCCCGAGTCACGGGCCTCTCTACGATGATCCCTCGTTCATCCTCGACGCTTACAGGGGCTGGGTCCTCGATCCTCCGAAAAATCTCGCCGTCCTCCCGTATGTTTCCATGCACGGGAGCACAGAGGCGATGGTGGAACACCTGGTCTCCGCCCTCGTCGATCGCGGGGTGCGGACGGAACCGTTCAACATGACGGTGACCGATCTGGGGAAGCTCGCCATCACCCTGGTCGACGCAGCAACGGTTATCTTCGCCACACCGACCCTCCTCGTCGGCCCGCACCCGAGCATCGTCTCCGCGGCCTACCTCACGAACGCTCTGCGACCTAAGCTGAAGCACGCCGCCGTGATCGGCTCCTACGGCTGGGCGGGGAAGGCGGCCGAACAGACGACGGGTCTGTTGAAGAGCCTGAAGCTCGAGTGGTTCGATCCGGTGATGGTGAAGGGTTTTCCTGACGGAACGACACTGCAAGCGCTTGATCGACTTGCTGAGACGATCGCGAAGCGCCACCAGTCCCTTTCTTAAACAGGAGGTGGATCATGTCAAAGACGTTTAATGCGGATGAGATCTTCGAGATTGCTCTACAGATCGAGCGAAACGGCGCTGCCTTCTACCGCCGCGCGGCTGAAGGTCCCTTTGACGAAAAGGAGAAAGAGAAACTCCTCGAACTGGCCGGAATGGAGGTTTGTCATGAGCAAACTTTCGCTACTATGCGGACGGAACAGATGAATGCACCGATCTCCTTCGATCCTGACGGGGAGGCGGCCCGCTACCTAGGAGTGATCGCCGATGGTAACGTGTTTGACCTCTGTCACGATCCGGCCGAGGGTCTATCTGGGAAGACGATCGAGGAGATCCTGAAGATCGCGATCGACTTAGAGAAAGACTCTATCGTCTTCTACCTCGGGCTGCGGGACCTCGTCCCGGAAAACCTGGGAAAGGAGAAGGTGGAGGCGATCATCAAAGAAGAGATGGGGCACATCACCCTGTTGAGCGATGAGCTCGCTGCCCTATCGAGGTGAGGAATAGACCGTGAATGGGAAACCACTCTTGGAGATAGAGGATCTCGTGGTGGAGGTCGAGGGCAAACGCCTCCTTGATGGAATCGATATGGATATCCACGAGCGCACCACCGGGGGATCATCGTCACCCGCACCGGGAGCGTCCTCGAGCACCTCCAATCGCGGGTACGTGATGATTCAAGGGAGGCTGATGTGCTCAGGTCCCCCGCGCGACATCTTTACGCAGATCAGGAGGCACGGGTTCGGTGCTTGCATCCAGGAGTTCGAGCAAGGAGGGGACGATCATGACTGACGCTCAGGAGAGATCTCTCGAAAGGGTCGGTTACGACACGAAAGGGGGAATGAACCGCTCCGCCTCCTTCCTGATCGAGGATGAATCCGCAAAAGAAGCGACCTCCAAGGAGCAGGACTTGGTGATGGCCTCGATGCGCGAGGCACGGCGAGAGTACCCCTGGGTGAAGGAGTTGGAGTTCAGCCTCGTGAAGCGAGATAAGGACGAGTTCACCCGGCTCGTCGCCTCCCACGAGGACGCCGCCGGAAACTTCATCCACGTCGCCCGCGGGGCGAAGGTCTCCTTCCCTGCTCAGTCGTGTTTCCTGTTGAAGACGCAACGCCACGAGCAGATCCTCCATAATATCATCCTCCTTGAACCGGGTTCACAGCTCCACCTGATCACCGGTTGCACGACAGCCTCCTACCGGACCGCCGGCCGCCATGTCGCAATCACCGAGATCTTCGTGCGTGAGAAGGCGCAACTCACCTACACCATGGTCCACGACTGGGCCCCCGAGGTCGAGGTCTTCCCACGCTCGGCGATCACGGTCGCCCCTGGGGGAAGCTATATCTCGAACTACATCGCTCTGACAAAGGTGAAACAGATCGAGACGGACCCGGTTGCCATCGTCGATGCCGGCGGGACTGCTCGGTTCAACTCGATCATCTACGCGAAGAAAGGATCCCACCTGGACATTGGGGGGAGGCTCCTCCTGCGCGGCGAAGGAGCACGCGGTGAAATCCTGAGCCGGGTCGTCGCCGAGGGGAGCCGGGTCATCTCCCGCGGGTACATCGAAGGGGCGAGTGCCAATACAAAGGGGCATATGGAGTGTAACGGAATCCTCCTCGACAAGACCGCCTCGATCTACGCGATCCCCGAACTGGAGGCGATCGACCCGGATACCGAGCTCTCGCACGAGGCCGCCGTGGGGAAGATCGCCGGCGAGCAATTGAACTATCTGATGGCCCGCGGCCTCTCCCTGGATACGGCGCGGTCCCTGATCATCCGCGGGTTCCTGGACGTCAAGATCGAGGGGCTCCCGCTGTCATTGCAGAAGGTGATCGATCTGATGATCGAACAGGCGACGTCGAAGGAGGCGATCTAGGTGTTCGATCTCGAGCTGGCGATCGTCGGTGCAGCGGGGGAGGGGATCCAGACGATCGGGGAGATCGTCTCCCGGGTGATCCTCTCCCACGGATACCCGGTCCTCACCGCGAAGGAGTACGAATCCCGCATCCGGGGCGGCAACAACAGCTACCGGATCCGGATCGGGGAGGAACCTCCGCTCGGGCTGCAGGAGAAGGCGGACATCCTCCTCCCCCTCAACCGAGAAGCGGCGGAACACTATGCCGACCTCCTCCGGCCGGGTGGGACCCTGATCGAGCTTCCGTTCGCCGACCTCGCAGAAAAGGCAGGGGGGGCGAAGCTCTACGCCAACACCGTTGCCGCCGGGGCGCTCGTCGCCGCGCTCGGGATCGAGCCGGAGACGCTGGAAGGAGTATTGACCGCGATGTTCTCCCGTAAGGGAGAGGAGGTCGTCCGGGTGAACCTTGCCGCGGCCCGGGCCGGGCACGCCGCCGCCAGCGCGCGGTTTTCCCTCGCAAGGAGGGACCGCAGCCACCTCCTCATCTCCGCCCATGAGGCGATACCGCTTGCCGCGACGTACTCCGGGTGCCGGTTCATCTCAGCCTACCCGATGTCCCCCTCGACCGGGATCATCACCGGGTTCGCCCGAGACGAGGGGTTGGGCGTATTTGCCGAGCAGGCCGAGGATGAGATCGCAGCGATCAACATGGCCCTCGGGGCGAGCTACGCCGGGGCGCGGGCGATGACCGCCACCTCCGGGGGCGGGTTCGCCTGATGACCGAGCAGTATCACTTGCCGGAATGACCGAAAACCCAGTGGTGATCGTCCTTGCCCAGCGGCCGGGACCGGCGACCGGCCTTCCCACCCGCACCGCGCAGGAGGACCTCCTGTTCGCGATCCGCGCCGGGCACGGGGAGTTCCCAAAAGCGGTCCTCGCCCCGGCCGACCCGCTGGACGCGTTCGAAAGACCGTCCGGGCGTTCGACCTTGCCGACCGCTACCAGTGCCCGGTGATCCTCCTCACCGACCAGTTCCTTGCTGACACCCACTTCTCCTACGCGGAGCTCTCCATCCCCGCGTCCCCGGCCGGGCCTCGGTTCGCTGGCCTTGAAGAGATTTCCGACTATCGCCGCTACCGGTTGACCGCGGGCGGGATCTCCCCCCGTCTCTACCCGGGCCAATCAGAGCACCTCGTCTGTGTCGACAGCGACGAGCACGATGAAACCGGCCATATCACCGAGGACTTGCGTGCCGTCCGCCCGGCAATGGTGGAAAAGAGGCTCAAGAAAATGGAGGGGCTGAAGGGCGAGATCGCGCTTCCTGAGGGATACCGGCTCGCCGAAGCGGATACGATCCTCATCGGCTGGGGTTCGACGCAGGGGGCGATTCGGGAGGCGGTCGATCGACTCTGTGATCGGGGGACGGCGATCGGGGCGCTCCACTTCACCGAGGTGTGGCCCCTTCCCGGGTTCACCTTCCCAAGTGGACCGGAGTACGTCACGGTCGAGGGGAACGCGACCGGACAGTTCGCGCACCTCCTCTCCGCGGGGTACGGGATCAGGATCGCAAGGACGATCGGCCACACGGACGGGCTTCCGATCACAGCGGAGTGGCTGGAAAGGAGGATCGATGCCCGAGCTAACTGATTACAAATCTCCCGCTGAGAACCAGTGGTGCCCCGGTTGCCCCAACTTCGGGATCCTGACCGCACTCAAGCGGGCCCTCGCTGCCCTCGACCGCGCTCCGCACGAGGTCTGCCTCGTCTCCGGGATCGGGCAGGCGGCAAAGCTCCCCCATTATCTGAAATGCAACTTCTTCAACGGCCTGCACGGCCGGGCGCTTCCGGTGGCGACCGGGATCAAGATCGCCAACCCCGATCTCACCACGATCGTCACCACCGGGGACGGGGACTGCTACGGGGAAGGGGGGAACCACTTCCTCCACGCCCTACGTAGAAATCCCGACATCACGGTGATCGTGCACGACAACCGTGTCTACGCTCTCACCAAGGGGCAGGCGTCGCCGAGACCCCGGTGGGCACCCGTACCCGGCTCCAGTTCTCCGGGGTGGGGGCGTACCCGCTCCAGGGGCTCGCTACCGCGATCGTCCATAACGCCCCGTTCGTCGCCCGTGGGTTCGCTGGGGATATTGACGAATTGACAAATCTCTCCGAACGGGCGATCCGTACGCGCGGCTTCTCGCTTGTTGAGGTGATCCAGCCTTGCATCACCTGGGGAGAGCATCCGCGCGATTGGCAGAGTTGGTGGAAGGAAAGGATCGCGCCGCTCCCGGAAGGGTACGATCCGCACGATCGGGCAGCAGCGCTTCAAACCGCGTTCAGCGCGGATTATCCCCTTCCGATCGGGGTGATCTACGAAGGCTCTCCCCGGCCGGTGTTCGGGGAGCGGTACCGCAACCGGGCCGGTTCCGGCCCGCTTGCCGAGCTTCCCCCGCTCGGGAAAGAAGAGATCGAACAGCCGGCTCGCCTC
>LZCG01000141.1_pt1 | contig 13558 bp, 17 predicted proteins | sample 768541 | NCBI WGS metagenome assembly LZCG01 (sample SAMN05200874, study PRJNA324366) | oil field metagenome | isolation source: sample BH-FW-1 from oil reservoir | place: India: Bombay High | collected 2015-07-11
GGGGCAGTCTTCAATGCTGATGGAATACCAATGGAAGCTACTCAATCGGCAACGGTAGATTTAGTAAATCTCGGTATTATTGGAGCGTGGTATTCTTCACCGGCGAAGAGGTTCTTACCATAACAGGGGCAGTCTTCAATGCTGATGGAATACCAATGGAAGCTACTCAATCGGCAACGGTAGATTTAGTAAATCTCGGTATTATTGGAGCGTGGTATTCTTCAGGCGATAATGTTGCAGTTTTGTTATCTGCCTATTTTAATGTAGATTCTATCTATGCCATGTTTAATGCAGACCAAACCTATGTGGTTGAGTCTTACGATACTGACGGGGTAATGACAGAATATCTGGGCACATACACCCAAGAGACTTCTGAAGTAAACGGTATTTGGACAATTGTATTAAATCAAAGTTCTCCAAGCTCCTTAACCAGCGAAGGTATTTTTGGCTTTTTCCTGGATGAAACAACTTTTGATATGAAATATGAAGTGGTTCAAACGGAACCTGATTTGGGTAATGCCCCTCCAACTCCCGAAGGAGGTTTTGGTAGTTCCAATGGTGGTCAGCTGGGCGATGCCAATGTTCAGAAATATCTTAAAATAGATTAAAGATTTTGAATTTACTGAAAGGCTGCCAAAGCACTTTGCCGGGCAGCCTTCGTTTTTCTTAACAAATAATCATGAAAAGGACTATCTTTTTTTTAAATCTCTTTCTGATGTCAATTCTGATGGGGAATGCTCAGGAGCAGCAAACGCCAGCAAACATTTTTGATAATGATTTGCCGGGTGATTATAACCAGGAATTTCAGTTTTTGGCGTTCTTTCTGAATCAGGGTGTAACTTCCAATTTTTTTCCGGAAAACACCCTTTTAAAAGGACAGGTAATCGGTCGTTTGTTTGGCCAAAACACCACCAATACCAGTAACGATAAAATAACCATGTACGCAGAGCAAAGATTGTTACCATTTTTTATTTACCAACCCAAACTTTTTAATGGAAAAGCCGTACTTCGGGCTTCTTTCGAAATTGACTGGACCTGGGGAGATGTGGCTTATGGTACAGGAGGAAATACTGGTTCAGCCATTTCGGCCGACCAGGTAAATATACAGACCCAGAATGTCGAACTGGAATTGATTCCGGCTCCTGGCTGGATGGTTAATATTGGCCTGCAGCGGTTGTATGATACCCCTTACAATCCTTACCGCGCTACGTAGATAAAATGTTAGAAACTGGTTACAGGTTGGCTTATTTTGGTACCGACGGGGTGGGTTTAACAGTCCGCCATAACAGGGATTACCTTCAGTGGAAAGTCGGGTATTATAAACTGTACGAATCGCTTATTCAGAACGACGATGATGTTACCCTGACAGAATTCTCGCTGGAGAAGAAATTAAGTCAGGCCTGGAATCTTGGTGGGTCGATTTATTTTATGCGCGACCGTGCCAACGGAGCCGGAGGTGTCTCTATTTTTGGTCAGGGACTAAATGCTACCCAACTGAATGCCTACAATGGGACTTTTAAATTTAATTTTGGAGATAAACCTTACAAAGCAAATATTTTCTGGTTGGGAACTTATTTCAACCGCAATGCAGATTATATGCTGGATCGGTGGATATTATCTGGATTTGCGAACCTTAATTTAGGCAGCGCCGAAATTAAAGTGCCTGACAAGTGGGAGAAAGGAGCTGATATTTTGGGTTTGGGAGCTAACCTGAGAGGAGCATACCGTTATGGCCAGACAATCAACGACCGCATTTCCCTTGATTTTATGTATGCTTCCGGCGATGATGACCAATTACTTGATAAAAAATACAATGGAGTAATTACGGGAAATACCTGGAGTTCTCCGGGAAGTGTATTTATCGGTAGCGGTGCTCATATTCTTTTTCCCCATGGTAGTGTGGTTAACCGTTTTACACCAATTATAGCCGACTGGTCCAATATGGGCTATGGTATGACGGGGTTTGTTTTCAATGCTTCACACGATTTTGTTCCAAACCGTTTTATGGGTAAAGTTGGAAGTGCTGTAGCATGGAGTAATGTTGAACCATTGGGGGGTAGCAAGCAGATTGGAACAGAGTTGAATGCGGTGGCAAGTTATCAGTTTGGACCATTCATGAGTCTCGAATTGCATGGTGCTTATGTAATGTTGGGCGGTTTTTTGATAGTAATGATACGCGGTATGGTTCAGATGTTAATAGCACTGACAATGATGATCGCCCTGTTGATCCCTGGACTGCTTTCCTTGTGTTTAAATGGTTAATGTTTTAAATGTGATGAAAATGAAAAAACTGATTTATTTTGTAACCCTGGTACTAATGGCTTCATGTTCTCCTTATTCGAATCTTAAGAATATGCAATCCATGCGGAAAGACCTGGAATATCCTTTTAAAGTTAAATACGCCGCCCTGTCAGAAAACATGGAATTGGCCTATGTTGATGAAGGAAAAGGAGCAGAAACCATCATTTTTATCCATGGACTTGGTAGTTATCTGCCTGCCTGGAAAAAAATATCGAAGATTTGAAATCAGATTTTCGGGTGATAGCGGTTGACCTTCCTGGTTATGGAAATCAACCAAAAACCCACATAGTGGCATGATGTCTTTTTATGCAAAAGTTATTGTGAATCTTATGGATTATTTGAATATTGAATCAGCTGTGATTGGGGGACATTCTATGGGTGGACAAATTGCCATGGTTATGGCGTTGCAGTATCCCCACAGAATAAATAAGCTTGTTTTGGTTTCACCGGCAGGCTTTGAGCGGTTTACCAATGGGCAGCGAGAATGGTTTAGACAAGTTATGACCCTGCAAAGTGTTAAGAATACAACCGTTTCTGCCATTGAGACAAACTTGGCTTATAATTTCTATGAACTGCCTGAAGATGCAATATTCATGATTACTGACCGGATAGCTATGCGAACAGCAGAAGATTTTGATAATTATTGCTATGCGGTCGCCCGGTCAACACACGGAATGGTGGATGAACCTGTAATCGATAAATTAAAAGGTATCCATCAGCCAGTTCTGATTCTGTTTGCTGAAAATGATAACCTGATTCCCAATCGCTATCTTAATCCCGGAACAACAAAGGCCATTGCAAATATCGGTCATGATAAGCTTCCTAACAGCACTTTACAAATGATTCCCAAATGTGGGCATTTTGCCCAGTTTGAAGCGGCTGATGTTGTAAATCAATCAATTCGGGATTTTTTGAAGCCTTAACGTAGCTATTTTTGAGGTTTATGTTATATAATTACTTTTCCTGTTGTATCTTTATATGGTATAACAGGATTTTTTTATTTTTACGATAGGGGTGTTTTTTTTAGACCGATTAAAGTGTTATAGACATGAAACATAAACTGGCTGTTTTTACCCGGTTTGCTAATTCTCTTTATCCCCATGAGGTGGAAATTTTGGTTCAAAACAATCGGTTAACAGATAGTGAAAACCAAAAAATATTAAATCATATCAGCTTAACAGCAGTGATGTAGGTAGTTCCCGGCCATTCGACGAAGATATTGATAAGCGAAAATACTCCAACTTGAAAAAATGGATGGAATTGCGGCTCCACCAGATGGATGTAGATGTTTATTTCGATTGGCTGAGTAGTATTGAGAGGAAAATACTCACTGATTCCATTTCTCCCTTAGAAGAAAAACAATTATTACATCACATTCACCATGTCTCTGTGAAACATTACCACTTTATACGCTTATATGAAACCTTGCAGCATTTTCGGGATTATTTACTTATTCGTATGAGGTTAGCTTATTATGAGCCTGTCTCGGGCTTTTTGAATAGATATCGTTCTAACTATCGGAATGCCATAAAGCTTCATGCAAAGCTGAATGATGCCACTTTTGATATTATTCGGCAGCATAGCCTTTTTGATCGGGATACCAAAAAATGGATCGATGACTTGAAAAGTATTTTCCGCGATAAGGAACTGGATGCCTATACCCGCTATAGGGCAGTTGTTAGGTTGATGTACATTTTTTATAATTACAGAAATGCTGCAGCTTTCAAAGAGATAACCCTTGAATTGGATAAAACGCTTTATGATCCTGTTTTTTACTCCAAAAGAATTCTGGCTAATTATTATGCCAACAGGTCTATGATGCATCAGCGATTGTGGGAACTTGAAGAAGCCGAAAATTATGGGTGGTTGTCAGTCAGACAACAAAATAATGATTATCTGTTTTATATCAATAACTTGTGTGGAATCCTGATTAAGCGCCATAAATATGGGAAGGCCATGAGGTTAATGCAACAAACATTTCCTGAATTGAAAAAGACCAACAGCATGTTCAACCGTGTTGGTTTTGTCTCTCTTTATATCAAAGTACTTGTATTTAATGGGAAAAATCAGGAAGCCGAAAGCTATGCAGAGACTTTCAGGGACGTTCATAAAAAAGAAATATTTCAATATCGTTGGCATTTGTTTTATGAAGCTTATCTGCTGGCATTATTCAGACAAAATAAATACGGAAGAATTCTGGCTATAGTCAACCGTAATAATTTGTTGAATATGGAAAAAAGGGCTTTTGGTAAAACATCTTATTTGCCTACAATTCGAAGTTTTTATTCGGTAGCTTCTTATATAGAAACTTTTTTAAGTGAGGAAAGACTAATGACCTCCCTTTCCGACGATCTGGTAGTCCATTTTAAAGATGTGGCTCTCCGACATAAACAGAAAGAATTGCTGGATGAGCTTTATCCACATATTCCAAATAAAATTGATCACTTGAGAAAACTAATGAAAGCCCGTAAATTAGATACCTGAGGATGGAAGTGTCATCAAACATGTTAGATGAAAAAGAATCGTTGTATTTAGCGAAAAACAATTTTCTACATAATAATATATTTGCTAAAAAATTTAATAGCCATGAAAATCCTTAAGTACATCTCCTTTTCTTTGCTGACGGGTTTGATACTCGTTGCTTGTGCAACAGTTCCCCTTAGCAACAGAAAACAAATGACCTTGTTGCCCGAATCGCAGATGATGGCCATGAGTTTTACCCAATATGACAGTTTTCTTAAAGAAAATCCCCCGGTTACAGGAACCGCCGATGCCCGGATGGTTGAAAGGGTAGGCGTGAAAATAGCTGAAGCGGTTGAAAACTATATGCATAATAATAATTTTTCTTCCCGAATAGAGGGCTTTGACTGGGAATTTAATCTGGTACAGGATGACGTTCCTAACGCCTGGTGTATGCCTGGCGGCAAAGTAGTGGTTTATTCCGGAATTCTACCTTATACCCAAACCGAAGAGGGCCTTGCTGTGGTTTTAGGTCATGAAATAGCCCATGCTGTGGCACGGCATGGAAATGAGCGAATGTCGCAACAATTGATGATTCAGGCAGGTGGCGCGGCTTTGTCGGTTTATTTGCAGGAACACGAGCAAGAAAGTTATGACTTGTTTATGGCAGCTTACGGCGTTGGAAGCACTGTCGGAATTTCCCTCCCTTTCTCCCGTGCTCATGAAACGGAGGCTGATAAACTGGGATTGATTTTTATGACCATGGCGGGGTATAATCCCGAAGAAGCAGTAGTTTTTTGGGAACGGATGAGCAAGATTGACGGGCAAAAACCTCCTGAATTTCTTAGTACGCACCCTTCTGATGCTACACGGATTAAAAACCTGAAGGCTTTTCTTCCCGAGCTTTAAAATATGCCCCTTGAACCTCCTGCCAGGGTGGTTTAATTGAAAGGGTTTTGCTGTGCCCGATTTGTTATTGTTCTTCTTTTCTGAATTCATAGGCGCCTAAATCGGGTTTGCCGTCGAGGGTGCGGTTCAGGCCATCTTTGTCATATCGCAGGTCAAAATCGGTGGTTTCTGTGATAATCCGTAATTTTCCGGCATCAATAGCCGTGGAAATTAGCTGTCAATATGATAGTCATATTCCGCCGGATTGCGATAGTAAAGGCTGTCGCTCCAAACAAAACTGTCTGGAAAACGGCTTTCATCTTCCAGTTCCCGGGAGGTTTTGATAAGGCAGTTGTCAAAAGTATATTGCATTGCTGCCTGGGTTGTTGTGCTGAAGCCTATTTCTTCGTCCAGATTCCCGTCGATAATGCAATTGCCAAAATAAGCGTTTTCCAGGGGTCGCGGAATGGTATCATTTTCATAGATATAGTAATTTGTTAAAAGCACTGAAGGCGACTGCCGGGCACCATAATCGTAGAAATTAGCTATCGTACAATGACGCAGGTCGTAGCTGCCACCTATATTCAACACTACAGCATGAAGGCCGCAGTTGGAAATTACAGTGTTTCTGACATTCACTTTTGAGCCCTGCGCCAATAGTCCGTAGCCCTGCATGTTATGGATGTGGCTGTTGGTCATCAGCAAGGTGGGTTGGGTTGAATTGCCAAGTGTATCGACCCTGACCCCGATAGTGCCGTTTTTGATGAGCGCGTGGTGAATTTCATTTTCGAGGCTTCCGGCTGCCAGCCAGATGTAACCCCATTGTCCGGGGATGTTTTTATAAGCTTCTTCGAGCCGGTCGTTGGTAATAGTAACTGGCGCCTCCTGCGTCCCCTGTATTTTTATAGAGCGCTGGAATCAGCTGCCAGGACAGCCCCCTGGTGCATATATATTTGTGCTCCTGGTTCAATGTACAGACGGGAATCAAGGGTATCGTCAACAATAGCAAAACCATAAATAACATGGGGTTTATCAGCCTGCCATACATGCACCCCCTGAAGAAGTACGTTTTGGTGGAAGTGTGCATTTTGTCCCCAGGCAATCAAATCCACATCCTGCAGATTTTGGTTGGTCATAAAAACTATAGAATCCTGGCATATAAAAGGCAGGTTTTTATCATTGGGATCAATGGTTACCCTGACAAAAGCAAACAAGCTGTCTCCGGGGGCTATTTCTACATCCGTAAACTGAGTTCCGGATTCTCCATCAAGGTTTAACCGAAAAAATGATTGTTGACCTCCGGCCAGGGCAATTTGTGAGATTCTGGCTGTTTTGTTGCTATGATTGTAGATGCGAAAGTTTTGCGTCGCGCTGCCAATCGTCGTGAAAACAGTGTCGAACGTTACAGTGTCTGTCGAAAAAGCCAATGTGAAATCTGAAGCCGTTTCTATTTTGTCTTCTTTTTGACATGCTGCAAAAAAAACACGAGGGCTGTAAGTATCCCAAGGGATTGTTTCATATGATTCATAAAAATTTAATACGCAAAACTATGCTTTTTATTGTCCTGAACTGTCGCACAAGGTTCTTTTCAGTCCTGTGAGGCCGTTTGTGTAACATGAAGATAACTAAAGAGCTGTTATCTTTCGGCGGTAAAGAATAAAAACGAGTTGACCTGTTTTCTGATTAAAGACCCTACATTTTAATATTGTCATGGGTAGCAAAGTGGGAACTCTCATGATTTTAACGGGTCTGTTGATGCTATAGACAGCAACTCGTTAGTTCTTTATTTGTTTGTACATTTGCAGTTACACTTCCGGATTTTAGGTATCTGATAAGCAATCCGGTTTAATCTTCAGCAGAAAGATTATTGACAGCTTTGGTTTTTGCCAGTAGTTTTCCGCTTTGCTCCTGTTGTCTGAAATGATATAAAAAAGTTAGTATAAACCAGGTGCCCACCCCGCTGAAGGCATGCCACAGAAAATGTGTTCCCATTGGCAGCGGTTGTTTCGGCCATGTATCCATTTCCCTGAACCGAAGTGCCAGGCCAAATGCCAGCAAGGTGTAAATCAAAAAACCGGATTAACCTGCAATCGTTTGATATATAATACTATCAGTGGCAGGATAACCATAAGGCCTGTGAGAGCATACGACAGGTTGATGGCCAGATGGTCGGGCAAATGGTTGAACAGAAAAAACCGTAAACCCATTATAGGTATCAGGATGAACAACATGTGCCACCATTTTGGAAAAACTTTAATCCAAAAATAGATGCTGAGCGACAGGGTTAATATCGCCACCGGTAAAACATCCAATACCAAAAAGAATATGCTTGTGCGAAAAGCATGGAAAAGCGTGCTTCCAAGACTACCAAGAATGGTCAGAATAGCCGCATACAATAGAAATTTATAGTCAGTAAACCGACCTCTTAATCGCCAGATAAAAATCAGCGCTGGCAGCATGTAGAGCAATGACGACAAGGCATTCCAGGGTTCCACAATGAAATGTTCGGGATTAGTCTCAAAATAAACAGGGCCCCCGTCAGCCATTCGCTGGTCATACCATTGCGGTGTTTGTGTTTTCATCATGAATAATTTTTCTTCGATAAACAACCTTAGGAATGATAGGTTTGAAGATAATGGCTGATAATAGCTTTCATGGAGGCAAGCCCCAGTTGTTCCGGGTTGATTTCATCGGCGTAAAGGAAAACAAAATCCGTAATATCATCTTTAGCTTCAATGGTTTTCAGGTCTTCTGCCTTACAGATATAGGTAATATCCAGTGTGTTATAGGTAATACCGTGGTAGGTGTAGGTATTGGGGCGGGAGGTGAAATACCGGACAGATGCCAATTTCAGACCCAACTCTTCTTTTATTTCGCGATGAAGCGCCTGTTCCGCCGTTTCTCCCACATCCACGAATCCCCCGGGGAGGTCCAGCATGCCGGCAGCGGGGTCTTTGGCCCTGACCGTAAACAGAATCCGTCCTTCTGTGTCCTGAATGATAGCGGCAACCGCAGCCGAAGCATTGATAAAATATTGAAAGCCACAAAAGGGGCAGAAAAGAAAATTTTCTTCTGCATTATGTTGCAGTGTTTTTTTGCCACATCCGGGGCAATATTTAAAAGCATTTTTAAGATGCATGGTTAAAGATTTAATGAAAAATAAATAGGCCATCAGAATGGCAGCAATTATGCCGGCAAAATCGGCAATTAAACCGGCTCCTACGGCATGGCGTGTGTTTTTGATGCCCACAGAACCAAAATATACAGCGATTATATAGAAAGTAGTGTCGGTGGCTCCCTGTACGGTTGAAGCCACACGGCCCACAAAAGAATCGGCACCGTGGGTGCTCATGGCATCAACCATCATGCCGCGTGCCCCACTGCCGCTTAAAGGCTTCATCAGGGCGGTAGGCAGCGCTTCCACAAAATCGGTATTGATATGAAGGGCTTCAAAAGACCATCGGAGGCCGTCGATGAGCATTTCCATGGCTCCTGAAGCCCTGAAAACACCGATGGCTACCAGAATGGCAATGAGGTAGGGGATGATCTTAATGGCCGTCGGAAAACCCTCTTTGGCCCCCTCGATAAAAGCTTCATAAATATTAACTTTTTTGATGACGGCAAATACGATGAACAAGATGATGATGCCGAAAAGGATGATGTTTCCCAAAGCATTCGATACGGCTTCAATTTGTTCCTGCGGAAGATGGTTAAAATAGAATATCATACCAACAATCAGCAGCGTGATACCCCCCAGATATGACAATACCACCCTGTTGAGCAGGTTGATTCGTTGCATGAAAGCAACAGCAATTAATCCGGTTATGGTAGAAAAATAGGTAGCCATCATAATGGGGACAAAGATATCGGCAGGGTTTTCAGCGCCAAGCTGTGCCCTGTAAACCATGACGCTGATGGGAATCAAAGTTAATCCCGAGGTGTTTAACACCAAAAACATGATCATGGCGTTGGTGGCAGTGCTTTTTTCATGATTCAGTTCCTGAAGCTGTTTCATAGCCCTTAGCCCGATGGGGGTGGCAGCATTGTCGAGCCCCAGCATGTTGGCAGCCACATTCATTACCATACTGCCATAAGCCGGATGGTCTTTGGGAATACCCGGAAACAAACGACTGAATAAAGGTTCAAGCAATCGGGAAAATGCCCTGATGACCCCGCCTTTTTCTCCTATTTTCAGCAAACCAAGCCATAGGGTTAACACACCGGTGAGGCCCAATGAGATTTCAAAACCTGTTTTGGCCATATCCATGGTGCTGTCCATCATGCGTTGAAAAACTTCCACGTCGCCCAGGAAAAGGGCTTTGATTAGTCCAAACACAAAAGCAATCAGAAAAAAAGCAATAAACAGATAATTCAGCGCCATATCATTCGGTTGATAAATGCAAATGTATCAAAATCCTGCAATTTTTTTGACAGCGCCTTTTCTGTTGCGAAGTTTCCGGAACCGTCCTTTCTGATAGCTCACCAGATACACACCAACGAATACCAGTAAAGCGGCTATGATTTCCAGCCAGGTCAACCGGTCTTTACCCAGCAATATGGCAAATGCTGCCGCGATAACAGGCTGGGAATAAATATAGATACTTACTGTCGATGGCATCACATGCTGCAATGCATAGGAATTCATGAAGTAGGCTACAATGGTTACCATTATCAACAGATAAGCAATCGAAAGGTAAATATCCGTCGGAATAGCGCTCCATTCAATCTCCGTAAAGGGTTGTATGCCCAAAGGAAAAATATAGATGAATCCGAAAAGATAGAGCCATTTGAGAACAGTCAGGGGCCGGTATTTTTGCATAACCCTTTTCACAATAACCAAAAATAATCCATAGGAAGCGGTATTGATAAGCTGGAACATGTTACCCAAAAAGGTGTTTGAGCCAAAATCGAGCTTTCCTTCCACATTAAACAGGGTTAGCATCACAGCGCCCGAAGCGCCGATAATTATACCCGTAACTTTTTTTAAAGTTATAGCTTCATGCAGCATAACCGCCGAAAAAAGCAATACTACCAGCGGGTTGGACGTCATGATGATGGCAGCATTGATGGGCGTGGACAGGTTAAGACCGCTCAGGAACATGACCTGGTTGAGAAAAACACCAAAAAAGGCGGCCAGCGCAATGATAAAGCGGTCTTTTTTGTCAATCCGTTCCTGAGGCATGAAAAGAGAGACGCTCCAAAAAAAAGTTACTCCGGCCATGACCCTTAACAAGGCCAAAGCAAAAGGCGCTACATGATTGGGCATTATTCCTTTGGTGATGGTATAGTTAATACCAAAAAGAAAGTTGGCGAAAATCAGTGCAGCATGTGCTTTGTATTGGGGTTTTGCTTTCATGGCCGCCAAAGATAATCTTTTAAGTAGTTTTGCGATTCAAAAACAAAATAGCATGATTGAGGAAGTAGTGGGCCAAAAAGTATGGCTCGACGGACAAATGAAGCCGGCTGAAGCGTTGCAACCCTTTGCCGGAAACGCAGAAACTTATTACGAAGTGTTGCGCGTTGTGGCAGGGAAACCTGTTTTCATCTCAGAGCACATCCGGCGTCTTGAGGCTTCCATGAAGTTGTCGGGGCATGCCTTTCCGGGATTTGACTATATCCGTGCAGGAATTTATGATTACCTGCAGCAACAACCAGTGACGGAAGGAAATCTGGGCTTTTATGTGGTGGTTGTCGCGGATGGAACTGTCCATACTTTTATCCATCAGGTTGTCCATATTTATCCCGAACCGGAAATGTATCAGCATGGTGTTAGGGTGAGTACTCTTGAAGCAACACGTGATGACCCAAACCTGAAGCGTTGGAATCACACCTTTCGCAGGGAAATGAAATCACAGAAACAGATCCGTCAGGATTATGAAATACTGATGGTTAACCCGGACGGCCTGATTACAGAAGGCAGCCGGACGAATGTGTTTTTTTGGGTGGGGGATGTATGGGTCACGGCCCCTGATTCGCTGGTACTCAAAGGTATTACGCGCCAGAAAGTGCTGGAGATCTGCCAAAACAACCATTTGCCGGTGCGCTTTGAGGCTTTGCCCCTGCAGCGGCTTTCTGAGGTAACGGCGGTATTTCTGACGGGGACTTCTCCAAAAGTGCTGCCTGTACGGCAGATAAATAATTTTATGTTGGATACTGCCCGGCCCGATATGCGAAAAATAATGCGCGATTACGATGAACTGATGAGGCAGCGCTGACAACAGGTTGTATATCCGGTCTTGCTGATTTACTCACTTTGTAGTAGAAAGCATTGGTTTCTAATGAGCGTTAAAACTTGAAACTTGCCTGACCCAATATGTGGTGAAGCCGGCGGCAAATAAAATAGGAGAAAAATAAATTTATTTTCCTCCTATTCAATTGAAGTTTATTCTCTTGTATAATGGCAGCATTCGGGTAAGTTATTGTAAACTTCATCATTTGCCTTTTCCGGTTTGGTATCATTACCAGCTTTGGTTATGGCTTTATGTGTTTCAGTAAGTGTAATCTTGTTTGAATTAAAAGACTGATGAATCATTTTCGTTTCCTGGTTCCAATCAGTTTCATTTACTCCGGTAAGTGCTTTAACGGTTGTTTCGATAGTTTCCTTGCACATACCGCAGTTGCCCGACATTTTAAATGTTTGATGTTTTATGTTGGCATCGGTCAAAGTGTGTTTTGAGTAATTTTTGAGTCATCCAAAGTTGTCCTATTCTATGTTCTCATGGTGGTGGTCGTTTAATACTTTACTGTTTTCAGGATTCATCATGCTTGGCTTACCAGCTAATTGTGCGGCTGCATCAATCTTAAAGACTCCGTTGGTAGCTATTTCTTCTCCTTCGGTTAGTCCTTCAGCTACAACATAAAAGTTACCTGCTTTCACGCCTAAAATAATCTCACGGTTGATGAATGATGCCGTCCCGCGTTCAGGTATTTTTACATAAACAATTGCCTTTTTGCCTGTCCATAAAACAGATGATTTTGGAATTAGTAATTTGTTGGTTCTTCCTGCTATGCTCGATTTAAGCATTCCATTGGCAAACATCTCGGGTTTTAGCTCTTGTTTGGGGTTGTTTAGTTCCACCCGAACCTTAGCTACCCTTGTTTGAGCATCAATAAACGGATCGATATAATTAACCTTACCTGAAAAGGTTTTGCCAGGCATCGACCGAATGGTGAAGTCGATGACATCTTCTCTCTTAATCCAGGGCAAATCACTTTCGTAAGCATCAAACATTACCCAAACTTTTGATAAATCAATAACCTCAAACAAAGCAGCGCCTTTTTTTACATAGTCGCCAACAGCTATGTGTCTTTTGGTAACGGTTCCTGATATTGGGGAAAGAATTTCAAAATTGGTTTTTGGCTTACCACTATTTTCAATGGCATTAATTTGTTGTTCTGTTAAATTCCAAAGTTTTAGTTTTGTGCGAGCAGACTGATAAAACGATGGCTTTGAACTTTTATAACTTAAAGCTTCCAGTAATTCTTTTTGAGCGGTGATTAAATCCGGAGAATAGATTATCCCGAGTTTTTGCCCTTTGCGAACCTGTTGACCTGTATAATTAATAAAAAGTTTCTCGATGCGGCCTCCAAAGCGGGCTGTTAATTTCGATATTTTGCGTTCGTCGGGTTTTATTTTTCCTAATAATTGAACGTTCTTTTCAGCTATACCTCTTTTTACAGTTGTAGTCTGAACTGAAGCTAAAGCCAATGCTGATTTTGTTATTTGAATTTCATTGGGGTCAATAAGTTCACTTTCGCCGGAGTTTGTTTCCACTGGCACCAGTTCCATGGCACAGATTGGGCATTTTCCGTAGTCTGAACTGAAGCTAAAGCCAATGCTGATTTTGTTATTTGAATTTCATTGGGGTCAATAAGTTCACTTTCGCCGGAGTTTGTTTCCACTGGCACC
>LZCG01000142.1_pt1 | contig 13541 bp, 18 predicted proteins | sample 768541 | NCBI WGS metagenome assembly LZCG01 (sample SAMN05200874, study PRJNA324366) | oil field metagenome | isolation source: sample BH-FW-1 from oil reservoir | place: India: Bombay High | collected 2015-07-11
AGAAAACAGTTAAATATATTTAATTTTTAATCTTTTATGTGATTGAAGTGTTATCCCTGTCAAAGAAACAGAAAGAGATGGCCTCCCGACCTAATCATCTGATAAATGAACAAAGTCTTTATCTTCATCAACATGCCTGGAACCCTGTTGACTGGCATCCATGGAACGAAGCTACTTTGCACAAAGCTAAAACCCTAAATAAACCATTGCTTATCAGCATCGGTTATGCCTCCTGCCATTGGTGTCATGTGATGGCGCATGAAACTTTTGAAGACGAAAAAATGGCTCAAATCATGAATCGGTATTTTGTGTGTATTAAAGTTGATAGGGAAGAACTCCCTGATGTGGACCATTTATATATGGATGCCGTGCAATTGCTGACACGTTCGGGGGGATGGCCCCTGCATGCTTTTGCTTTTCCGGATGGCAGACCGTTCTATGGGAGTACTTATTTTCGAAAATCTCAGTGGAAAGAATTGTTGGAGCAGATAAATTCTTTATTTATTCATCAAAAACAAACCCTTGAATTGCAGGCCCGTAATTTGTCGCAGGGCATTCGTCAGGCAAATCTTTTTTTATCTGAAAAGCAATCTTATCAGGAAGTGGATGTGTCAGGATTTGCTGGCAACATAATGCAAATGCAGGATGAAAAGCATGGAGGATTGCAAGGGGCTCCAAAATTTGCTATGCCTTCATTATTTCACTCACTATTGATTTATAGCGTCCTTCGTGAAGATAAAAAAGCATTCGAAGCCGTCGAACGTAGTTTAAACGGGATGTCACATGGCGGAATTTATGATCAGATAGGAGGGGGATTTTCACGCTATTGCGTAGATGCGGCATGGAAAATTCCCCACTTTGAAAAAATGCTGTATGATAATGCCCTGCTTCTGTCACTCTATAGTTATGCCTGCCGTTATCAGCCGCGTCCTGAATGGAAAAAAGTTGTTTATGAAACCTTTGCCTTTGTCAGGCGCGAAATGACCTCTCCCGAAGGGGTTTTTTACAGTGCGCTTGATGCAGATTCGGAAGGCGAAGAAGGTAAATTCTACGTCTGGGAAAAAGAAGCTTTTAAAAAAGTAACGCAGCCCTATCACAAACTGATGCAGGAATATTTCGGAATCGATGGCCCTGGATTATGGAAAGTTGGCAAAAATATTTTGCTCAGGCCTGCAGAGGACAGCGTTTTGCCAAAAAAATAACCTGTCTGAAACAGAGCTTCAGGCATTGGTGAAATCAATGAAAGCCAAATTACTGAAAGAAAGACATAAACGCGTCAGTCCCGGCACCGACCATAAAATTATCATGGCCTGGAATGCTATGATGATTGTTGCCCTGACAGATGCCTACAAAACTTCCATGAACATGATTTTCTTTGGTCTGCCTTGACGGCAGCCCATTTCATCAACACCCATATGAAGTCAGATGAAGGAGCGCTTCAACGAATTTATTCAAAAAAAGCGCAGAAAAGAATCGGATTTTTGGATGATTATGCCTGGTCAATTAAGGCTCAGATTCAACTGTTTGATGTAACACAGGATGAATCCTGGTTATTATCTGCCAGGCGAACAGCTGATTATGTAATCAGCAATTTTTTCAGTGAAGAAACCAAACTTTTTTATTATTCGGCTCATCATCATACGATTCCTGTGACGCGAAAAACAGAAATCCACGACCATGTAATGCCATCGAGTAATGCGGTGATGATTGAATCGTTGCAATGGCTATCCATATTATTTGAATCAGAACGTTACCGCACGATTGTTACAGCGGCACTGGAAAAGATTGTTTCCCAAATGTATCAGGGCATTCAGTCATATGGGGCATGGTTTTCTCTGCTGCAACAGAAACAAACAGGATATTACACAGTGTTGATATCCGGATCTGCAGCACAGGAAAATAAACGGCAGATTGACAAGACTTTCCGACCTAATGTGATGGCCCTTATCGCTCAAAAAGAAAGCCAGCTTCCTATCATGCAGGATAAAATTGTCGGAAAAGAAAACCGGCTCCAGGTTTGTACGGAAACCACCTGCCTGATGCCCGTACAAACAGTTGAAGAGGCCCTGAGCTTTATGAAATAAAAAAGTCCCGCCATTTGGCGGGACTTTTATTAAAAAACAAAAATTACAAAATTTTATTTTGCAGCTTTATGACAGAACCACCAGTCATAGCAATCTTCCATACCTTTACGCTCCTGGGCCATTTTTTCAGTAGCTGCCGGCGGAATGATAACACGGTCGTTCAGAATCTCGTTGTTGGGCCAGTTTTCGGGCAGGGCCACTTTGTTTTCATCAGCATATTGCAGTGCTTTAACCGAACGCAATATCTCATCTACCTGACGGCCAATTTCCTGCGGATAGTACAGCGAAATTCTGATTTTTCCCTTGGGGTCGATGATAAATACCGCACGGACGGTGTTGGTTCCTTTTTCAGGGGCAATCATGCCAATTTTTTGTGCCATACGGCCCATTTCGTCAGCAATGATTGGAAAAGGGATCTCCACTTTCAAATTATCTTTGATCCATTCCGTCCACTTGATGTGGGAGAAAACCTGGTCAACAGACAATCCGACCAGTTCGGTATCGATTTTTGCAAATTCTTCAGCTCTTTTGGCAAAAGCAACAAATTCAGTGGTACAAACCGGCGTGAAATCGCCCGGGTGGCTGAATAACACAACCCACTTACCTTTGTAATCAGACGGAAAATTTTTCATTCCGTGTGTGGTATTCACTTTCATCTCTGGAAACTGATCGCCCAACAAGGGCATACCTTCTCTTAATTCACTCATTTTTATTGATTTTAATTATTAATATTTAATTTGTTACTTATTTAAAAATGCTTTCAACATCCATTGCCGTTTTTCCTGTGAAACCAGCATGCCGGTAATCAAATCAACTGTGACATGGTCTTCCTGTTTTTCGGCGGTGGCAATTACTTCGCGCTCTTTGACCATCAATTTTTTTATGCCATTGAGAACGCCTTGTGCGGTTTCAAAACCGTCTGAAACGTTAGTTTCTTCTTTGATAGAAGCCTTTTTGATAAAATCTGAATAGGCATGTAGCGGCTGACCCTCCAGCATAAGGATCCGCTCGGCTATCTCATCGCCGTTTTCTGCTAACTCATTGTAGAGTTCTTCATATTCTTCGTGCAACTTAAAGAAATGTTGTCCTGTAACATTCCAGTGATAGCCTTTTACATTCATGTAGAAAACCTGCACGTCGCTCAGTAACTCATTTAATGCTTTGATTGTTTGTTCGTTATTCATTTTTTTCTTGTTTTTAATTGTTTATGATTTAAATTTACCTGTAATGTGTACTTTAATATCTTTGATATCAAAGTTCGTTATTTTTTTATTTTCAAAATAGGATGCAAGTAATTTATTAAGTTCCTCATCATAGTAATCTTCAATCCTGTCGGAATCTTCACTATATAAATGGTGGTGTTTGCCTATTACCGCATCATAGCGCATAAAGCCTTTGTCGGTTTTTACCCTTTCAATCAATCCTTTTTCATTAAGGGATTCAAGGGTTTTATAAACTGTTCCGTTTGAAATGGAAGGATAGTTTGCCTTCACATGGGCTACAATTTTATCTACCGACGGATGGTTCCCCAAATCAATCAAAGCTTCCATGACCGCCATTCTTTGTGGGGTTACTTTTAATCCGCAACCAGCTAATTTTTCTCTTATGTCTTTTTTATTTTGCATCCCGTATTAAATAAGAATGATTACGAATAAATAACGCATAGTTATTAAAAAAGTTCACTACATAGGAAATTTTATTTGTTGTATGAAAGCAGAACCCTGTGAACGCTGATTTACAGGATAAACAAGAAAGTAATATTAATTTAAAAATGTCTTAGGAAGCTAAAAAGAGTTGAAGAAATAGTATTATTCTTAAAAATCACAAGAGGATTTTCTGAGGGTAGCTTGGGAGCAAAATTATTCTTCAGAAAAATCAGCTACGAGTTTGCGATAGGCAGAAAACACATTAGCCCGGGAAACAAAACCTTGATATTTTCCATCTTTTAATACAACAAGATTATAATTGTCGCTAATACGAAACTTTTCTACTACTTCTTCCATAGAATCTTCCAGTCTGACAACGGTTTCGGGCATAAACATCAATTCAGTGATACTTACTTTGTCGTACATATCGGGGCGAAAAATAATTTCACGAATATCATCCATCACCACCACGCCCAAAAAATTTTTATGATCATCAATTACAGGAAACACGTTCCGTTTGGACTTGGAAATAGCTTCTACCAGATGGCGAAGTTTCATGTCAGGATGAATGGCGATAAAATTATTTTCGATTAGGCTTTCAATATTCATCATCGACAGAACGGACTTGTCTTTATGGTGTGTAATCAAGGCTTTACGTTGTGCCAGCTGATAGGTATAGACCGAATGGGTTGTAAAAAGCCGTACTGTTGCATAGGAAATGGTTGCAACAATCATCAGAGGAAATAATAAGGCATAGCCGCCGGTAATATCTCCAATAAGGAAAATTGCTGTCAGCGGCGCATGAAGCACTCCGGCAATCAAGGCTCCCATTCCTATCAAAGCAAAATTTTCGACCGGAATATGGCAAATCCAGTCTGGTTTACCACAAGGGCAAAAACCAATCCAAGATGTACGCCGGTAAACAATGTTGGCGCAAAGATACCCCCGACTCCTCCGGCGCCGAAAGTCAGGGAGGTGGCAACAACTTTCAGTACTACCATCACTACCAGCATGACGATGGCCACCGTAAAATTGCCTTTCAGAGAGGAAAAAATGCTGTTTTCAAACAAATAGGTCGTGTTTCCTGCGAGCGCTGTGTTGATGGCAGCGTAGCCTTCCCCATACAAAGCAGGAAATAAAAAATCAGCGTTCCCAATGCAAATCCACCGATGATAACCTTCCGGACAGGCCCTTTGATTTTCTCAAATTGTTTTTCAATCAACAAGTACATTCTTGTAAAATAAACCGCTACAAGTCCGCCAATTATACCTAAACCGATGTAATAGGGCAGGTCAGGCATCACAAAACCTGTTTTCACCTCAAAGGGATAGAGCACATCCATCCCCAAAAGCAGGTAGGAAGTCAGTGTGGCCGATAATGACGCCAGCAACAAAGGAATCAGAGAAGACATGGTCAGGTCGATCATAATAATTTCCACCGCAAAAACAATACCCGCAATGGGGGCCTTAAAAATGGCCGACATGGCTCCGGCTGAGGCCATTCCCAGCATCAAAATAATTTGTTTATAACTAAGATGCAAACTCTTACCAATGACAGAGCCTACAGCTGCACCGGTTGAAACAGTCGGCCCTTCCAATCCCACGCTACCTCCAAAACCAACAGTCAGGGCACTGGTAATAATAGATGAAAATGTGTTATGGGGCTTCATGTATCCTTTGTTCCTGGAAATACTATACAACACATTCGGAATACCGTGGCCAACCGGTTTACGAATAATATATTTCATGAACAATATGGAAATAAAGATTCCGACAACAGGCAGGATAAAAGCAAAATAATTTACATGAAATTCTGACAAGCCTACTTCAATAATGTGCTGGATGAAATGAACTGCGTTTTTAATCAGTGCCGCACCAATTCCGGCCAGAACACCCACAACCAGCCCCAACAACGCCATAAACTGGCGGTTGTTGATGTGTCGTATGCGCCATATTAAAAACCTTTTTAATCTTGATTGCTTTTCACTCATGGTGTCTTTCAGAAATGCGGTGCGAATTTAGGACATTTTCATAACAAAAAAATGCACACCGGCTATTTGAAATTGTTTCAGGTTAGATTACAATTCATACCATAAACTTCAGAACTCCTTACCTAATGTTTGTATATCAGTCTATTATTAACTTTTGCAGGTAAACTGATATTGTTGTAATTTTGTTCAAGAGTAAAACCCTTGACTGTTGTTAGAAGTTAAAGTCCCGAAGGGACGACACCAATTCATAACCTGATGGCATACACAAGACGCAGGTACGCTTCGCTAACCTGCGCCCAGCCCATTGTTCATTACTTTTCACATACAGCCTCAGTCGAACGGGAGAAATATATTCAGAATCAACAGCAACATCATACAAAAGAATCGTGGGAAGAAGAGTTTAAGCAATTGCTTAGTGAACATGGAATTGAATGCGATGAGAGGTACTTGTGGGATTAATACTGTCGCCCCTTCGGGGCTTTTGTACGGGTTTATTGCATAGCATCGGGCTGACGCCCGATGTTATACTCTTATCGCCCTTCGGGGCTTTTGCATGAGTTTATTGGATTACATCAGGTTAACACCCGTTGTTATGCTTTATAAATTTGCGACAGATTAAACTACAATAGGTCAGGAGTTCTAAACTTTAAAAAAACAAACCATTCTCATCCCCTGTTTATGGTAAATTTCATTACTTTTAATTTCTGTATTCAGCATTAAGGAGTATTTGAAATTCCTGCCGATACGCTGAATCATAGGTGATATTTTGTTGTTTTACCTGTTTTTTAAGGTGTTTGTTCCACACTTTGTCGCTGGTAATATGCTTTTTAATTTCTTTTTCTTTGTTTTTCAACAGAGAATCCATTTTGTTGGTAGCCACATTAAACAGACTGTCTTTCAGGGCTTCTTCATCTCCGTTAAAGTGTTTTCTGAGTTTTTTATCCTGGCGGCTTTGATTGATAAGCTGTTTTACATAATCGTCACGATAGGAACGCCATAAATCGCGTCTTCTTTTTTCTACAGGAGTTACACCCTGATAAATTCCTTTGCGAGCCAGATAATAATCGGGAATAATAACCATATCCCAATAATTTGGAGTAGGACGCACTTTAAGAAAATTTTCCCAGTAGGCTCTTTGTTGTTCCACCAAAAATGTATGGCATTGTGACGGTATTGTCTTATCTGAAAAGTATTATACCAGGTTAACAAAAGAATGACTGTCAACAAGGCATAGGATGTAAATTTATTGTTGCGGCTCATGTCGATAAGGGCTGCCAATGGAATGGCCATCAGGCCATAATAATCAACAAATACCCGAACGCCAAAACTGCCGCCAAACCACCAGCACCACCAACATGATTGCACATAAATATTGATCAACATGGTGATGAGTACCGCCCAGAAAGCTTCTTTTTGCTTTTTCAGCATAGCAAAAATCCCGATAAAAGCCAAAAACATAATGGGGTATAAACAAACCACCCTTTTCGGTAGCTAAACAAAATATTATATATCTGAGGATTTCCCCAGAAAAAAGAGGCGTCTTTTGCTCCGTAAGAAAAGAATATCCATTTTCCGGTAATGGCATGCCAGTAGAGAAACTGAGGGCTCCAAACAATCAAGAACATCGCAAGCATGACCAAAACATAATCGAACCGTTTCAGAAAAAACAGGATGCGGTTTCCGAGGTCACGCCATGAATGAATATCCCACAATAAAAGAACCAACAGCACCAGAATATTGGAAGGTCTCACCAGGACTATGAGGCCAAACAGCAGTCCTAAAGGGATGGAACGCAGGCGGGATGGTTTTTGATACCAATGCACAACGGCCAGCACAAAAAGGGTTATCAGGGCAAAATTATAGGCATGCGGCATGGCAGCTTTATAGGTAGAATAAAAAGCCAGGTTGGTGCCAATCACCACTGCCAGGATTACCAGCGCCACTATCCAGTCGTCGTAGCGTCGTCGAAGCAATTTCCTGAGAAATATCAAACCCAGCAGCAAATAAAACACAGCGCTTAAATGTATAGCCAGCCGGTAAGGCATGCTGTACCCGTTGGCAGGATATTGTTGGTCGAGGCTGGCATAGGCATGTGCCAGAAAAAAGAACGGGCTGTAAAGAATCGACATACCGCATGAAGTTACGATAAGACGGCTTCCGTCAGACAGCTTTACCGGCCATATTTCATCGTATAATTCGGGATGCTCATCGATATAGCTTAAAGACATATCACCGTAGATGAAAGCTGCCGGAAGGTAAGAATAGTAGGATTTTACATCATAATTCAAAAACACCATCCCTCAACCAGATGATAGCTGAAGTTAACCAGGATAATCCCGGTGAAGCTAATCAGAATAACAAGTTTGGAAATATTTTTTTTAAGAAACAGCATAGATTATTGTGATTTATGTTTTTTTTTCAACAGCAAAGCAATAAAAAAAACAGAGAGCTCCCCGACCAGCATCCACAACCTGATGACCAGCGAATAGGTGGTGGCTGTATTGATATCGAGGCCTGAGGCATGTAACCAGAATGCCAACACCCCTTCGCGAACACCCAATCCGCCGGGCGCTATAACAGCCATAATTCCCAACGTTACTGATATCGGATAACCGGGCAGCATTTCCCAGGAAAAACTGGCAGGATTGAGGGCTAAAAGCAACAGCCCAAATCCTGTGATGCGGATAATCCAATCGAAAAAGAATGCAGGCAGCAATTGCGTTACCTGTCCAAAAGACAACACCGGCAATGAGATTTTCTTTTTAAAAATGCGATTTAATAATCCGAGCATTTTGTTGTGAAGCGAGGGAATAAAAAGAAACAAGGTCATTAGAAACAGTCCGGCAAAATAGAGTAATATCCATTCGATAGGGACCGTTACAAAGAAAAAACCAATAGCGCCGATAATAAGGCCACTCCAGAGGGTGAGTATCTGCGTCACCACAGAACTATAGGAAGTGTCTTTTAACGGAATTTGATATTGCTCAGCAATGTATCCGGCACGCCCCAGCAACAGCCACAGTTTACCTGGAATATATTTGCCCATTTCTGCCAGGCCAACAGAAATATATCCCTGCCAAAAGGAAATATTGTTAGGATGTTGATTCAGCGTTTTCACCCATACCCAACTTTTGGTCAAAAAACCTCCTGCCAGAAAAATAAGCGAAAGTGCAAGATAACCATAGTTTTCGATGGCGGGAACTATAAAAAAATCGGCCTGCCAGAGCGCAATAATCAGAAACAGTAAGGAGATATAGACAAAATACTTAAACCATTTTTTCATATCAAAACAGTTTATAATCGTATAAAGTCAATAAATCAGCAGCTTTTTCCTGCAAAAAAGCTTTGTGATTATCAGAAATCACATAATCGGAAGCCCGGTTTGTAACCGATTGATTGGAGGGTTTGCCAAGCCATGAATCATTTTCTTTATCAGAAAGTGGCGGACATTCTAAAAAAAGTTCTGATATGATTTAGCGTTTCAGTGGGTTTAGGGGCCTTTTCAGAAAACAAATCTTCAAAACGAATTACCAGATAAGGAAAATTATTTTCATAATCGCGAATAATTTGATTGACATAAATCCATCGGGCCGCCAAAATCAATACCGGGTCTTTACTGCGGCGGATTTCTTTATCGATAAACTCAAGCCATCCCGGAATATGACGTGCCGTAAAACCTTTAATACCGTTCCAGAAGCCTTTGTTAAGATGCGACCGGATATAGGTGAGCGGATGACGTACCAGGTGAAGCACCTGCACCTGGCTGAGTTCTTCGGCTACCGGATTCATACATCCAAAAATAAAGTTGCTGGATTCCACATAATGGTGCCCGTCAAAATTTTTTAAAATCTTATTGCGGGTTGAAACAAATTGTTTTCCAATAAATTGTGATGATAACTTTCCGTTCAGATAAAAATTGGAATACCATTTAAATCTTCTTGACGGATGGGGTTCGTGGAGGCAATAAACATCGGGGCAGGTTGCCGTCAGGTAGCGGGCAAAAAACTGTGTGCCGGTTCTGCCGGTTGACAGAATAAATGTAACGGGAATATCATGAATCTTTGCCATTCCTGTTTTTTAAATAAAATAAAATTTCTTCCTGGTTATGCCGCATGCGGGCAAACATATCAAGTATAAATCCCAATAACAGAAAAACAAGCGATGAAAAAAACAGCAGCCCTGATGCCAGGCCGGTCCATTTGTATGGAGTGAAAGAACCCGTATCAAATTTATAGTAGAACAGAACCAACAGAAATCCCAGCCCCAGAATGGCAAAAATTAAGGAGAAAAAACCAAAAAGTTTAAAAGGCTTATAGTCTCTGAATGTTTTCAGAATAATTTTGAAAGTTTGATAAGCATAGTGAAAAAGGTTGGAAGCCACCCGTGATTTGCCTATACTGCGTTTTCCCTGGACTTTCACAGGAATTTCCTTAATTGTCATGTTTTTAAAGGCCAGGTCAATGAACGTTTCCTGGGTATAAGTGAAGCTACCAAACAGGTTCATCCGGTTGAGCGTTTCGCGCGAATAGGCTCTGAAACCACAGGAAACATCATGAAACCGTTCACCTGTTAACCAACTGATAAATCGCGCCATGCGTTTATTTCCCCAAAGTTTGACTGGCGACATGACGGGAATAAGTCCTTTATCTTTAAAGCGGGATGCGGTTACAAAATCTGCTTTTTCGCTGGCAACAGGTTGTAAAAGTTTTGAAATATCTGCCGGATTAAATTGTCCGTCAGCATCCATATTGACCATGATATCCACATCAGAATCGAGTATAATTTTTACACCGGTTTTAAATGCGGCGCCAACTCCCTGATTTTTTTTATGGGAAACCACCCGTATGCCCATATCCCTGACAATTTTTAAGGTGTCATCTGCCGACCCATCATCAACAACAACAATCAGGTCAATATAATCCGGAATCTTTCTTAAAACAGTGCCAATATTTTCGGCTTCATTATAGGCCGGAATTACCAGCCCGATTTTTTTCCCTTCAAACATGCGCTATTCAGTTTCATGATAACGGGCAGTGGAACTTGGTTCAATAATTTCATCCTGCCATTTTAATGATGCAAAGATATTTTTTTTTGAGAAGCATCCCGAAAGTGCGGTTACAAAGGTAAAATATTATGGGGGTGATAGTAAAATAAAATGGGCCATAATGCTTAGTCTTTAAAATAATATGTAGCCCGCTTAAAGTTTTTAGCCGGGCAGGCCGAATTATGAATCAAGCGTGAATATTAAATCGTTTAGTAACAAATTTGGAATATGTCCGATAAGGAAACTTTTGTTTCTGGCCATTTTCGGAGCAGTTAGACCGGATTTGGTGTTATTTTATGGACAGTAACTATAAAAGTTAATCTTCTTTAATTTCTTTTACCAGTGCTATGATAGTTTGACCACTTTTGGGTTCAAATTTAATGTCAGTTGTTTTTACTATCAAATGTTTGTCTTTGGTTACCAGAAAGAAAGGAATTACATTATTTTTATAGTATGATTTAAATGTTTCATAATCAAATTCAATGGTAAGCCGTGTCGATTTAACGTTCCATCCCGATTGATAGAGCTGTTCAAGATAACTCAAATTCAGGTCGTTTCCAAAGAGAATGCGCCCTTTCAGGTGTTTGGGTAATTCCTGCCCGGAGTTCTTTTCATTGTCTTCAGCGCTGCAAACCTGGTATCGCTCTTCGCGATTGAAGACTTCATCGAAATGGAACAGCGCCAGCGAGTTGGCTTCGCTGTTAGGGGTGAATGCCAAGAGTTTACCTATTCCCTGAAAAGGGATTGTATCCAACATATATTTTGACAGCATATTACCATATACTACCGTTAAATTTTCCATATGGGCATGCGAAACATCGGCACGGTTGCGATCTACCAATACGGTGTTGAATCCATTGGCCTGGATAGCCTTCGCAATGGCCCTTGCCAGGGGTCGTGCACCCAGGAACAGCACTCCCTGAGGGTTGGATTGTGCAAGTTTTAGTCCCCGGGCCAAAGGCGCTGCCGTCAATCCATAAATAGCCACCGTTCCAACAATTATGATAAAAGTCAGCGGCACTAACAGGTTGGCCTGCTCTATACCCATTTCCTGCATGCGTAGTGCAAAAAGTGATGAAACAGCTGCAGCCACTATCCCGCGTGGAGCCATCCAGCTGAGAAACAGTTTTTCTTTTACCGATAGTTTGCTCCCAAGTGTCGATATAAATACCGATAGCGGTCGGGCTACAAACATCAATACACCAAGGAAGAAAACGCTTTGCAGCGATATGTTGCTGAAAACATCTAAATTCAGGCGTCCCGCTAACACTATGAATAGAATGGAAATGATTAACACTCGCAGGTTCTCTTTGAATTCAAGAATGTGTTTAACACTAACAGACTTCTGGTTAGCGAGGACAATACCCATCAGCGTAGTAGCAAAAAGACCGGATTCGTGCTGCAGGCTATCGGCAACAAGGTAGGCGGCAATAACCAGCGAGAGGGTCATGCTTTCCTGTAAAAAGTCAGGAATCCAGAATTTGCGCAACATCAATACCAGCAGCGCTGCAAATGCCAGTCCGCTGAGGCCACCGAAAAGAATCGTCTTACCAAGGCTGAGCAAAACGGAGGTCGTAGCGCCTTGAACACCGGAGGCGACGAATCCCTCAAACACAAGCACTGCCAGAAGTGCTCCCACCGGATCGATGATAATTCCTTCCCATTTCAGGATATCGGCGACTTTGCCGGATGGACGGATTTGCCGCAATAGCGGCCCGATGACAGTAGGCCCGGTAACGACCAAAATGGCTGCCAGAAGTATCGCAACCTGCAGATTCAAATCCAACAGGTAATAAGCCGCAAAAGCCCCAACAACCCACGTGATGATTACCCCGACACTAATCAGGGCAAGAACTACACCCCCGATTTCTTTAAGTTCTTTGACATCGAGTGTGAGGCCTCCTTCAAAAAGAATAACGGCCACGGAAAGTGAGACAAATGGCAACAACATGTCCCCCATCAGTACATCGGGATTTATAACACCTGTCAGAGGTCCGGCAACAAAGCCTACTACCAGCAAGAGAAATATGGACGGGAACCGCAATCGCCAGGCAATCCACTGCGAAAGAATTCCAAGTATCAGAATACCCCCAAGTTCTATAAGGACATGTTCAGACATGGCATTTGTTTTAGTTTTTAAATGAACAAAGAAATCCGGTTTTAGTTAAAGATTTCTTAAATTCTTTATGCAAATTATTGAAACAAAATTTAAGGCGCAGCAGTTGATTTTTGATACAAAAATAGCGAATCTTTATGATTGTAATACTCCGATTACCTAATTCCAGCAATTCCGCAAGATTTTTTTAATGTTAATAAAGTATTGATTAAAAGAAGCTAAAGAAATCAGGTTAAAAAAATTTTTCTTGCTATTTTTATTACTTGAAAATCATAGCCGAAAATTCATATCAAGTATTGAAAGTTGAACTCTTATGTGTATAAAGCGGTCTGTACTGCTTGTTGACCAGATGGTTGCGGTTTATTCATTTTTTTATTTTTTAAAAGCCACCAGGCTACCCCCTTTCCGGGGAATTCTTTTGTTGGCAACTTAGGTTGTGGAGTTACTTAAAATTTATCATCTTTGGTCGTTGAACCACTGATTGCGTGTGGCATGGCATGAAAACAGCAAACATACAGACGGTTACATTGGTTGTCCATTAGAGACATATCATAGTAATGTGGGTATGTTAAATTTTGGAAATTTTTACACCGAATTTTCCCAGTCATTCAAAATCGGGGACATCCAAACCGAGGAAAAACATTTTAAAATTAATTTTACA
>LZCG01000143.1_pt1 | contig 13512 bp, 23 predicted proteins | sample 768541 | NCBI WGS metagenome assembly LZCG01 (sample SAMN05200874, study PRJNA324366) | oil field metagenome | isolation source: sample BH-FW-1 from oil reservoir | place: India: Bombay High | collected 2015-07-11
CTTGGCAAGCCATTATCGATGTGCTCCTTGAGCCATTGGTGATCTTTGCCAAAGAATTTCTTAAAGAACTTGTTTGCCTTTATTTCGGCGTCCTCAACTTCCTTTGAATAAAATGGTGCAGCTATTACAACTAAGTCTTTACTCACTCTTATCAGGTTCTCCAAAACCTTCATTCTGTCTTGCGGTTTTATATGTTCTAGCAACTCTGAGAAAACGACAACATCGAAAGATTTTGGTTTAAATGGTAGAGTTCTCGCATCCCCTATTACGTATTCTTTCATGTCTGGATTAGGGTCAATGTCAAGGACGACAACTTCAAATTTTGAGTGTAAAAATTCTTGCAATTTGCCGTTTTTTCCACCAACATCTAACACATGTATTTTCTTTTGACTATTTTTGTAGTAATTTTTAATAATCTGGCTTATTAAGTAATTTCGTGTGAATAGATCAAACGGTAAATCTATAACCTTGTCTATGGCTGGTAGATTGTTATGCATCAAGCACCCCCTCTTATTCACTCTATATTCAGTTTGAAGGTTTTGCCGACGAGTCCAAATACAACTATTCCAATCAACTACAGCTATGCTCACACCTTCCAACAATGAAGTTGCATTTCAAAGCTTTATTAAAGAGTTTCGATAGCCTATGATTTTCTCCTTTTAGCAACTTATGCAAGAAAAGTAGTTGAAAAAGCTGGTTATTAATGGCTATATCTTCGTCGCAAGTACAAAGTTTAATTTTTAGCAGCAAATATGATGGATATAAAAAAATCAACTCCCACAAAAAAACTTTTAACAACCATTGACATACTTTAACAATGGCTTTAAGAATTATCATCAAGGGCAACGTTCACGATGTGGAATACCACCCCTTCCTTCTTGGACTGGCCGAGTCGCTTGAGATAGAGCGCTTCTTTGCAGACAACATTTTTGTTAATGGTGAGCAGGCTGTTGAAGTTCTCGTGGATGATGTCGATGAAAAGGTTAGCGCTTTTGTCGAGATTGTGAAGGTTAAAAGGCCGGAGAATGCAGAAGTTAAGTCGGTGGAGGTTCAAAGCTACGATGGAAGTGTTATGAAAACCGAATCATACTACCGCCACCTCACTGCGATCCAGCTGGCTAAAATAGCGACCTAAAGGGAGGATGCTGGAGAAGCAGGACAGAATGTTAGAAAAGCAAGACCTGATGATAGAGAAACAAGATCTGATGGTCGGAAAACAGGACACAATTCTTGGAAAAATGGATCTTATGCTTGAGAAACAGGACGAAACGGTAAGAGAGATAAGAGACGTAAAAAAGGAGGTTAAAGGGACCAAAGAAGCTGTTAAGGAAGTATCCTCAAAGCTCGATAAGACGAACGATTTGCTTGAGAAAAGATTCGAAAGGCTTGAGCAGGAGGTGGAAAGGATAAAGAAGGCTCTGACCAAAGCCGGAATTGAGCTTTAGTGAGAAGTTTTGTGCTTTAAAGGCAGGCAACAAGTAACGAATGCCAAATTTGGAGATCATGATGGGGCAATCAAAGAAAGACAGCATCCGAAACCTATTTTTAAACTTCAACCAAATATCAGTATGCCAAAACTCATTGAAGCTGTGTACGAAAATGGCGTGTTCAAACCCCTCCAGAAAGTTGAACTCAGGGAGGGGGAGAAGGTAAAAGTCATTGTGGATCGGGGACTTACCCAGTTATTCGGGATGTTCCGACACAGGCGTAAGACGGACCTGGACGAAGATATGGATCTGATGATAACGGAGAGAGCATGAAGGTCTTTTTCGACACCTCTTTCTTTGTCGAGTATTTTAGAGGGAATGAGAATGCACGGAGGATTTACGAAGAACTGAAGAATTACGAATATTTTACATCGCTCAATGTGGTAGAGGAAACGACCTATATACTCATGAAGTTTACCGCTTCTGATTTTGTGAAATTGGAGAAGCACTACGAGGTAATCAAGAAACTCAAGGAAGATTCAAATGTGTACGAGAAAAGTCTCAAAAATGCAAAGCTGTTTTACAGCTCAATTCTTCATGACGGATTCCAGATCCTGCCATTGCCTTCTTGGGATCTCGTTCTCGAGATTATGGAGCGATACAGACTCCTGCCAAACGATGCCCTAATAGCAGCAACCTGCAAGCATTATGGGATAAAGAAAATCGCAACCTTCGATGAGGATTTCAGGAGGGTTGACTTTCTGCAGGTCGTAGAGCTTTGAACTGCGTGCTACGAAGTGTGCAAACCGCCCATGAGACTTCTAACCCAAACAGGTTTGCCACGAAGTAGCGAACGCCAAATTAGGATTTTAGAGATTGTGACCGGCAATCGAAAAGGAAAACATCAGCCGAAACCTATTTCTAAACCTCAACCAAATATCGGTATGCCAAAAGTCATAGAAGCCATCTACGAAAACGGAGTTTTCAAGCCCCTCCAGAAGGTGAATTTCAGACCGGGATCCAAAGTAAGAATTGTGATTCAAGAAGACAAAAAAGAAATCCTGCGAAAATACAAGGGTGTTTTCGGAAAAGCAGAGGTGGAGGAGTTGAGAGAATACGAAGGGGAGGTAATGCTTTGATCGTTTTGGATACCAACATTTTCTACAAATTCCTCTTCGAAACGAACTTGACTGAAAAATCTGAAAGAATTCTCGAAACCTACGAACCGCTGTTCTCGACTTTCACTGTTTGGAACGAGACGATTTACGTAGTTTCAAGAAAGCTTGCCGAGATAAAATTTGGAATAAAATCGTATGTAAAGTTCAGGAAATTAGTGGCAGAGGAAGGATACGGTTTCTGTGCCAAGGAGATAGAGGCTTTTGAAAGTGTAATTCGAGACTTAAACGTAACAGTCTTGAGAGACTATCAAAATCAGCGGGAAATATCGGAAATCATGAGCAAATTCAAATTACTTCCGAACGATGCCCTGATAGCTGCAACCTGCAGGCATTACGGGATAAGGAAGATCGCCACCTTCGATGAAGACTTCAGGCGAGTAGATTTTCTTGAGGTTGTTGAGCCTTAGGGGAAACCTATTTCTATTCTCAGACCCACAATCTATATGCCAAAATCATCGAAGCTGTATATGAGAACGGAGTGTTCAAGCCCCTTCAGAAGGTTGACTTGAAGGAGGGAGAAAAATCCGACTTAGATTGGATGAGAGGGCTATATCGATCACAGTCTGATCAGAGAGCTTGAAGTTTTACTTAAAAACGCACCAAAAACAAAAATAGACCTCAGAGAACTGGAGAGGTTACACGATGTCGGAAAAATGCTTTATTGATACCACAGTGATTCTCGAAGTCATCTTAAGGAAAGAGTTCAAGATTTTAGAGAAACTGTCGGAATACGTTCTCCATACATCTGTAAACGTTCTTGAGGAGGCATCTTTCAAGATCATCTTTGTAAGCGTGGTTGACGAACTCTCCGTTAGCCGTGTCAACATTTTCAAAGTTAAGGATAGCTTTGAGAAAGGTATAGGTTCATCCCTAACTGAAACGAGGCTTCACGCACTAAATGTGCTTAAGGATGCTCTGAAAATCATAGAAATCGACGAACACATTTTTGATATGGCCAAGAAAAATAATTCTGGAGTATAAGCTCTTGCCAAACGACGCCTTAATAGCTGCCACCTGTAAGCATTACGGCATAAAGAAAATTGCAACTTTCGATGAGGATTTCAGGAGGCTTGATTTTCTTGAAGTACTTGGACTCTAACTGAAAAATCAAAAAAGAAGCACCAGCCGAAACCTATTTCTTCTTTCATGCAAATTAATGACATGCCAAAAGTAATAGAAGCCGTGTATGAGAATGGCGTGTTCAAACCCCTCCAAAAGGTTGACTTGAAGGAGGGAGAAAGGGTTAAGGTGGAGCTAAAGGAGAGTGTTGTGGAGTCTGTAGCTGGAATTCTCAAAGTGAGCGATGAAAAAGTGAAAAAAGCCCTTGAAATGATTGAGTATGGAGAAGATATTTATTGACACAAATGTCATAATCGAGCTGCTGAGAGGAAAAAGAAGTGTAGTTTCCTTTTTCAGAAGTGTTGAAGATGGTGAAATACACGGCTTAACTAACAAAACGGTGTTTCTGGAAACTGTTCACGTTCCTGACAACGGATAAAGGTCCGCTAACCTTAAGAAAGAGGCCAGAGCTAATTGAGAATGTAAATCTGGAGCCAGTTCTGAGAGTTTTTGAGATTATCGACATGCTGCCAACTGACAGGATTGCCAAAGAATACATAGTTGAACTTATTGGAAAATTTGGATTGCTGCCAAACGATGCCTTAATCGCAGCAACCTGCAAGCACTATGAAGATTTCAGGCAAGTGGATTTCCTTGAAGTTGTAGAGCCTTGAATTCGTGCTAAGGAGTGTGCAAACCATCCGGCAACGTAATCTCAGTGTCTATCGGAGAACCCCTGCTAACCTCGCAACCTTCAGAGCCTTGCCAAAACCAAGCCCCTCGATGTAGTCTTCAACTGCCTTAAACCTCACTTTTTGCTGAACTTCCCTCCTCTTCTCCAGAAACTTCCTGAGCTCTCTGATAGCGTCGATTTTTGACTTCAAAATTGCAAAATTGCCCCTCAGGCAGAAGAACAGCATCGAGCTGAAATTTCTCAGGATGAAGTAAGGAAACTCCCTCAGAAGTAAATCCCTGGGCACGTTCTTAACCACACTCCACACCCAGTTCCTGCTGTTGTAATACACAGAGAAATCCGATAAGAAGCCCGTAGATGCTGAGTGTAGGTGATAAGCTATGGCCGTTGGAACGTACAGAATCTTCCAACCTCTAATCAATGCTCTTAAACTCAAATCCACATCCTCGTTATACATGAAGTAGTCCTCATCAAACAAACCCACGTCCTCGAAAAGGCTTCTGCGATACATTGCAGCCGCAGCGCATGCTCCGGCAACGTAGCAAGGCTCGTCAAACTGCCCCTCATCCTTCTCCAAAACCCCCTCTCCATCACAGCCAGACCTCTGTGTATTGCATGTCCCGCCGAGTTTATTCGCCCGTCCTCAAACAGTATTTTGGATGCAAAGATTCCCGCCCTTAAATCATCTGCAGCTTCAGCATCTCTTCTGCCCAGTTTCTTTCCAGAAAGGCATCGTTGTTTACGAGGGCAACGAATTTCGTGTTCGCCATTTCAATTCCCTGATTGGCAGCTTTGGCAAACCCCAAATTCTCCTCATTCCGAATAACCTCAAACCGAGAGTAATAATCCTCAAAATTCCTCAAAATATCTCTGGATCCATCTGTTGAACCGTTGTCTATCACCAGAACTCTGAGTTTTCTGTAAGTCTGGTTTATTATGGAGTTCAGGCATTCTTTCAGGTATTTTTCCCCGTTGTAGTTAACCACTATGAAGGTCAGCATCTTCTCCCTTTCCTACTTAAAATTCCGTGAACCACCCCTTTAAGGTAGTGGATGATGTCTCCTTTCCTCTTCAGCCTCACCAAATAATATAAAACCCTCAGCGGCTCGGTAATCAGCGCATAGAAAAACATCGCTTTTCCAGCTCTTCTCGCCACTATCAGCCAGTTTCTGGCAGTATAGTAAAGATAATGGGGGCTGAACAGTCCCAGAGAGGCAGATACCTTGTGTTTCACCACAGCTTTGCATACGGCGAGCCTATAACCCTTCCTCATCGCCCTTATGCACCACTCCGTCTCCTCGTGCATCATGAAAAGCTCCTCGTCAAAGAAGCCCACATCCTTCAAAGCCGAGCTTCTTATCAGCATCGCACATCCAACAAGCCCAAAAGGAGAGTCGAAACTTATCTCAACCTCAACCATCTTGTTCTTCAAATGCAAAACAGGATATCCAAGAAAAATGCGTGTGCCGGCAGACCATATTCTCTCGTCGCCGTAGTACTTCACCACAGGCTGACAGGCTGCAATTGTCTCATCTTCTTCCATCTCTGAGACCATTCTTTCTACTGCATCCCTCTCGAAAACCACGTCGTTGTTGGAAATCAGCACGTAATCGGCTTTGTCAATAACAGCTCTAATGCCAGCATTGCAACCTCCCGCATACCCCCTGTTCTCACCGAGTTCTAGCATTTCAACCTGAGGATACTTCCTTCTGAGCTTCTCTATCACCTCTCTCTCCGATCCGTTGTCCACCACAACTACCCTGCACGGATATGTCTGGTTCAAGAGGGAGTCTATGCATTCAGCGGTATCATCGAAATTGTTGTAGTTCACAACGATTGCGTAAACGGTCCTCATTTATGCGGAGGATAAAACCAGTCCCACGGCTTTCCGCAGCGAGGGTCGTCTTCCCTGCCGTTTATCTTTGCAGGCACAATTGTGGAGTCGTTCCAGGGCCTCCTCACCTCGTCGGGATTCTCGTAGTCATACAGTCTGCTGACGAAATACACCAGCACTGCAGGCTTCACCCAATCGCCTTGAAGCCGTGCCAGTAATGTCCCGGCACCCTCACAACCTGAAGGTTTTTGCCCGTCGAAACTATTTCTGCCAGCTCCTGAGTTTCATCATCGTAGGCACATATCTTTATCGCCCCGCCTATGCAGACGAAGTAGTCCACCTGCCCCCTCTCATGCTTGTGCCAAGCCCTCACGATTCCCGGATAGGTCACGGACATGTTCGCCTGAAGGATTTCATCCTCAAAAACATCCCAGTCTCTTCGCATTATCTCCGTGAAGAAACCCCTCTCGTCTGCGAAGGTTTGAGCGGTTTAACAACGATACCTGGCAGCATACTACCACCAATCAAACCAAACCCTTCTCAGCCAAATAATCTCTTAAAGCTTCCCTCCAGTGCCTCATCTTAATGCCAATTCTTTCGAGTTTGTAGTTTTGCAGGGCAGAGAAAGCTGGCCTTCTCGCCAATCTGTTAAGCTCGCTCGACTTTTATTGGCTGAATTTCCACATCCCAGTCGAGAATTTCGAATATTGCCTTCGTAAACTCAAACCACGAGCAGTATCCGTCGTTTACCATGTGGTAAATTCCGTAGTCGGGGCGGAGTTTGAGAAACTCCCTAACAGCGAGGGCCACGTCCTTGGTATAGGTGGGGCTCATAAACTGGTCCGCAACAATCCTCAGCTCCTGCCCCTTTCTCGCCATATCCACCACCCAGTTCACGAAGTTACCGCCCTTTCCGCTCGCCCCGGCCTTCCCGTATAGACTTGCAACCCTGATCACGTAGTGTTTTTCCGAGTAGTTTTTCGTGAGAATTTCTCCGGCATACTTGCTCGCTCCGTAAACGTTTATAGGGTTCGGCTTATCTGTCTCGACATAGGGCTCTCCCTTCTCACCGTCGAAAACGTAGTCTGTACTGATGTAAATGTTAACCGCATCAATTTCCGAAGAGATTCTGGCCACATTAAGCGCCCCGATGGCGTTGACCGCAAAGGCCTTTTCCGCATGATTCTCCGCATCATCAACTCTGACATAGGCAGCGGTGTTTATGATAACGTCGGGGTGGATGTCTCTCAGCACTTCAAGGCTTTCAGACACTGCAACATCAACATCCTCATGAGTGAGCGGGTAAACTGTGAACTCCTCATTAAGAACGTCAACAAGGTCCGTTCCAAGCTGACCTTTTGCTCCTATCACCGCAACCTTCATTCTACCATCTCAGCTTCCATGGCGTGGGATGCAAAACCCTCTCATCAGCCAGAGGCCTCCACCACCACTCGTTTTGCAGATACCACTCAACAGTCCTCCTTATCCCTTCTTCAAAGCCAATCTTTGGCCTCCATTTCAGCTCTCTCATTATCTTCCACGAGTCGAGGGAGTAGCGAACGTCATGTCCTGGTCTATCCTCAACATACTCAATCAGGCTCTCGTCTTTCCCCATGATTTCCAGAATCGTTTTTACAACCTCAAGGTTCGTTCTTTCCTCTCCGCTTGAAATGTTGTAAACTTCTCTTCTCCCCCCTTCTCCATAACCTCCCAGACTGCTCTGCAGTGGTCCTCGACGTAAATCCAGTCCCTCACGTTCATTCCGGTTCCGTAGATTGGGACGCTCAGATTCATTTTTGCCCTTATTATGGTCTTCGGAATCAGTTTTTCCGGGAATTGATAGGGCCCATAGTTGTTCGTGCACCTTGTAATGGATGCGTTTAGGTTGTAAGTCCTTGCATAGCCGAGGACCAGCATGTCTGCAGCAGCTTTACTTGCTGAGTAGGGTGAGGAAGGCATCAACCCGTCCTTTTCCGTAAAGGAGCCTTTTTCAATGTCCCCGTAAACCTCATCCGTGCTGACGTGCACCAATCTTACCTCAGGATTGCACTTTCTCATTGCTTCAAGAATCGTATACACTCCAAGAAAGTTACTCTCGATGAAGGCGTAAGGACTGGATATACTCCTGTCCACATGGCTCTCTGCAGCGAAGTTCACCACCGCATCTACCTTCTTAATCAGATCAGAGACGAGTTCATAGTCGTTTATATCCCCTTTGATGAAGCTGTATCTCTCATCCTCTGCCAAGTCTTTCAGATTTTCCGGATTGGAGCCGTACTTCAGAGCATCGAGGTTCAGAATCTCTACCTGGTGGTGGGAAAGAGCGTACCTAACGAAGTTGGAGCCGATGAACCCCATTCCTCCCGTAACAAGAATTCTCATCTTCCACCTCAAAGCAGAATCTCGGAGTAATCCCCAATGGTGAATCTGAGGAACCTCTTTCTGTCGTTCTTTCTGATTCTGACTTTCCTCCCAATGAGACTCTCCTCAATTCTCTCCACACCCTCGATAATTGAATCGCTGAGAACTATGCAGTATTCAAGCGAGCTGTTTTTAATGACCGTTCTTTCACCAACGCTCGTGTAGGGCCCAATGAACGAGTTCTCGATTACGCAGTCTTCCCCAATGACCGCTGGCCCCCTTACGATGCTGTTAATTATCTTTGCCCCCTCTCCAACCTCAACTCTTCCCTCAATTTGCGACGCCAAAACCTCTCCCTTTACACTCCTTTTTGCCCTCTCATCGAGAATCGTTGCGTTCACCTTCAGTATGTCCTCTGCCTTGCCTGTGTCGAACCACCAACCCTTCAGCTTCGCATATCCCACATTGTAGCCGTTTTCAATCATTTTTTGTAGCGTGTCGGTGATTTCAAGTTCTCCTCTCCAGCTCGGTTTTAGGTCTTTGATTATGTCAAAAACAACTGGTTTGAACATATATACACCAATTACCGCGTAGTTGCTTGGAGGTTCTTTTGGCTTCTCAATGAGTCCGACCAGTCTCTCGCCCTCAAACTTGGCAACACCAAAGGCTCTTGGATCCTCAACCTCCTTGAGAAGTATGAAGGCGTCAAAATCTTCCTCGTCAAATCTCTTAACGTATTCCTTTATACCATCCTGAATCAGGTTGTCGCCGAGATAAACTACAAACTTTTCATCACCGACGAAGTCTTTGGCAAGATAGACTGCATGAGCAATACCGAGTGGCTTACCCTGATGGATGTATGTAATCTTGCATCCGAACCTCGAACCATCTCCGTAGTGCTCTTCCACCATTTCTGGATAGTCTCCCCCAAAATTATAGCTACCTCTTTGATTCCTGCACCAATCATGTCCTCAAGGCAATACTGGGAAACCGGCTTGTTGGCTACGGGAATCAGCTGCTTTGGCCCGTAAAGGTTAGTGGCCTTAATCGGTGCCGGCACCACCGTGAAGCAGTACGCCCTTCACGATAAAAGAGGGAAATTGATTTATAAAATATTGTCGGTTTTAACTCTAACCTCTCCCAAAATCGTCCTCGAACCTTTCTATGTCATCCTCCTCCAGATAATCTCCAATCTGCACCTCAATTATCTCAAGAGGAATTTTTCCGGGGTTCTCTATTCTGTGCAGAGAGCCGGCAGGGACAAAAGCGCTCTCTCCCTTCCTCAGCAGTATCTCTTTCCCATCAACAACAATCCTTGCAGTGCCGTTTACAACAATCCAGTGCTCGCTTCTGTGATAGTGTCTCTGCAGGCTAATTCTCTTGCCGGGTTTGACTGTAATTCGCTTAATCTTGTAGTTGTTCTCCTCCAGAACTGTGTAGCTCCCCCATGGTCTGAAGGCGGTTCTGTGGATAATTGCCCTCTTGTCGTTTTTAGCTTTGAGGATGTTATAGACCTCCTTTACCTTCTCGGCGCTTCCCCTCTTTGCCACAAGCATTGCATCGTCAGTGTCTATTATAAGAAGGTTCTCCACGTCAATGAGCGTGGTTAACCTTTCTGCAACTACCAAATTTCCCTTTGAGTTGACCGCAATAACTTCACTTCCAGCCACTGCATTACTGCTCTCATCTTTATGCAGGTACTCATAAATAGCATCGAAACTGCCCATATCACTCCATTCTACATCAATTGGCACCACAGCTACTCTCTCCGATTTTTCTACAATGCCATAGTCAATCGAAATTTCCGGAACTTCAGCATATGCTCCCACACCTTTTTCGAAAATGCGCAGCATTTCCGGAGCGTGCCTTTTTAACTCCTCCTTAAAAAGAGTACTGTCAAAAAGAAACATGCCGCTGTTCCATAGGTAGCCCTCCTTTATGAGCCTCTGCCATCCTTAAATCTGGCTTCTCATGGAAATCCTCTACCTGAACGCGCCCCCAAGGTCATTACCCGGCTTGATGTACCCGTAACCAGAATGTGCTTTTGTCGGCCTAATGCCAAAGGTAACCAGAAATCTATCGCTGAACTTTTCTGCAATTCTGAACGCTTTGATGCACTCCTCATTGACCTCTACGATATGGTCAGATGGCAGAACAGCGAAATTTCCGTCTCCTGCTTTCATCATGGCATAGCAGATTGCTGGTAATGTATTTTTGGCTTCTGGCTCAAGCAGTATGTTCTCTTCTGGAATTTTTACCCCCTAAATCGTCAAGATCATCTGAAACTCTGAATCTGTACTCTTCGTTAGTAACCACGTATATATCACTTGCATCGGAAAATATCAAGGCTCTTCTGACAGTCTTCTGAAAAAGAGATTCTCCAAATAATCGTTAAAACTGCTTGGGCATGGCTTCCCTGCTAAGCGGCCAGAGACGTGTCCCCTTCCCGCCTGCAAGTATTATGGTTTTCATTGTATCTGGTTTATTGTTCTGAACATAATTTTTTCTGATGTTGTATCTGAGTAAAAATGAAAAACCACCTTGTAAACTTATAACGTGGAAGTTGTGTTCATTTACGACGCAGTTTACCCTTGGGTGAAAGGTGGGGTTGAAAGAAGGCTTTACGAGATAGGTAAAAGGCTCTCCCAGTGGGGATTCAGAGTTAAATGGCTCTGTGCGGTGGTGGGCAAAGAGCAGAGAAAATTAGAAGGGATTGAGCTTATACCCGTTTGCGGTCCCCTGAGGCTTTACTCGGGAGAGAGGAGAAGTATCAGCTCAGCTCTTTCATTTGCGTTGAGTCTGGCAAAGAACGCAAAAGTCAATGCAGACGTTCTGGACTGCCAGGTTTTCCCATATCTTTCGGTTTTTCCCTTCTTCAGGAGAAGGAATTTGGTGCTCACGTGGCACGAGTATTGGGGGGACTACTGGAAGGAGTATCTGGGATATGCGGGATTATTGGCAGGCAAATTGAGAGAATTGTTGCTTCACTCGACAGAAAGATGGTTGCGGTATCTGAAACAACCGCCCGAAACCTCCTGAATCTTGGAGTGAAAAATGTCGAGGTAATTCCCAACGGAATTCGACTTTGAATTTATAAGGAGGGTTGAAGCGTCTGAAGAATCACTGGATGTGGTTTTTGCAGGCAGGCTGATAAAGGAGAAAGGTGCTGATTTGCTAATCAAAGCGATGAAGCTCCTCCCTGATTACGGTTGCCTTATTGTAGGTGAGGGGCCGGAAAAAGCCAGTTTAATCAAGTCAGCTCCCGAAAATGTCAAGTTTGCTGGCTTTATGAACTATGGGTATCTGATAGCGACGCTGAAAAGCGCAAAGGTTTTTGTTCTTCCCTCCAGAGAGAGAGTTTCGGAATTGCAGCCCTCGAAGCTAACGCCTGCGGTCTGCCTGTTGTTACTATAAACCACCCAATGAATGCTGTGGTGGAGATTGCGAGAGAAACCGGTTCATAGCCTCACCTTCTCCCCAAGACATTGCCGAAAAAATTAAAATTGCGATGGAGTCAAGGAAAAAATGAGGAGAAGATGTGTGGATTACGCCAGAAAGTTCGACTGGAGCGTTATAGCAAAAAAGATGGCTGATTTCTATGATAACTGTGGTTCTTCCGACTAAAAACGAGGAGAAGGCGATTGAGGAAATAGTGAAAAAATGTTTGGTGGTTGGAGTTAAGGAGATAATCGTTGTAGATGACTCTACCGACTCAACGCCGGAAATTGCGGAAAAGCTTGGATGCAGGGTGATAAAGAACGTCAAAGGTTACGGCAATGCTACTTGGAGGGTTTAAAGCATGCAAGTGGTGATATCATTGTTCTGATGGATGCAGACGGAACCTACGACCCGGCTGAGATACCTAAACTTGTTGAGCCAATTTTAAGGGATGAGGCGGATGTTGTTATCGGCAGCAGGTTTAAAGGCAAAATAATGCCCGGCGCTATGCCCTGGCACCACAAATATTTGGGAAACCCCCTCCTCACAAAGCTAACAAACTTCCTGTTCGGGACGGGATTCAGCGATGTCCACAGCGGTTTTAGGGCAATAAAAAAAAGTTCACTCATCCCAACTCGACCCTCAAATGTCCGGGAATGGAGTTTGCAACGGAATTTGTTCTCAAAACAACTGATGAGCGGTTTGAGACTGCTGGAGTTCCCGTAACATACTACCCCCGGAAGGGAGATAGCAAGCTGAGGTCGTTCAGGGATGGTTGGAGGCATCTGAGGCTAATTCTCGCCACCTCTCCAGGCCATGTTTTCCTGATTCCTTCCATAATTTTAACTTTAATCGGTGTTGCACTCATAGCCTACGTCCTGACCTTTGAGACGATAAGGACACATACCCTAATTCTCGGAACACTCTTAACCCTTATTGGCATCCAGTTGTTCTTTTTCGGCGTTTCGGGAAAGCTGTACTCAAGGCAGATAGGCTTCAGAAGGGATGACAGTATAACTTCCTTTTTCAGCAGATACTCAACCATCGAGGGTTTAATGCTCGCTGGGTTAGTGATTCTCGCACTCGGCTTTTATCTCGGTTACAGAATAGTTTCATTCTGGCTTGCTAAAGGATTTGGGTCTTTGGGCGAATTTAATGATGCAATTCTTTCCATGTTGCTCATTTTTTCAGGATTTCAGATAATCCTGAGTTCTCTTTTCCTCAGTATGTTTCTGCTGAACGAGAGCAATGGAGAAAAAGTAATATTGAAATCATAATACTGCCTTCATGGACAGAAAGGTATTGATGCTGGCGGTTATACTCTTTGCCCTTGCGGTCAGATTTCAGAACTTCGGTGAGATTTCGATTCGGGGATTTACTACACGGGTTACGACTCCTACTACCACATGAGGCTTGTGGAGGTAATACTGCCTTCATGGACAGAAAGGTATTGATGCTGGCGGTTATACTCTTTGCCCTTGCGGTCAGATTTCAGAACTTCGGTGAGATTTCGATTCGGGG
>LZCG01000144.1_pt1 | contig 13442 bp, 12 predicted proteins | sample 768541 | NCBI WGS metagenome assembly LZCG01 (sample SAMN05200874, study PRJNA324366) | oil field metagenome | isolation source: sample BH-FW-1 from oil reservoir | place: India: Bombay High | collected 2015-07-11
ATTCCGGAAAATCGTAGGGGACGGCGTTACCGAGGGCGACACAAAGCGGATTTTTCTTGAGATGTTAAAAACTTTAAAAGTCGTGACATTTAAGGACTTAAATGTTTCAAACCTCCAAACCGACCGCTTGAACCTTCTTGAAATATTTATAAAGATGTTCCTTGACGAAGTTACAATACTAACGAAGCAAGGGTTGAAAGCTGCTTACACGCCAGTCGAAGCAAATGAACGGTATTTTAAAGGGAAGCTACTGGCTTCCCAGAATATTAAAAACAATCTAGTTGACAAGGGACGATTTTTTGTTTGCTATGAAGACTTCAATATTAACAGACCTGAGAACCGTCTAATCAAGTCCACTCTCCGATTTTTGCGAAATACTACGAATGATGCGCGTAATCGACAAAATGCCACTAGGTTACTAACTTTCTTTGATGGTGTAGAATATTCCACAAATATTGATTCTGACTTCTCAAAATGCTTTCTTGATCGTAGTATGTCTCACTATAGCAAGGCCCTTTCCTGGTGTCGTGTTTTATTGAAAGGAAACAGTTTCACCGCATTTGCAGGAAATGAGGTTGCAATTGCTCTTCTATTCCCTATGGAAAAGTTGTTCGAAAGTTTTGTTGCTGCAAAATTTCGCAGACATATTGGTAGCGGTGTTAACTTGCGGACACAAGATGTGAGATATAGTTTATTTGATACTCCTGTCCGCGCTTTTTCACTTCGTCCCGACATTGTGTTGGAATTTGAAGGACGCATAGTCATTGTTGATACCAAGTGGAAATTACTTTCAGACGATGCCCAAAACATAGGTATTTCACAATCCGATATGTACCAGATGTATGCTTATGGGAAAAATATCAAGCAGACAGAATTGTCTTGTTGTATCCTTATTCCGATGCTGTAAATAATACAAATATCACATATGTTTCCAACGACCATATAGAGGTTGACATTGAATTCGTTGATCTGAAAAATTCTGATCGCAGTATCACCCAACTATTAGCCAAGTTAAGAATGCCATTCACCGTTTGATGTTCGTGAGTTAGACAGTTGAGAAACGATTTTTCAGTACAACCAAACGTAAGAAGTGATTTTGAAAGCATAAAACATCTCTTTTTTTGATTTAGTGACACTTTTGAAAAAAAACAGGAAGTAAAAAATGCTTTTTGCAATTGTTCACGCCTATTTTAGAATTCTTGCGATTTTGTAACTGTTAAACTCAGGAAAAAGCAAACTCCTGGGTAATTCCCTGAATTTTAATATCAATTTTATAACGCTTCCACTGCTCGCAGCCAAGATTGAGCTATAAGTGCATGCCCAGTGGGTGATGGATGTACGCCATCGGGTAGCCAATAGGCAGGATCCCTTTGTGTTGCTGCCTGAGCAAATATACCATCTAATGGTATAAACAAGGCGTTGAATTCTCTGGCTAGCTTACGCACGGCGTGTATTTTGGGATCTAAGTCCTCTCTCCATTTGGCTTGATCTTCTATCACAGGCAAAACAAAGGGTTCACATATTATCAGGTTGGCATTCAGTTTGCGTTTTCACTTCTTGCAAAATATAACGATAATCTGACTCAAATTTTTCTACCGATGTTGGGTCATTGTTATCATAACGCCGCCAGCAGTCATTAATACCGATGAGTATTGATATCCAAGTTGGTTTTAAGTCTATGCAGTCCCTCATCCAACGTTCCTTTAAATCTTTCACTCTGTTACCGCTTACCCCTTTGTTTATAAACCTGAAGTTTTTTGAAGGAAGTGCAGCTGATAACCATGATGCCGTTATCATAGGATAACCCAATCCTAGGTCAGCATCATTGTTATAATCTCGACCTGCATCGGTTATACTGTCACCTTGAAATAAGATTATTGCATTGTCTTCTATAAGCATCTTAAACACTCCTAGTTTAATATGTATAGATGTGAAGCTTAAAAATAGTACTAAAAACCTGCCATAAGTATTAATTACATTCATTTTAACAAGAAAATTGCAATAAAAAATTCCTGAATTATTCCAAAACCTGTATCTCATCTCCAGGACGTATATATCCGCCTTTTATTACCTTTGTGAACACTCCTTCCAAGGGCATAGCGCACCTACCCACTTGTTCAAAGATTGCACATTTTGTATGACATTTTTTGCCTATCTGAGAGATTTCCATTATTGTCTCGCCTATCTTAAGCTTTGTCCCGACAGGATATTTATATAAATCTATACCCTCTGTCGTGAGGTTCTCGGCAAATTTTCCGGCACTAAGACCCTCGATGCCCAATGCAGCAATCTTATCGATACTTTCCTGCCCTAAAAGGCTCACTTGTCTATGCCATTCTCCAGCATGGGCATCTCCCATCAGACCGTGATTTTCCTTGAAATATCCCAAAGGTATTGGTTCCTTTATCACTCCCTTTTTTTGGCTTATATTAACTGCCGTAACCCTTGCCATATCCTATTCCTCCTTTTATAATTTACGGATATGAAACTTAAAAAGGTGGTGAAAAGTGGTTCTCAATTTTTTGGCTTTACAAAGATTTAAATGTCAAAGGTTCCGTTTATTGCTTGCTATAGTAAAACAAGAAAAGTATTTTTAGAATTCACTGAAATTTGGCGACTATAGAAATATAGAGATGTATTAGAATAGTTAACTCACCTTTGTCATCAATACTACTGATTCGACATGGTCAGTGTGAGGGAACATATCTACCAGATGAAAATCTGAGATTGTGTAGAGATCGGATAATTCTTTTAAATTGGGGATTAAAGTTTTAGGATTGCATGAGATATAGATAATTTTATTAAATTGCTGGGTTTTTATGAATTTTATGAGATTTGGATGTAATCCCGCCCTTGGAGGGTCTACAACTATATAATCAGGTTTATCGGTACCACTTTGTTGTCTAACAAATTCTTTTACATCTTTATTTACGAATTCTACGTTGTTGATATTATTTAATATGGCGTTTTGCTTGGCTGCTTCTACCGCTTCTTTTATAATTTCGATTCCATAGACTTTTTTTGCCTTATTTGCAAGTAATAAGGATATTGTTCCCGTTCCAGAATAAAAGTCATATACAACATTTGAATTTTCTGCATAAGATAAAGCAGTTTGATATAAGGCCTCTGCTCCTTTTGTGTTTGTTTGAAAGAAAGAGAAAGGACCAATTTTGAAGGTTAAATCAAAAATTTTTTCATAAAAATAATCTCTGCCGTATAGTATTTCCATTTCATCTGCTTTGACGACATTGGCTTTAGATTCAGTCTTACTTTGAATTATGGAAACGATATTTCCTTTTAAGTTGGTATTCAACATGTTTTCTTTCCATGTTGCTACTTCTTGATAGTAATTATTGTCTAAAGAAGTCACCAAATTTAGAAGTATTTCCCCTGTTTTTAATCCTTTTCTGATTCCCAAATTTCTAAGAAAGCCTGAGTGGTTTTTGTAATTTCTAAAAGGGAAGTTCTTTTTTAAGAAAAATTCTCTTGTTTGCCTAACGATATTGTTGAAGTCATCGTCCACTAACTTACAATCTTTTGTATAATAGACGTCGAACTTCTTACCTTTTCCTCTTAATCCCAAAATCAGAGGGCCATCTTTATATTCGTTTCCAAAAGAGTATTCCATTTTGTTTCTGTATTCATATATATCAACAGAAGGCGTAATACCATGATAATTATTGGGCTTTATTTGATATTGATCAAACAATGAAAGAACGCTTTTTTCTTTTATTTTTAGTTGTTCTTCGTAGCTTATATTCAATTTACTACATCCACCACATTTTTCGAAAACTGAACATATCCGCATTTTATAGCTCCTTTTTTATAATCAAAAATACCCCCGAACAATTCAATTTTAACACTTTTCGGGGGTAAATGGTTTTTTACTTTAACCTTATTTAAAGAAGAGGGCTAATAACTAATTATACTTTCTTCCATACCATCCATTTGGTCTAAATATTTTGTCAAATCATCTTCATTTCCTGAAACCGCTTCAAAGTGATGGTATGAATCAACATCAGGATACCATGAAGCGTTCCAGCCTTCTAAACCTGATAAATCGGGTATTTCATATTCGTATGAATCTGCACTTCCCAACCAACCAGAGGATAATACTATCATCCAAACTATCGTCCAATCAGTATTTGCTAAAGAGGTATTGTAAAATCTCAATTCATGATTGCTGATTTGTGGATCATACTGATTCCAGGTGAATGTATTGTCAGAAAAAGTAGGTGTTGCCCAGTTAGTAGAAGGTAGCGTATTCAAAGTTTCAATATCAGACGGATAGTTTGTAAATTTTGTAAATAATCTATAGACTGAGTTTTCTGAATTATAATGACTTAAACTTAAAGCATATAAGTCATCTGAACTTGAAAGAGATTGAGGGATTTTTACCTGGGAATTATCTTCGAACCAAGTAAATATTGGGGTTGTTCCACCCACTAACAAACTACCCCATGCGTCTGCATCGTTTATGGTGGTTGTAGCAATGTATGTTGTGAAGTCTGTAAAGTCAGACCATGAAATGTTTTCGATTTCAGTACCAGCTGCTATTGATCTATCTCTGTCTATATATATTTTTGAAAAATCTTCATTTTGATCTCCTGCTAAAATTACCAAATCATAGGTGCCAGGAATCGCTTCTAGTTGGAATATTAAATCATCCACAGTACTAAACCATGGAAATCCATGACCTATACCGTAAAAGAGACCAGCACTTTTCCCTATGAAATCATTTCCAAAATTCAAATTTAATGTAGCATCAAAAGTATCTGGCCAATACTCGAAGATTATTGGTACTTCTTTTCCTTCTGTGGTGTTGAGATTCATTACTTGAATGTCATAGTTAAATTCCTCATTCCAAGGGTCATACCATTCGTTGACAGCATAGATGCTAAAATTTCCATCAACTGATTCAGGGGTAAAAGTGTACACGCCGTTGGTTGAACTTAGTTTTGTCCAGGTTCCATCTTTCCCATCTTGATAAGCTAAAAACTCCACGCTTTCTCGAACAAGTCCAATAAATGTGTTTATAACTACTTGATTGGTTATTTCATCTCCGTTGCCATCTCCATCGATTGGTAAAGTTGCGCAACTTACAAAGAGCAAACCGATCGCTAAGATCATAAAGAACATGCTTAATTTCCTCATTTAAAATCCTCTCCTTTTATAAAAAGTTGTTTATTAGATTTTAGTAAAGAGATCTAAAAAAAATCTAAAACAACTTTTTTGGAGAGGATTAATAAATTTGGAACTCTTTGACAAAGTAACTTATTTCTTTTGAATTAAAAGCTGTTCCTAACTCTTTTTTGTACAACTCGTTGATATATTTGTAATAATCCAAAGCCTTTTTTCTTTCACCTTTTTTCAGTAGAAGATTGATGTACTCAATGTTCATTTCGTCGGCGAAAGGTTCGATCCGTAAGTATTCGTCTAAATAATTTTCTGCCATTTCAATGTCTTTCTCTTTTTCTAAAGAATACAAAATAGCAAGTATTGACAGATAAGATTTTTCAGCATCTTCTATCTTTGGGATTGCCCAATCGTCGTAAATATTAGATGGTAAAAGGCCATAGGAATAGAGTTTCTTAGCCTTTAAATAATGTTCTTTAGCTTTTAAGTATTGCTTGTTTTTAAATGATTTATTTCCTTCTTCAAAATGGAGGATAAAATCTTCGTAATCCAAGTAATAAACCTTGTTTACATTGAATTTGTAATTTTTATTTTTTTGAAGTATGTATTCCTCAACCAAACCAAACTCTTGAAATCTCTTTCGTATGTCGTGAAGTGCTACGTATAAACTTTGACGACTTTTTTCAAAAGGTAAATTTGGCCAGAAATTTTCAATTATGAGATCTTGAATAATCCATTGATCATAATTCAAAGTTAAAAATTTAAAAAGTTCTAACGCTTTTTGATTTCTCACCTTTCTCATAGTTAAAACCTTATCGCCACATACTAATCTAAATTCGCCAAAGAGATAGATTTTAGGGTATAAAGCTTTTTTGGATTCAAGATAAGAGATTTCTTGTGCATCTTCCAATCTCAATTTAAATGAAGTAACTAAGGAAGGTATTTTAACTTCTGAATTAATTTCTGTGAGATCTCCAATTGAACTCGTTATTTCGGGATATTTTTGTAGAATGAACCGATAATTGTTGTCTGATAATAACTCTTTAAATGTTTTTAAATCATCCTTATAAGAAGACAAATTAAATGATTTACTTAAAAATAATTTTAAGAGTAACGCTTGAGTTAGTATTAATTTTGCTTTCCCTTCTGTGGCTATCTGAATAATTTTTCCAATGTGTGATAGTGCTTTTTCGAATTGTTTTAAATGGATCAATAATCGAACTTTTTGTAGTTCAAAGTTCAATATCTGATATTCGTTGAAAATAGTTTTAGCAATTTTGATTGCCTTTTCAACTGTTGAAAAAGACTCTTTAAGTTCACCTTTTTTTAAAAGATACAGTGATTGGACGAAGTAATAATTTGCTTGTAGAAATTTTGATCTTGAATAATAATTTTCAGCTTCCATTAAACTTTTTTGAGCAGAGTTTAATTCGTTTTTTTCTACTTCTAGTTTAGCTTGCAAGATTTTTAGAACAGGTAGGTAAGCAATGTTTTTAGTTTCCAAGTAGATATTTTCAAAGGCTTTGAGATGCTCTTTAGCTTTGTCATATTTTTGGGTTTCAATATAAAAATCGGTAAGATTCGCATTTAAAAGTGCCTTTCCGTATAGATCTTTTGAATCCTCAAAGCTTTTTAAAGATTTAATAAAGAAATTTTCCGCACTTTCTAAATTTCCTTCGATTAGAAAAATATTGTAAGCAAGGTTGTTGAGAAGCCAAGGTTTCATTTCTGTATAATTGAATCTTTCACATAATTCCATAGCCTTGTTTAAATACAGTTTCCCTTCATCTAATTTTGAAAGATAAGAATAACTGGTTCCCAATAAATTGTACAAGGAAGTTAAGCTCTGGTAGTTTTCATTTGGTATACTTTTTAACAATTCATTTCCCATTTCGATGACCTTTTCATATTTTTCCTGATGCCAGTAAATTCCTATTATTTGTGTATCTATATTCTCAAGAATACTTTTATTGGAAATTTTATGAATATTATCTTTTACAAGCCTATAATCTGAAAGAGCTTCATCAAACATGGAATATTTCTCTTCTATAACGCCGCGGTAATAGTACAATTCAATGTTGTTGCTGAAAAAGAGGTGGGTATTAAATCTAACCATTTTTGATGATTGAAAAATCTTTTATCAATAACTCAGAATGGTTGAGAAAGAAGTCATAGGCTTTTTCTAAATCTTTCATATTCAGTAAGCAATGAAATTGTCCATAGTGATCATGCTCTTTTGATATATGCTAAAAAGCGTCTGGCATATCTCGTTTTTTCTCTTTCTCCAACGCCTTTGGAGATCGTTCGATGAAATATTTCGTTCATATAGTAATAATGCGGATCTTTTTTTTTCTAACATGTTTAAATCGTATAACTTTTCAAAAGACTCGTGAATTTTTTCATCGCTTTTGATATTAAAATATGCTTTACAAATCTTTGGCTCTATTTCATTCATTAAGCTGAAAATTTTCAAATACTCTCTTAAATCTTCTGATAAGACTTCGGTGAGTAAGTTTATATACTCATCTATTTTTTTTGCTGAATCTATAAGGGCATCATATTTTTTTAGGTCTATTGTCTCTATGTATGTGGATAAAATGTTAATAAAAGTGGGTATCCCATCGGTCAATTGGTATAACTCTAACAAGTTGTCTTCTGACAAGTTAATTTTTTTTGTGCTGATATAATTTTTAAGTTCATCAAAAGAAAATTTTAGTTCCTCTTCTTGAATAGTGTAAACATTATTTGCCATAGCAAATTTTGTTAAAGGGATTGGAAACTCTTGGTTAGTAGTAAAAAGAAAATGAACGTTTTGGGGTATGAAATTTAATAACAATTTAAGAAGATTTTCATTTTTCCCTTCAAAAACAACATTTTCGAAGGAATCAACAAATATAAATATTTCTTTCGTATAACTTGAAAAACCGTTTAATAGTTCAAACAACCTTTTCTTCTTCAGTAAAAAAAGAAATAGTATTTTGTGAATTATCTTCAAATATTTTCAGATTTATTGTTTTGAACAAAATATAGATTAGATGATTGAGGAAGGTGTCAAAATCAAAGTAATTCTGTGGGCAGCTAATCCATACTTTTGTTCATTCAATGTATTAAAATACATACTAAAAGTAATGCTCTTACCGTATCCCGAAGGAGCTTTTATTAGAATGTAGTTTTTACTTTTATTATTGATCAAAGAATTTAGTAACTTCTCTCTATATTGATGATATGGTTTTATTAAGAGAGGCTTAAAAACCGGTTCTAATATTTTCATATTAATCAGCACCTTTGAATAAACAACACGGGAAAAATTATAATATATCCATTATTAATACGATATTGTTGATACCATTGATGGTAGTATTTCCAAAGATATAGATAGAGTTTTGATTTTCGGGCTTTGATATACTTATTATTTCAAAATCAGAATCGAGTGTGTACGTGTTTATTTTTTCGACTTTTTCTTCTTCAAAATTTATTTCGTATATTATTCCGACTTTTTCCCATTTTCTATACTATAACCATATGCTAGGTATTTTTCATCTATTGTAGTAAAGCCTAAAAATTTGTTCGATCCATCTAATGAAAATTCAAAAGAATCTCCAAATCCATTTAATTCGTCTACCTCTAAAATTCCGTAACTCATAGGTGTTGAAGAAGTTTCAAATAATACGTAGTATTTTCTACCTTCTTTTATAACCTACGGGGATGTTGTCGTTGGAATCTCCGTATACGTTTGACCATTTCATATTTCCATAGTAGTCAATTTTTAAAACGTATACATCAAAACCACCTGCACCAAAAGATCTTGTGGCACCAAAAACCATAAAACCTTGATCTTGAGAGTTTTTTATATCCAAAGCAATCTCTACATCGTTGCCACCAAAGTTATTAGTCCAGATTCTAGTTCCATCGTTTAAATACTTTGAAACGAATATATCTGATAATTTTTTGTTGATGAATAAATTTCCAGTGACTGCGTAACTATTTTCGTCAATGTTTGTAATACTTATACCGCTGTCTCTACCAATATCCCCGTAATCTATTTGGTAATTAACGCTACCATCTTCAGTCAAAGAGACAATGTAAGCATTACCGTTTAAGCCGTAAGAAAGGGTATCGCCAACGTAGATTATATTCTTAGTGTTATCGGTAGAATCTTTAGTGAGTATGGCATCTCTAAAAAAGTCTGTATTTTGTGCATATAACGACGTTTCGTTTAAAATATTTCCATATGGATCCATTTTCCATGTTTTTGCATCCCAATTGTCATTTTTGCCTTCATAACCATATAGGTAAAAGTTTTCTCCATCGTACAAACTTCCGTAGATATATTCATCAAAACTTTTAGAGAATATTTTAGTTAGTTCTGTCGCTTCAGCCGTTGATGGCGTAGGTTCAACAGTTATATCAACAGGAGTAGAAGGTGCCGTAATATCTTCTTCTTCTAATGGCTCTGGTATTGTGATTTGAGTAGGTTCGGGCGTTGTCTCCGTTGCCTGAGGTGTTGATGGAGTAGGTTCAACGGTTATATCAATAGGAGTAGAAGGAACGGTAATAGTTTCTTCTACTGGCTCAGGTACTGTGATTTGAGTAGGCTCAGGCGTTATTTCTGTTGCCTGGGGCGTTGATGGAGTAGGTTCAACGGTTATATCAACAGGAGTAGAAGGGGCCGTAATAGCTTCTTCTATAGGTTCTGGTATCGTGATTGGGGTAGGTTCGGCTGTTATCTCCGTTGCCTGGGGTGTAATGGGCGTGGCTGGTATGGTGACTGTTGTTGGAGGTGTCACTATTTCTTCGAACATTTGAGGTAAAGGCATTTTTCTTTGATGTATCGAGTGAAATAGTATTGAGAATCGAAATCATCATAAAATATTAGAAATCGAGTTAAGAAGTCTTTTACCCCTACCATTAAACCTTTGTCGTATACTAAGGGTTCATCGATTATTTGGAATTTATTTATTGTGGAATAGTTCCAAACTAAATTTCCTTCCAAATTGAAGGATTTAATACTTTCTCCTACTAATATGAATCTATCTTTGTTAACAGGGACAAAATAATTGAAATTTTCTTCATATGTGAAAGTTCTGATTAAATTTAATTCAGAATCATAAAAGTTAAGATTTTTTGAACCGGATAATAGAACTATTTTGTCGTAATATGTGTATATTTTTCTTTGATATCTTTGAGTTTCAATTTGAAAGTCGAGTTGTGACATTTTTTGCAGGTTGGTGTCTAAGAGTATAATGTTATTATTAGTCAGTATGGGGAATAAAGTCATATTTGAATTTCAAGATAGTCGAAATCGAAAGTTTTATCGTTAAAATCATAACTTTCAACGGTCTCAAAATTACTATTCATTTTAACAAATTTATTCTCAGTTAAAGATAGATATATCCATCTTTTACTAAGGCTTTTTGAATGTTGTTGAAATCGATTTGTTTTTGTATTTGGAAATCGTCGCTTATCGAAAAGATTTCATTTTCACTGTAAAAGATATTTTCTCCTGCTAAACCTTTAATCTTGACATTTAATTGTTCCCTTTTTTCTAAAGAATAGTCAAAGATATAAGTTTCACTTTGAGTAACTAGAAAAACAGCGTTACTTGTCAAGAATCCATTTTCAATATTTTGTTCAAAATCAACCGTTTTTACTATAACTTTATTGGCATTCATTAATTCAACTTTGTTTTTCGATATGCCCAGGAAGTCATCATCTAAAGGAAGAATTTTATCAAACTCTTCAAATATGATAATATATGCATCCCCAGCACGTAAACTTCTTGTAGTAAATTTAGCGGTTTTACTGGAGTACACGTTTCCATCCTGATCAACTCCTTCTACTTTCCAGTAATAAGTTGTTTCAGGCTTTAGGACGTCTCCCGTATAAAAGTTTGAAAAAATATTTTCCAATTTCAAATCTTTTTCGTCTATATTGGCATCTTCAGAGATATAGATCTTATATCTAAGCTCTTTTCCTTCTGCATCTATGGTTTGCCATCTAAAAGAAGTTCTTATGTCGACACCCTGGGCATCTTCTTGCGGTGAAAGAATGTTTATATTCAAAGCAAAAGAAAAAGTACAAAATAAAATCGCGACGATTATTAACAAATAATTTTTCATAAAAGCACCTCTAAAAAATTTATTTTTGGCAGGAGATTTACTGCAAAAAAGAGTTAGAAATCGAGTTAAGATTTTGTATGAATAAGGATAAATTTTGTGTGTTATGATCTTTGAATTTGACTGAAGTTATTTCTTCAACCGTACTTTGTATTCTAAACATGGACAAAAATACTTTTAAAGCGTCTTTAAAAGTATTTATTTTAAACTCTACTACTGAGTCAAAATCCATCAAATGCTCTTCGTAATTAGCAAATATTTGAGCAAAAGTAAAAGACATATCTTTGATTTCTTCTACATTTTCTTGAATAAAGGGTTCTAAAGATAAGCATTCTCCTAACATTCTATCTTGGTAGAATCTTAAAAGTAATCTGCCGAAAGCTAAACCATCTCCATCTTTCCAAAGAAATTGTGATACAGTTGTTGCTACCCTTTCCGATAGGCCGTAATTAAAGCCGGAAAGAAGCAAACCGTTCGTGAGTAATTCAACACCATCTGGATATAACTTTGGCTCTATTGAACTCTCTTTCAACCAGCTAATGAAGGGACGCTTTATTCCCTTAGCTGCCAGATGTTCCGACAAAGAAAAAGGGTCAATATTACCAAATTCGTCTATACTTTCAAATATTGAGTCAGAGATATTTTTATCTGTAAAATCTTCAAGTTTGGATACGTAAAAATCTAATTTATCTAATTTATCTATTAGTAGAGTAAAATTTGATGCGGGTTCTTCTAACAATATCTTTTCACTTTTCTACTCTACCTTGGGATAATTCGAACAAAACTTTAAAATTAACAGCAGCTTCGTGAAAGTCGGAATTGAGATTCAAGATTTGAAAATATTTTTCCACTTGTTCTCCATCTTCTATTATTACATAGAGTTTTAATAAAGTTAAAACAATAAGGTCTTTATTTCCTTCTGAAGCTAATTTCAAAGCTTTTTCCTCTGTTTCAATTGCTTGTAAGTATCTTCCCATGTTTTTATATTCCAAAGCCAATTCGTGAAGTATATAATCTGTTTCATTCAAGGAGGCAGCTTTTTCTAAGGTTTTTATTGCCTCATTGTGGTTTCCTAATCTAGCCAATGAATGAGCATCATTATAATAAATTTCATATTTATCGCTATCTATTTCTAAGGCTTTTTGGTGGACTTTGTGTGCATCTTTATAACGTTGGAGCATATTGAGAGCAACGCCCAATCTTTCATAGGCAGGAACGAATTTTCCATCAATTTCTATGCATTTTTGTAGAAGGGGTATAGCTTCTTCAAATCTGCCATTTTCCATGTATACATCTGCCATCTTAAGAAAACCTAACGTAAAGTCCTTTTCAAGTTCGACAGATTTAGAGTAGTATTCTATTGCCTCGTCGTAGATATTTCTGTCATACATGAGATTGCCAAGTTCGTAATAACCATATGCAAAATTTGGCTTTTCTTTTATCGATTGTTTTAAATGTAATTCTGCGAGTTCAAGATTTCCTAATTTTTTGTAGTATAATCCAGTATAAAAATGCAACCTATAATCTGGGTAAATTTTACCTGCCTTATCTAAAAATTCCTTTGCCTTTTCAAAATCTATATCGTTGAGGGATTTTTTAAAAGCTTCATAATAATAATAAACTAGGTAAGATAGGTAATATTGGTTGTTTGGATCTATATCCATTTGAGCTTCTAAGCCTCTAATAATTATGTCCAAAGGGATTTTATTGGTTTTTCTTGCTTTTTGAAAATCTTCCACTAAAATAGGTAATTTTACAGGGAGATTGTTCAACTTTGCATAATTGGGATCAATATTCAGGTAAACTATAGCATATTTTACTTCTTTCAAAAGGAACGCACCTCTTCATACTTTTTTAAACTAATTGAAAGCCTTATATTTGAAAGCAAAAAAAAGAGAACCACACGTGGCACCTAGATAACTTGCAACCATGTCTAAATGGCTATATGTATGATAAATACTGAATTTTTGAAAATATTCTGTAAATAAGGGAACTAAAAGAAAAAAATCAAAAAAAGTATAAAATAAGATCTTTTACTTTTTTTGAAGAATGCCATAAAGAAAAAATCGGCACCCAAAAAGTATGAAACAAAATGAACTATTTTGTCTTCTCCTTTGAAACTACTATAATTAATTATAGGTTTGGAAACCGATAGATATATAACAAAAACTATGTACAAAAAAGAATAAA
>LZCG01000145.1_pt1 | contig 13433 bp, 17 predicted proteins | sample 768541 | NCBI WGS metagenome assembly LZCG01 (sample SAMN05200874, study PRJNA324366) | oil field metagenome | isolation source: sample BH-FW-1 from oil reservoir | place: India: Bombay High | collected 2015-07-11
ATCCCCGATTTTGAAAGATACAAAGTAGTAATTTTGTCGGACGGAACATCGAAAATTAAACAGGTATTTTACCAAAACTCACCGACAGTGAAAAGCAGACATTAAGTGATATCCTTAATTTGATGAAAAGCATTAAATTTGCAGAAAATTATCAAATGGCAAGGATTTTAGCAATTGATTATGGGAGAAAGCGGGTTGGTATTGCCGTGACCGACGAGTTGCAAATCACGTCCAATGGGCTGACTACAGTGAACGCTAAGGAAGCCCTTGGATTCATTACAGATTATTGTAAAAAAGAACAAGTAGAAATTATTGTTGTGGGAGATCCCCGACAAATGGACAATTCGCTTTCTGAATCAGCCAGATATATTGAACCTTTCCTTGGAACGCTTAAAAAGCATTGCCGGATATACCCATCGACAGAATGGACGAAAGATTTACCTCAAAGCTGGCTTTTCAAGCCATGATTGATGGCGGGCTAAAACAAAAAGCCCGGCGCAACAAAGCCCTTGTTGACCAAATCAGCGCTACTATCATCCTGCAGTCATATTTAGAAAGTAAAAATCAACAAAAATGATTTATCCAGTAACAGCTTACGGGCATCCTGTTTTAAGAAAAATGACAGACGATATTGACAAAAATTATCCCGACCTGGGCGAATTCATCGACAACATGTGGGAAACGATGTATTTTTCTGATGGCATCGGGCTTGCCGCCCCTCAGGTAAACAGCCTGGCAAGAGTTTTTATAGTTGATGTGTCGGCTTATGCTGATGAAATCAAATCAGACAAACCCATGAAACAAGCCTTCATCAACCCACATATTGTTGAAGAATCCGGAGATGAATGGTTGTTTAATGAAGGCTGTCTCAGCATCCCGGGAATTCGGGAAGATGTTTCCAGAAAAGAAAAAACCAGAATCCGGTATTACGACCGCAACTGGGAATACCATGATGAATGGTTTGATGGAATACAAGCCCGGGTCATTCAGCATGAACACGACCATCTTGACGGAATTTTATTTACTGACCATTTGAGCACTTTGCGTCGCTCGATGTTGCGCAACAAGCTTAGCCAAATATCCAAAGGGCAGGTAAAAACCGATTATAAAATGATTTTTCCTTTCAGTAAAAAAAAGAAAAAATAGTTAACGGATTTTTTCGTTATCCCGAATGAACATTTGATTGAACAAAAAAATATTTTACAATGAAACACCTCAAAAACTTTCTCATTCTGATAGCGGCAACAATTATTTTTCAGGCATGTGAGAATGCTGATTCGCTGCAAAAGAAAATCACACAACAGGAACAGCAACTGGCCGAAACTTCCGGTCAGTCAGTAAATCTCACATTAATGAACCAATTGCTGGACAATTACCTGAAATTTTCAACGGACTATCCCGAACATCCAAAAACCCCGATGTATCTGTATCGTGCCACGGACCTTCTGATGAACACCAACAGACCTGACGAGGCGGTTGTGCAACTCGATAAGGTAATGGATAATTATCCTGATTTTGAAAAAACACCGGAATGTCTGTTTTTGAAAGGTTTTATTCTTGAAAACCAACTTGGTGATTTGGCCTCAGCCAGGAAAAGCTATCAAAAATTTTTAAAAGAATATCCTGAACATGCTTTTGCCGATGATGTGGAAATGTCCTTAAAATTCCTGGGCAAAAGCCCTGAGGAAATGATCAAAGCATTTGAAGCGGAAAAGAAACCATCCAATCCCTAAGCATCGTATTGTTCGTGAAGGAATGTTTTGAGTTGTTCCGGGGTCAGGTGTAAATGAAGACTGCCATGAGAGGCATAGGAAATTTTTCCGGTTTCTTCGGAAACAATCAGGGCAATAGCATCCGTTTGTTCTGAAATCCCCACAGCAGCTCTGTGGCGCAGGCCATAATTTTGCGGGAAATTTCGGTTTCGTGTGATAGGCAACACACAGCGTGCAGCTTTCAATTTATTTTTATGAATAATTACGGCCCCGTCGTGAAGCGGGGCATTTTTAAAAAAGATATTTTCGAGGACCGCTGCATTAACTTCCGCGTTAAGCGCAACACCGGTATCGATAAACTGGTTAAGCTCATTATTGCGGGTAATGACAATCAGGGCGCCGGTATATTTTGAAGCCATATTGGTACAGGCTTTCACCACCTCATTAATATTCAGTTTGGGATGTGCCGGTTGACGAAATCGCCAAAAAAACAAATTAGAGCGGATAGTATTTAAAGAATTTGGTGTTCCCAGCAACAGCAGAAACCTTCGGATTTCGGGTTGGAACACTACAATCAGCGCAATAAAACCTACACTGATTAAACCTCCAAAGATTTTGCTCAACAATTCCATTTCCAATGCCGACACCAGCCGCCAAAAATCACAATGGCTGTGATAGCTATGAAAATATTCACTGCCGGGGTGCCCCTAAGAATGTTGTAAAGCTCATAGAGAATATAAGCCACCAGAAAGATATCAAGGATATCCAGAAACCGAACTGAAATAAAAGCTGTTACCATGGATTGCAAAAATACACTGAAAAAAAAGATTCTAAAAGCCCCAAGCGACAATCATTTCTCAAAACCACGCTATCGATTCAGGCATTTATTGTAAGTTTATAGAGTGCTGCTGCTTCTACGGCTTCTTTTACATCATGCACACGAAGAATCCGGGCCCCGTTCATCAGCGCAATGGTATTCATGACAGTGGTACCATTTAATGCTTTTTCGGAAGGCAGGTTTAAGACTTTTGTTATCATACTTTTTCGCGAAAGCCCTACTAAAACCGGATAGCCCATTACAGCAAAAGCACGAAGATTTTTAATAATCCTGTAATTATGACTAATGGTTTTTCCAAATCCCAGCCCCGGATCCAAAATAATATCATCAAAACCCATCGCATTCAATTCCTTAATCTTATCCCTGAAAAAATCAATAATATCTTCAATCACATTCTGATAATAGGGCCGCTGTTGCATATTGGATGGAACGCCCTGCATGTGCATCAGAATATAAGTTACATCCAACTGACTAATGGTTTTGAGCATCTTATTATCCATATTTCCTGCCGAAACATCATTAATCATATCAGCGCCCTCATCCACAGCCATCTTTGCTATTTCAGAGCGGAAAGTATCTACTGATAAAATTGCTGTCGGAAATTCCTTTCTGATTTGTTTCAGTGCCGGAATTAAACGCTGTTTTTCATCGGAAATTTCGGGCACCCGGGCACCAGGGCGGGTAGAAACGGCCCCCAGGTCAATAATCTGCCCGCCCTCCTCCAGAATTGTTTCGGCGCGTTGCATCCATTGTTTTTCCGTTGTATATTTGCCTCCGTCATAGAAGGAATCAGGTGTCAGATTTAAGACACCCATTACGATGGCTTCTGAATCGATAAATAATTGTTGAACATTTAATTTTTGTACCATGCCAACCTCCCTGGATTTTGGTTAAAAATAGTCAGAAATAAGCTCTAATGTACAGAAATATTCAAAAAAAATAATATGAGCAAAAAACTATGGAAGCGTTTGACGCAATTGCCATCCAATGTCGTCAGCTTTTTATTGCCAAAACAAAAGATTATGGGTTGTCATGGAGGGTTTTACGTCCCAGCTCCCTTACGGATCAGATTTTTATTAAAGCCAAAAGAATTCGAACCATTCAACAGACAAAAACCCAACAGGTAGCCGAAGGAATGGAAACAGAATTCATTGGTATTATCAATTATTCCATAATGGCCCTTATTCAGCTTAAAAAAGGCATCGCCGATCAAATTGACCTGTCTCCGGATTCAGTTATCAAAATTTATGATGCCATAATTGAAGAAACTAAAAACCTAATGTCAAAAAAAAATCATGACTATGGTGAAGCATGGAAGGAAATGCGCCTCTCTTCCATTACTGACATTATTCTGATGAAACTCTTAAGAATCAAACAAATAGAAGATAACCAGGGAAAAACATCTGTATCCGAAGGTTTACATGCAAACTATCAGGATATAATAAATTATGCTATATTTGCGTTGATAAAATTGCAACGTTAGCCGGAATTCATGAAAGCATTAAGAATAATCAGCCGCATCATCATTGGTCTGACATTTATCTATTCAGGATTTGTAAAAGGGGTCGATCCTCTTGGCACGATGTATAAAATAGAAGATTATTTCATTGCCTATCAAATGGATTGGGCCCTGTCCGGTGCCTTACCGCTAGCCTATCTTCTTGTGTGTGTTGAATTTATGATTGGCATATCCTTGCTCCTGAATCTGAAGATAAATTGGACCACCTGGCTGCTGCTGGCCATCATGTCTTTTTTACGGTTATTACCCTGTTGGATGCCTTAAATAACCCGGTTCCCGACTGTGGTTGTTTTGGTGAGCTATCAAACTAACCAATTGGGAAACTTTTTATAAAAACATTGTCCTGATGGGTTTTACATTGATAATCGTATGGACACACAAAATGGCCCGGCCTCTTTTAGGCCACAAAACCGCTGTCATATTACTGATTCTGACCGTTATTGGTTTTACGGGGTTCACTTATTACAATCAGACGAATCTGCCAATGATTGATTTCAGAGAATGGAAAACCGGAAACAACATGAAGCAATCGGGGGAACCAATTTATAACCTGATTTATGAAAATACTAACACCGCGGAACAGCGCTCCTTTCTGTCTTCTGAAATCCCCTGGCAAGACAGCACCTGGACCAAAACCTGGAAATTTGTCAAACAACAAATTGATTATTCCAATGTTATCAGCCCCCATCACGTAGAGATTGTTGACAATCAAGGGGACGATGTCACCCGGGCTATTATTGAACATCCCGGATACCATTTTATTGCTACAGCCTACAGCCTGGAAAAAGCAGCGCCTGAAGGCCTGAAAAAACTTTCAAAACTTTCCCGAGAAATCAACACCGCCGGATATAACATAGTTTTGCTGACCGGTTCACTCCAATCCACAATCCAAAAGTACGAACAGCAATATCGATGGGACTTACAGGTATATCAGGCCGATGATATCGAACTAAAAACCATGGTCAGAGCTACTCCCGGCCTCATTCTGATGAAAGACGGAACAATATTGAAAAAATGGCACTACCATAATTTCCCTCAAATTGAAGAAATCTTAAACCTTTTTTCTTTGGAATAACATCGTTTTTTATAATTTCGTATCCTGATAATGTCAAACACTTATAAATCATAATTATCCATAAACAATGAGAACTAAAATTATCGCTGGCAACTGGAAAATGAACAAGACCTTTGAAGAAGCCAATGGTCTGATTAATGAAATTGCCAAGGCAATAGAAAACAAAGAGTTTAAAAATAAAGAAATTGTCATTTGCCCCCCCAGCTTATATACTGAAATGGCTACTGATTTTGCTGAAGAATTCAATTTCTTTGTGGGAGTTCAAAACAATTAGCGAGCACAAATCAGGGGCTTATACCGGGGAAATTTCAGCCGAAATGGTTCGTTCGCTTGAGGTAAGCTATGCCATCGTAGGGCATTCTGAACGTAGAATGTACCATGGAGAGACCGATGAAATCATTGGCAAAAAAGTTAATCTGGCTCTTGACAACAACATCCGGCCAATTTATTGCTGTGGCGAACAACTGGAAGCCCGAAAAGCCGGACAGCACAAAGATGTTGTGAAATCACAGATTGAAGAAGCCCTGTTTCATCTCTCTAAAGACGAAATCAGTAATGTTGTCATTGCCTACGAACCTGTATGGGCCATTGGCACCGGCGAAACAGCTACTCCCGAACAAGCCCAGGAAATGCATGAATTTATCCGCAAACTCATTTCTATTCAGTACAACCAGGAAATTGCCGATGAAATCTCTATTCTGTACGGAGGAAGTGTAAAACCCGATAACGCTCACGAATTATTTATTCAACCCGACGTTGATGGCGGGCTCATCGGAGGCGCTTCACTTAAATCAGATGATTTTCTTGCGATTATCGACGCTATGAAAGACGAATAAAAAAAACACTTTGTTTTGAAATATATTGAACTGCAGTGCAGGATTTTTCCGGCCGAACCCGCCAACGATATCCTTGTGGCCCAACTGGCCGAAATCGGGTTTGAGAGTTTTGAAGAAACTGATACAGGTTTGGTAGCCTACATTCCTGAAAAAAACTTCAATTATGATGATGTCTTAAATCTGGAAGTGATAAACAGTGGCCTTTTTGATATCGAAACGGAATACCAGGTACTGGAAGAAAAAAACTGGAATGCCTTATGGGAAAGCCAATACGATCCTGTTTTGATTGATAATACCATTTTTGTCAGGGCGCCGTTTCATAAGCCTCATCCTCAAGCAAAATATGACATTATTATTGAACCCAAAATGTCTTTTGGTACCGCACATCACGAAACAACCGCATTGGTCTTAAAGCTAATGCTGAAATCAAATTTATCCGGCAAAACCGTTTTGGACATGGGTTGTGGCACCGGCATCCTGACTATCATGGCAGCTAAAAAAGGAGCAACAGCACTCACGGCCATTGACAACGACCAGTGGGCTATCGACAACACACCCAAAAACCTAAACCACAACAACGTCGAAGGTGTTGAAGTTATTAATGGCGATGCCTCATCCATTCCCGAAAAAACTTTCGACCTGATTGTGGCTAATATCAACCGCAATGTTATTATAAACGATATGCCGGTTTACCTGAAACATCTTAAAAAAGAAGGAACCCTTATCGTAAGTGGTTTTTATGAATTTGAAACGCCCTTAATCAGAGATATTGTCGAAAAATATGACCGGACTATTGAGGAAGAAATATCCGAAAATCAATGGACTGCACTTCGTGTCAGATAACCAAAAAACGTGTCTCCCGGGCCGAAAACACCCGAAGACACGTTATTTTTTAAGGCTGCTCATGGTAGCCGGCTGGATAGGCTTTACTATGCCTGTCAACGGGCAAATTCTCAATACCCAACAAAAAGAAGCGCAAACCCAACTGTTTGCTCATGATTCTGTCGCCTTCTTTGACTATACGCTGGAACTCATGAAGTCGCTTCCCAAAAAACTAAAGGATGAACGTAAAAATTTTGAAACAACCTTTAAAAATAAATGGTTTCAGAGTGTATATTCCTCCTCCCAAAGGGACACTATCTATTTTTTTACAGAGCGGTTGAAGAAAAAAGACTATCCGGTTTATCCAACATTATACCGTTATCTATTGATGACCCATTACCTGGCAGCAAGACCTGTGCTTTTTGAAAGCTGGCACCAATCGGCAAAGGAACTGTTTTTAGCCGGCAAATTAAACGAACTGAACCAGTTTATCAGAAATTCGTATAATTTTTTCGACCAATCGCAACTGTTTTCTGAACCCAGCATCAACTGGCGGGTTAAAAAAGATACTTTCTTATTGTATCCCGGAGAAAAACCACATTTTATAATCGAAAATTGTCAACTTACAGGCTACTCACAAACCGACACCCTCAAAATAAACAAAACCAGTGGTGCCTATTATCCGATAGAAAACCTATGGAAAGGAACCAACGGTTTCGTAAACTGGAAAAGAGCCGGCTACGACACTTCCCGTATCTACACAAAACTCAATCGCTACACGGTTCATCTGAACGAATCATACTACGAGGCGGATTCTGTTGTTTTTACGACCAAAAATTATTCAACCAACCACTAACCGGAAAATTTAAAGACGGCTACATGTATAAATTGGATACCAACGATATACGGTATCCTGTGTTTGTCTCCAACAAGTTTTTCAAACTAAAAAAACTGCTTAACAACATTGAACTGGAAGGATATCTCAGCTATCGTGGTGATAAACTTTTTGTAACCGGAAGTGACCAAACCAAGGCAAGAGCCTCGATTTTTGATGAGCATCGGCGTTTTTTGAGTGCGTTTGGAAATATCTTTTACATCCAAAAAAATAAATTCTACTCAAAAAATGCCAGCATTTCCCTGTATGTGGCTCAAAACGATTCAATCTTCCATCCGGCTATCGATTTTGTTTACGACGAACGTTCTGAATACCTGCGGCTGGTCCATGGTAAACCCCCGGTAAAAGTCATGCCCTATTCCAATTCCTACCACAAAATAGATATGTATTGCCGCATGATGGAATGGAAGAAAACAGATTCATTAATCACTTTTTCAGATATTCAGGGTCTAAGCCCTGGAGGAACTGCCATCTTTGAATCCTACGACTATTTTTCTGAAGAACGCTACTACAATATTCAGCTCGCCGATAAATATAACCCGTTACACCAGTTACAAAAATTTTTTATACATAACCATACAACTGTTTTCCATTTACTGGATTTTGCAAAGTTTACCGAAAGGTCTGACTATCAAACAGACTTACTGATGCTGCGGCTCGCAAAAGAAGGGTTTGTACTCTATGATCGTAAAAATAGCATTGTTGAGATTAAACAAAAAACCTTTAATTACATCCAGGCCCATTATGGGAAAAGAGATTATGATGTCATGCGATTCAGCTCTGAAACACAGGGCGAAAAAAATGCCGAATTTAACCTGAAAACTTTCGACCTGGAGCTTAGGGGTATTCCAGTTATTCAACTCAGCGATTCACAGCAGGTTTTTATCTATCCCCGCAATAAAGCCATCGTCATGAAAAAAAACCGGGATTTTACTTTCAATGGAACTATCGAAGCCGGAAATGTTACCCTCTACGGAGATTCCTGCTTTTTCGATTACGATAATTTTTCCATCGATTTGCCCTCCATCGATTCCATGCGAATTTTTGTTGAAACCAATGCCATTACCGCTTCAGGCCAATATTTTAAACAACCGGTTCAAACAGTCATAGAAGACCTTTCAGGTGACCTGAAAATAGACAAACCCAACAACAAATCCGGATTAAAAAAAGCTCCCGACTATCCGATTCTGAATTCTTCACAGCCATCAAAAACTTATTACGACAAATATTCGCGTTTTGCTGGCGTTTATGACCGAAACCGCTTCAAATATCATGTAGCACCATTCGTGATTGACAGTCTTGACGATTTCAACCCAAAAACTTTGAAATTTGAGGGTTTTCTTGAATCAGATATTTTCCCTGATATTCCGGAACCCTTGAAGATTCAGCCCGATTACTCGTTGGGATTTCAAACCCACACACCTAAAGAAGGATATCGGGCATACAAAAATAAAGGCCGCTATTTTGACATCCTGAACCTCAGCAATCAGGGATTTATTGGAAAAGGAAAGCTAAATTATCTTAGTTCACAGTCGAAACCATACCGGATGTTATTTTTTCCGGATTCAGCACAGGGACTGGTTAGCAGTTTCCATATTGACGCCATGACAGAACCGGTCGAATATCCGCTGGTCAATGTGGATACCGCCAGCATCAAATGGCTTCCTTACCAGGACAGCATGATTGTTTCTGAACCCCGAAAACCCTTTGTGATGTATGACAATCAGGTGGCATTGCAGGGCGAGATTGTTTTAACCCCAAAAGCCTTGCGGGGAGAAGGAAATGCCACCTATGACCTGGCAGAAATTCAATCGAAAAACTTTAGTTTTCGCCATCACGCCTTCGAAACTGAAAGCAGCGATGTAAACATAAAAACCTCGGATGAATCCGGTAATGCCGTTTCTATCACCAATTTTAGCAGCACTATTGATATAGCTTTGCAGAAAGGTTGGTTTGCCAGCAATGAAGAAAACAGCCTGATTGCTTTTCCTTACAACCAATATACCAGCTATCTCGATAATATCGACTGGCAGGTAAACCAAAAAAAACTCACCCTGCAAGTTTCCAACATCCACCAATTAGATTACCTGGACACACTCAACATCAGGGAGCTGGTTGATGAAAAACTATCAGGTGCACGCTTTGTTTCTACCAACCCGACTCAGGATTCAATTGCCTTTATTGCTTTAAAAGCCAATTATGACCTGGGATTAAACCTCATAGAGGCAGAAAAGGTTAAATATATAAATGTGGCTGATGCTGCCATATTTCCTGAAAACGAAAAGCTTCGTATTGGAAAAAATGCTTCTATAGAACGACTTACCAATGCGGGGATTCTGGCTAATATGATAAACAAAGCTCATTTTATTCACTCAGCCAATGTAACCATTACCTCCCGGCATTATTTCGAAGCGGATGGATTTTATGAATATACAGATGCTTTTGACAACAAACAAAACATATATTTCTCTGATATTCATGTGGATAAAAACGATATCACCACCGGAAGCACCCAACTGAAAGAAACGGATTTGTTTAGCCTGAGTCCATTTTTTGATTATTTTGGCAATATCCATATCGAAGGTTCCAACCCGGGTTTGATTCTTAACGGCTACTTCAGATTGACACAAAATTGTGAAAACAAACCTGCACCATGGATTGCTGTTTCGGGCGCTGTGAAACCCAAAAATCATTTTACCCATTCATCATCCTGTTTATGACACAAGCAACCAGCAGGTTTTTACAGCATTAGCATTTGGTCCGCAGTCCCGAAAACTCTATCCCATATTCTTAAACAAATCCCGGATGGCCGGTGACTATCCATTATGGAAAATCGACGGATTGCTATCGTATGATTCCGACCAACATCAATATCAAATATTTAAAACATCTCCGCCTCCAGATGCACCTTTTGTCGGTCCTTACATGAAATATGACATAAGCGAATGTCGAACCGAAGCTTTTGGTTTTTTTGATTACAACACCCTCTTTGGCAGAATGAATTTAGACCATGGCGGAAAAGTAATCTATCAGTATGCCAACAAACAACTAACCATGCCCAAGTCGGTCCTGGGCATAGATTTTTTATTTGCTAAAAATGCCTTGTCAACCATGTATGATTCATTGTTGATGTATGATTTGCCACGTATGGAACTAAAATCCGATGGGTTTAAAAATGCTATGGGGCAACTTTTGGATACTGAAACGCGAACGGATTTTCTTAATGAAATTAACCTCTCAGGACAACCCAGAAAAGTGCCTGAGCGCCTGGTAAAAACCTTGTTTTTTTATGATGTTTCTTTTACATGGGACAACAACCTGGGTTCATTTGTTGCTTCCGGCCCCATTGGACTGGGAAATCTGAATAAAGACATTCTCGGGCGATACATTCCGGGAATTATTGAGATTCAACCTACTAAAGAAGGTGGCCACCTGAACATCTATCTGAAACCTACCGAAAACAGTTGGTATTTTTTTACTTTTTCAGGCCATACAATGGAAGTGCTTTCATCCGATGCAGCGTTTAATACCATTATCAATGAATTAAAAGGGAAACGTCGCAAGATACCATCGGAAAAAGGCAAGCCACGTTTTGAATTTGACCTGGCAGGTTATAATCTGGTTACTTTTTTCACCGGAAAATGGCCAATGCCGGGATTGAGATTAAATAGTATTTTTGCACAAAACATGATTTATGACAATATTCATGCTCACAATGGGTGTTGCTGGAGCTTATCTCATAGGCTCCTTTAGCACAGCCGTTTGGTTTGGAAAACTTTTTTACAATACTGATATCCGAAAACATGGCAGTGGCAATGCCGGAGCAACCAATACTTTACGGGTATTGGGTCCACGGGCTGGTTTGCTGGTTTTAATGATAGATGCCCTGAAAGGGTGGCTGGCTATACAAATTTACCACCTCTTTGAAACATCCCATTGGACAGCTGACGAATTGGTTTACTATCAAATGTTTCTGGCCGCCGGTGTGGTTACAGGCCACATACTGCCAGTTTATACCAGATTCAAAGGAGGTAAAGGTGTAGCCACGCTCCTTGGGGTGGTTTCGGCCATGTTCCCCTGGCAACTAATCGTTATTGAAATTGGTCTTTTTGCGTTAATATTTGGAACAACCCGTTTTGTTTCGCTCGGGTCTCTGGCAGTTGCTCTGGCTTTTCCGATATTAGCCATTTGGGGATTTCAAGTGGTTTATCCCCTGAAAGTCCTGTCTGTATTAGTAGCCATCATTATACCCGTAACCCATAAAAAAAATATTGAACGTCTGATTCAGGGAAGAGAATCCAAAATTTCCTTTAACAATGTCAGGAAAGAATAATTTGAACATTCGGTTTTTTTATTACTTTTACCTGATCAAATTTGAAAAACTAAGAAATAGGTAAGCATATGAAATTTATTGTCTCCAGCTCTCTGTTGCTAAAAAATTTACAGAAAATCGGCGGTGTGTTAAGTACAAACAATACCCTTCCCATCTTAGATGATTTTTTGTTTGAAATCGGAGAGGAACACCTCTCGATTACAGCCTCTGATTTATTAACGACCATGACAGTAACCATTGCTCCTGACCAAAAGGACGGCCAGGGAGTGATTGCCATTCCGGCCAGAATCTTGCTGGATGCCTTAAAAACCTTTTCCGATGTGCCGGTCACTTTTAATATCCATGAACAAACCCAGACTGTAGAAATGTCGGCCGGAGATGGTAATTACAAACTGCCCGGACATAAAAGTGATGAATATCCAAAATTTCCTGAAAAGGAAAATATTAGTCAAATCATAATTCCTTCTCCGGTTTTGGCTACAGCCATCAGCAAAACCCTTTTTGCCACAGGTAATGACGAATTAAGACCTGCACTGTCAGGGGTGTTTTTTGAACTCACGCCCGAAGAAACCACTTTTGTAGCCACAGATGCCCACAAGCTGGTTCGCTACACCCGTAAAGACATTAAAAGTGAACAATCGGTATCTTTCATTTTGCCCAAAAAACCACTTAATCAGTTAAAAAACATTTTGTCTTATGATGAACTTCCGGTGAAAATTGAATACAATGAAGTGAATGCATTTTTCACCTATGACAATATTCATATGGCATGCCGGCTGGTAGATGGAAAATTTCCTAACTATGATGCGGTTATTCCAAAAAACAACACCAAAAAACTTCAGATTGAACGGGGTATATTTTTAAACATCCTGCGTAGGGTGTCTTTATTTGCCAACCAATCCACCCATCAGGTAAGGCTAAAAATCACAGGTCAGGAAATGCTCGTCAGCGCCGAAGATATGGAGTTTTCGAATGAAGCGCATGAACGTGTTACGTGCCATTACGAAGGTGAAGACATTGAAATTGGTTTTAGCTCCAGGTTCCTGTATGATATGATCAACAACCTGGATTCAGAGGAAATCCTAATGGAAATGTCTGAACCTAACCGCGCCGGAATCATTTTCCCTGTGCAGGACGAACCCTCAGAAGATGAAGAATTATTAATGTTAGTAATGCCGGTAATGTTAAATTCATAGCATGGTTTACTTATTCGCTTAGATATAGTATCTTTGTAGTTTGAAAAAAAAGTGAGAGACCAATGAAACGCATGTACAGAAAAACAGCAGGATGGCTTTTGGCGGGAATCACAGTTTTAATGGTCACAACAGCCTGTGATGAATTGATGGATGATTTGTCGGAAGTTCAGATTAAAGTTCCTATGCGGCGGCAGGTTTTCAGTTTGG
>LZCG01000146.1_pt1 | contig 13393 bp, 13 predicted proteins | sample 768541 | NCBI WGS metagenome assembly LZCG01 (sample SAMN05200874, study PRJNA324366) | oil field metagenome | isolation source: sample BH-FW-1 from oil reservoir | place: India: Bombay High | collected 2015-07-11
CCACGCTACGAGAGCGAAGCCTCATGCCAACCTCGCACCTGCGGTACCCGTTCCACTGCCCCCTGAATTCTTGCCAGTTCCACCCGCGAAAGTGAGCCCTCCACCAGCTCATGGAGGACGTCGCGCACGGTCCTCCCTCCGGCCATGACGACCATCAGTCCGACGACGATCCCAGCGACCTGATCGGCGTGTCCCCACCCCAGGAGTCCGCCCACTCCCCCAAGGAGGACGGCGACCGAGGAGAGGGCGTCAGAGCGATGGTGCCAGGCATTGGCGTGCAACGCCGGACTCCGCAAGCGCCGCGCAACGCCGATCGTGCGCCGGTAGATCCATTCTTTAGCAAGGACTGAGACCGTTGCGACAAGAACAACAGCAAGACCTGGGTAAGTCTCTCGTTGGGCATAGAGAGCCGACCCAGCCTCCCACGCGATGTAAAGACCGACGAGGATCAGCGCCCCCGCCACCAACCCACCGGCAAGGGTCTCATAGCGTCCGTGTCCGTAAGGGTGGCCGGAATCCGCCGGTCTTCTCGATAGACGGATCCCACCGAGAACAGCAAGATCGGTCGCTATGTCCGATGCCGAGTGGATCCCGTCGGCGATCAAAGCGACCGATCCGGTGAAGGCACCAACGATCAACTTGCCGAGAACAAGCAAGAGGTTGACAGCGATCCCGAGAAGGGTCACGCTGATGCCGGGATCGAGGTTCCTTCCGGTTTTGCGCAGATGCACGCTCATAAGGTCTATTCTACGTCACGAGTCTCTTACCTGTCAACCGATCAGAAGGAGCGAGCGGCACGTAACCCTCCCCAGGCACCCGAGAGACTACCGCCGGGTCATGGATTTATCCCGTCGTTCGTGCTCGACGTCGACACCGCGTTCAACTTGAGATTCCCTGTAGTCTTGGGGGGTCAGGGGTCAGACCTTCATTCTTAGGATCCTGTTGTTTCCCTAACCCATCATGCGATCACGCTGACTGTAGAGAAATGCAACCCCAGGGGATCCGAGTCTTCGGATCAATTGATGTCTTGTCATCGAGAAAGATGTTCTCGTGTGCATTCCCGCGGCTCGTAGTGAGGGTAAGCAACACTCTCTGCTCTCTGAAATCCTAAAAATGAAGGTCTGACCCCGATGACCCCAATGACTGTTTTTTCTAGATCGCGAGGTCAAGCTGGACCTGAAGGGCGATGTCGGTACTGTCCTTGCTCGGGTCCGCCAAGCCAATCACGTTTTTCCACGTCAAGGAGAGGGCAAGGTCCAGATCGTCTGTGATCTTGCCATCCCACGAAAGCTCACCCTGGCGCGTCTCCTTGACGAGGATCTTCTCTGCAAGACTCGCGTCGGTGTGGCCAGCGTTCCACTCTTGTTTATCGCTCAACGAGACTTGCAATGTCCCCTGCGCGACGTCCCAGTCGGCATCGAGGCCCATTTCTATCACTTGCACGATCGGCTTGATAGCGTCGTTGGGGTGCGCGGTCACCTTGTCCGTCCATTGGAAGGCGATGCTTAGGTCATCAACATCAATACTGAGGTCAAGATCGAGCTTCTGGACCGACTGATCCTTGTTGGCTGCTTGAGGGTAGGTTGTCTGTTGCTGGAAGAGCGTCAGCGCAAGATTGCCGCAGGAGATCTCCTTGTCGAACGATCCCTCCCATTCCCGCAGCGAACGGTTCTTCGTCGTTGCATTCGGATAGACGAGCTCCTCACGCTTGAGATAGCCACTGAGAGTGATCGCGGACTCATCCCTGGTGTAACTCACCTTGCCGGTGGACGTATCATGATCGAGTGGACTGTCCGCGGGGTAAGTCTTGCTCTCCCACTCAAGATCGAGCGTGGCATCGCCGTCACGAAACGGGAAACCAAGCGATAGCGGGATATCGATGTTGTGAATTGTCCGACGAGGGAGGATGGCACGCGCCATGACGATCAACGCCTGCACGGTATCAGGCTCAATATCACCGCCCCACTCCGCATCGAGAAGATGATCGATGAAGTCCACGAGGCAATCGACGGCCTCGCTTCTATCACCGATAACGAGCGCTCCAAGAGCGCCTTCTTCTCCCAGATCCTTGACCAGTCGAGCCTCCAACGTCGCCGCAAGGTGCAGCTCAAGCACGCGATCGAGGAGATCAACGATTGCGGCGCTCGCCTGTACAACCCGATCCAGCTCGATCTCCTCGTCGATGTCGTTCGGGTAGAACTCATGATCAAACGAAGCGGAGAGGTCGGCGCTGTATAGGTTGGCATCTCGTGAGACGGAGCCGTCCAGGCTGTGCTTTGTTCTATCGTTATCATCCTTCAACCGGTCCGCGTAATCGCGCCACTCGTGTTGGTAGCCGATCGATGCAGTCCAATCATCACCGGCGTAGCCTGCCGCAACCTCAAGCCCATAGGTGCGCACGTCCTTGCTCGGAGCGCGATAGTCCGCTTGGTCCCAACTCAGGCCGCCATCGATGTCGACATCGGCAATCGTCGTTGAGAGATCAACGTCACACGATCTGTTTGTCCCGTTCTCGGCAATCTTGCGCAGAAGGGAGTCGGCCTTGTCCCTGATCCGATCCGCCTCTTCCTCTTTGATCATCGTCCCGCGATACTCTTCCGCATGTGCGATGATCGCCAACAGATCCCGACGATAGGCCATGCCATCCCCATCCGCGACAGCAACTATGGCTTGGCGCAGCAGGGAAGCGAGTTCGTCCTTCACCTCATCGAGAGCGTAACTCTTGACCTTGCTTGCGATGTATTTCAAGTAGTCGTAGCGCTGCTCGATTGGTTTAGCGATCACAATAAGCCGCGCCTTGCTTGTCGGCAAGAGGTCTACAGAAGCATCAACCAAATCGATGAACTGAGCATCCAGAGCCTTTTCGATGATTTTCATCTGGTCGTACAACGCGTCGATCGAGATAGCGCTCCCGGCGCTCCTGATCGCATCGATTGCAGCATCCGCCTCGGATAGGGACTGGTTCAGCGCATCCTTAAGAGCGCTTACAGGAAGAGATCCGACTTCGCCGTGCAGGGCAGGCAACGTATCGAGCCTCATCTCGCTTAAAACGGCATCCACGCTGCAATCAACATCGACAGCCGCGCTTCCAACTGAGAACGAGACATCAACAGGGACCGTCGCATCGAGTTCCCGCTCGGCAAGGCCTACGATGTCGTTTGCAAGAAAGAATCTTGCATCCGGATTCAGACTGATATCCTGTGACAATGCGATGACATCTGCACAGATGGCAAGCAACATAAAGGACAAAATCACGGGAGCCCATTGCAACACGCGCAAGCCAGGCTGCCAATTCTTCCTGTACATCACGGAACTAATGTACTATTAGCGCCCTTGCTCTGTCAAGATGTTGTATTTGGCGATCAACCTACGACAGGCATCAGCTCTCAGCTTACTGCATCTCATCTTGAGGCCCTCTGCGTTGGCCACGGATTCACCGCCACAGGCGAACAGCTCAACGTTGTAGGCCTGTCTGCGTGCGGAAACGCACAGGCAGGCAAGCTAAAACGCTCGTAAGAACGTGGTTTTCGTAACGTGGCAGCCCTGTTCGCTTTTCAGAACAGGCAGACTGTCACGTTGGGTGCTCATCACCCGTCACTGCTTCCGAACTATTTACAGTTTATGACTTACGATTCACGATTTGCTCATCATCCTCTTCCAAGAAACACAAGCATTCCCGCTCGCTACGCTCACTCAAGCCCGCGAAGAAATCGATTCTGTTGTTGTCCTCTTGCGCTCCAGGAGACGAAACAAAGGGGACAGGCACCTTTTCTCGTGTTATCTACGGTGAGAAAACGAGCTAGTCCCCAAACATCCGTACATAACTATGCAAACACTAATCTGCCTTGGGCTTGGGGATGGGGCGTCCCGAGCTCTTGGGCTGTTTCAATCCACTCTTGTATGACGACTTCGGCGTTGGCAAGAGCGTCTTGATACGTTGCTCCATCGGCAGCACAACCTGGCAGCTCTGGCACTTCAACGATGAATGCTTGATCTTCCGCACTCCAATAGATAATCACTTCATACCTAAACATCAACTTACCTCCCCAACCTATACTTCAGGATGACGTTGCGTACCTGTTTGACCTGGTAAGGTTTAGCCTTTGCCCCCTGGGTTGCAAATTCAAGATTTCCTCCACTCCTTGACGAGTGAAGATATGATGGTCGCCGCGAGTTCGCTCTTCAAATCCCAAATTGCGGAGCAGTTGACACAGTCTGGCAAAAGGGATGTTGCGTCGGATGTACCGCTCAAGATCTGTGTCAGTAATCTCGTTTCTCTATACGCCATCTCCACCCACCTGTAGGCCTTACTGGCCATTCTAGCAGGTCTGCTTGCTACGAACAACAGCAGTCAGCTTTCAGCCATCAGTTATTGCTTTTCCCCATCACCCGGCACTCATCACAGTTCACTGTTTTGCCGAGCTCTCGGCCCCTGACTTTGGACCTTGGACTTCTCCCCCCGTCTCTTCCCCTTCTCTTTTCCCCACCGAGCCGGTTTACTAGAAGGACCTAATCGGGAAAAGGGTGCAAGCAACTTTTCTCTTGCCGGGTGGGGCGGAAAGGTAGGCCCCCTTTTTCCCAAATTAGAAATGGTGCGATCGACTTCATGTGCCGATTTTATGCGAAACACCAAAAACAAAGACCTGACCCCTCGTACTCATGTGTCAACTAGTAGATCGCTGACGCTTACCCCAAGCGCCTTCGCCAAGGCAACAAGCGTGCGATAGCGTGGCGATTGGTCCCCGCTTTCCAATCGGCTTAAGGTGACCCGCCCCATGCCGGCCCGCTTAGCCAGTTCCTCTTGCGTCCACCCTACCCGCTGACGAAACCGGCGAATCCGTTCTCCCAAGTGGGCCCGCCCCCTGTGTGCCTGCTCTAACTCCTTCTCCTGAAAGTGGGGATCGCAATAGCTCCTGGCGAAGTCCCAAGGAACTTCGATCGTGTCCCCTTCCTCGGTGCCGATGATGATCTCATAAGGGTTGGGCAGGTCTACCCGATCCAGGTCGAGGCGCACCGGCGGGCCAGCCTGCTCGATATCGTCGATTGGTATCCACCCTGTTTGGCCATCGGCAAACTGAATGTGGATCCGGTGCTTCTCCCTATCAATCTGAACCTCAATCATCATCTGACTGGCGCTTTGCAAGCTGACGGTCTGAATACTCATGCTAAGATCCCTCCTTCCCCTTCCTTCTTGGCTTCATGGATCTCATCCCACTTGCGGCGGATTTCTGCCGCGTGACGTTCATAAGCCTCGCGGATAGTGCGCCGTTTATGAGGAGGAGGCTCTTCCATAAACTCCCCGTTGTCCAGGTTGATGCGGACTTGCACACCTCCGAATGTCACGTGTACATGGGGTGCTCATAGACAGCTTCCCGCGTGTAGACCCTGAACTCGAACTCTCCTTCGCGTGCAACCGTGGGCATTTCTGCACCATTGTATCAAAAAGGATACAGACTGTCAAAGATGATCTCCGCCATCTCTATCCTCTCAAGAATTGTACTCTCCGGCATTCCCGGGGCGGTTCAAGTTGATCTGTGCCAACAGAAGAGCAAGAGTTTCTTCCATTGCCTGAGAAGGAACGCCAACGGAGCGTGCTGCTTTGTCCATGATCTCCTTGGCGCGTGTTGCCTTGAGGTTACCACCACTGACTTTACGCAGGAGAGCAATCAGCTTCTCCTCACCCAAGGCGAGAACTTTGCTTGGTGTAGGGGCCTGAGAGAGCAGGGCCAGGCAAGAGGGGAGAAGGTCTTGGAGAAAGAAGAGAGCAGCTCAGGGAACAGGCGATCAAGCAGGGAGGTCACCCTCAGCCCGATACGGGTGCGATCCTTGACCATGTCTGCTCGCAGCCGTGTGAAGTGGCGCAGTTCCTCACTGAGCTTGGGGGAGCAACGTTGTGGTTGTTCTCCCTCAATGCGCAGGGTGTTAGCGATGAGAACGCTGTCGATATTGTCAGTCTTGGCACCGCGGATACCGTAGTTACGCAAAGACGCTGTCTTAATTGGGTTGAGGATGACAGGTGTCCATCCCTGTGTGTTCAGCCATTGTGCTAACGAGATCCAGTAGGGCCCTGTGGCCTCCATGCCGACACGAAGCTCTTGTTGCTGTGGTAGATCTGCTCTGATGAGCTGTAGTAGTTGTTTGAAACCGCGGCGTGTATTGGGGAAGGAAGGGAGAGCAGCGATCAGCTTTCCCTGTTGGTTAATCAATGCTGCGGCATGGTGAAACTTGCCGATGTCGATACCGAGGTAGAACATGACCTATCGCCTCCGATGTGCTAAGATGGGAGGGTACCCAGTGAGGAATGGGTCAAGGCAGGGCGGTCTACAAGCTCGCCCCGTGGAATAAGGGCCTCTTCGTGTATTCCATGGGGCGAGCGGCTAGATACGTAGCGCCTCAGTGGCCTATATCAAGCTGATCCGTGGCACGGCCCCGCAGGTTGCGTCTTGTTACAGTATGTGGCGTCAGTAGAGACCCACAAGCGTTGGAACGAGCCAACCTCAAAGGGTCCTCACCCAAGTATACGGAACCGGCCACCGACCGTCCTGCCTTGTATTCCCTCACCACTAATATACGAGCGTCGGAGCTTGCCTCCCACGAGGAGCCTTTTTTGATTCCTTAACATTCACTATTTCCCTCTCGTCACACATCACCGCTGTTTTCCCTTCTCGTTTCGCCACTGATCCTGTATACTACTAGTACTTTGTTGGAGGTGACTTGTATGACACGATTGATTCCACTGATCGTTCTTCTCCTTCTCCTTCCGGTAGCGAGCGTGCTGGCTGGAGATCTACCACAGGTTCTGCAACCGAATACAACAGCGTATTCGGCTTCCGAGGTCGCTACACTGACTCAGGCGATAGCGACACTCACCGAAGCGCTCAATGACTATGACATGGCATCGCGGCGCTACTTCTCCGCGAACGGCTGGAGCAGTCGCGACTTGCAATGTACACCGCCGGAGTCCTCTCCGGAGAAGGCTACGAAACGCTGCTCGTCAGTGGCGATGGTTGGCCAGACGGTGTGCACACGTGGGTGCTTGTTGGCATTCTGCTTGGAGCGAAGACCGCTTGGATCCCGGTAGAGGCCACACCAGAAGCAGGTCACAGCCAGCAGATCCTGGGACGCATCCCCAGTACCACTGATGCTACGGGAAAGCTGTGGTTCGACTCGCGCTATGTGAGCTTTGGTAACGTAATTGATCTACCGCCGAATCTTCCGCCGGTGGCGAAGATTAGACCCCCGGTAGCGGAAATCGTCGCGGGCGAGTCTACTCGACTTCTGGCAATCACATCTGTTGACCCAGACGGTGAGATCGTGCTCTACAAGTGGGACTTCGGAGATGGAAGAACTCGCGTATTCACCAGCTGGTCTGCCAGACACGAGTTCAAGGAAGCGGGAAACTACACCATACAGTTGATCGTCATAGATAATGGTGGGAAGAATGCCACTACTAGTCTTACAGTCAACGTTGTAGAACGAGATGAATCGGGAGAATCTTCAGAAGGGAGCGACTGTGGATGTGGCAGCTGATTCCAGTTGCCCTTGTTCAGCAATCATTCGAGGAGGGAGAACTAATGGGGACTAAAGCCACAATCAGGCGATACCTTGCTCTAGGTATGCTTGTTATTCTCAGTTTTGTTCTCACATCCTGCCTTTCGACGATGTTCGACCAAGCGCCGGTAGCGAAGATCACCATCACTGCTGGGAACCCTTACGGTTCAGCGCCGCTCGAAATGACATTTGATATTTCAGGAAGTTTTGATCCTGACGGCGAAATCGTCTCTTTTACCTTCAACTTCGGCGACGGTAGCACTCTACTAGAAGGGGTTGATTTATCTCAACCAATATTGCACACTTACCAGCAACCCGGCACCTTTTTCGCGCGGGTTGAGATCACCGATGACAAAGGGAAAAGCAGCATGTCGCCTCAGTTGATGATCTCCCCGAGATGAAGGACCTGGAGGGATATGCGTTTGCACATAAGACGGCGGTCCATACCGTGGATGATCCTGCCCCAGCTGGATAGTCTGTTCTGCTTGTAACAAATACGGAGGTGATTGCTATGACAAAAAGGGTTGCTGTTCTCTGGATAGCAGCGGTAGTTGTTGCCACGATGGCCCTTGGGGCATTCGGTGTACAACCGACGGTACAATCAATAATACTGTGCAAAGACGTAGATCGTAGCGCCTATCGCCCTATCGGGCAAACGAGCGCTTTTTCAGGGAGCGACTCCGCTGTCTGGTGCTTTGCAGAGATAGCCACTCCCGATGACACCAGGCTTGAGTTCAGGTGGTATGCCCCTGATGGAACGCTGTACCATACCACAAAGTTTGGGCTGCTATATGGTCCTTCTCGACCAGACGGATCTTCTGGTTGGTATGTGTACGACTCATTGGATATCGCAGGCACTCCCGTTGCCTCAATGTCTGGAACTTGGAAAGTGGAGGTCGTTCTTCGTCCTGGACGGGACAAGACTAAGACATTTACCTCAGCGGGACGCAACCGCAGCCCGAGCCAGGTATCCCGGGTGGAGGCAGCGCTCCGCCCTCACGACCGGCACCTGGAGGGGATAGTGTTCTCCTTTCCGATGATTTCAGCCACGCCGGAAGCGGGTGGAGTACCTACCAGAGTACGGGGGGGAACTACGGCTATTCGAACGGTGCGTACTACATAGAAGTCAAGCAAGCTAATCAATTCTTGTATTCGCTCGCCAATCGACATTTTTCTGACCTCGTCATTGTCGTAGAGACCACTCAAGAGACTCCTTCTAGCAATAGCAGTTGGGGCCTTATATGCCGCTATCAGGACGCTGAGAACTTTTACCTATTTGAGATCAGCAACGATGGTGCTACGCGGTCAGTGTCTTGGAAGAGAACATTTGGCGATCCCTTGTCGATTGGACCAAGTCCAGCACGATCAACATCGGCCGGGAAGCTACCAATCATCTGGAGGTTGCCTGTCAAGGAGATCGCCTAAGTTTGGCAATCAACGACCAATTGGTTGTCGATATGCACGATGATACATTCGCCAGCGGAGACATCGGCTTCGCACTGACGACCTACTCCCAAGGAGGAGCTCGGATTCTCTTCGACAATGTAGTGGCTCGCCGACCGTAGCGGCCAAATAGCTGTATTAAGTAGTGACTAGCAATTCTGGAAGTCATGGTGGCATTTCTTTAGATGCCATGCACTTAGCTCACAATTCGAAAGCATGCTTTCAGTAAACTGCGTAGGCACCTTCCTCAAAAGGAACTGTCTCCAGCTCCTGTACTTGACATTGTTCTGCCGCCATAAGTAGACTGGAGAGAGCTACTGATAAAGGCGGTGAGTGATGTTCAAGAGGATAGTAGTGGTTAGTGTAGTCATAGTCGTATGTTCTGCAGTCTTGCTTGTGCTCCCCGTACGGCACGTACTCGCTTGGATAGCTACGCTTTCTGTCACAGCGTCTCAAACTCAAGCTACATGCCGATACGTAAAACGACTTCCTTTTATACAACAGATAAGAAAGTCTACTCCTGGATGCGCTTCAACAATGTGCGCGGCCCGCATACGGTGCAGTGGTTATGGATCAACCCAGAAAAGAGTGACTGGATGGTGCACAAAGAACGGATTCCCGCCGGGGAATGGGATTGGTATTCAGTGTGGTGCTACATGGATATGGTAGGCGGAGCAGAACCGTTTCTGACCGGGAGATGGCGGGTTCTCGTATACCTCGACAAGAAATTCCTCTTCGAGCATAGTTTCAACCTTGTCGCTGGATGGCTCAATGAGCTGGAGCCGAATAACTCAGCCACACGCGCGGATCGCGTGCAGCTCTCAGAGCAAATCCATGCGTCTACTACTCGCGACGACCCTGACTGGTTCAAGGTGCAGATCGATCAATCGGGCCAGTATTATGTCTCAATCGCGACGTGGTGGTCATACACGCAGAATATGCTCTCTGTATTCCGCTCAACCGACCTACAGAACCCGTTGCCGTACCTTGATAGCTGGGAAGACGAAGATTCGGATGCATGGCTCTTTGGAGAGTGTGTATTATTGACGAGGCCAGGCACTTATTACATAGAAGTCAAAGGTCCTATTCAACAACGGAGAAAGAGTACTTCTTTAGGATTGAGGAGGATATGCCATGGTGGGTCAATTAGAAATCCGCAGACTTGTATTGTCGTTCACTTTGGCCTTTCTGATTTTCGCTCTGTGCCCATCGGCCTTAGGGATCCAATTGCCAACAGAGCTATTACCTATCTTTCCCGAGTACAAGATCTGGTGTGACTGTAATGGTGATGGAATAGCAGACATAGTGAAGAATGTGTGGGTTGCTTCTGGCGATTCATTAGAAGATTATTACCCAACTTGCTGCTGCACTCTCCTGAAAGCTGAGGAAATCCCTCCAACGGTTGATCCTCTTCCAATTACATTGCCTGACCCATTAGCCAGTAATCCGACGCCACCACCCTTGTTGCTTCCCTCGCAACCCTCGAAAGCGGTCAGCAACTCAATCTACGTCCCTTATACCGATGGTGAGGCATTGATCAGCGCCAATCTCAGGAAGCCGGGAAGCGCAAATTGGTACAAGCAGGAGGGCATGACCGTGGATACGGGAGCCGGGATCACAATCTTTCCTGGTTCGCTTGCAGCGGAGTTAGGATTTGACCTGAAATCTGGCACAGAGTACGCACTAGAGGATGTTTCAGGCACAACTATCTCTGCCTGGGCTCACTTGATCGAGATTGAATTTCTAGCCCCGGACGGAAGGTTCTCCCAATCATAAGAATCCGCGCAGCTTTCGCTGACAAGAAGAACATCCCAATTCTGGTAGGGCGTAGAGATGTCCTCATGCAACTTGAGATTGTCTTCCAGGACGATGGCTTTGCGCTAACAAAGAAGTAACAGGGTTTCCTCACAACGTTGCCAAACAGAGCTTGCAGACGGCGCCCAATCGAGAGAACTCAACCAAGTACCTACAGGCAGTCCGTTGGCGCTTGGCACACAGCGTACCCAACCTAATGATGTCCACCATTGCATTCTACAGGTTGCGGGACCTGTGAAGCAGCAAGATTAAACTTGCTTTATGAGCCATGCCCGCATGTGCCAACGCTCAATTGGGATTCTAGCTGTTTCCCATGTTGATACTCGAGTATTACTCTGAAGCCATGATACTTCAAGAGCATACGAGGAGGTTTAGCTTGCAAGAGACTCTCTTGGCCTTATCAGGTCTGCTCTACATAATGCGCTCTAAGGACGACGGATGTCTTCCCACACGCCTGGATCTGGGGGTGCTACTTGAGCTACAGGATGACGAGCAATCTCCTTGGATTCGTGCTTCTTGACACCCTCGCCACGAAAGCCGGAGACGTTTCCCGAGATCGCCAGAGTTGGACCAACACAAAAAAAGCCCCGGCCGAAGCCGGGGCGGTTGTTCTCGTTTTTAGAATAAGATTCTCTAGAACTCGAAGCTTGCGCCAAGTTCGAGGCTGTCCCAACCGTACACGTCAACGACAATCCCCGCCGTCAAGGTCCAAGCGCTGCCGATCCCAAGCTCGAGATCGATATCGCTCTCCACCCATTGGAACAGGGTTGTGCTGTCTTCCTTGCGGTAGGTTAAGCCGTCGTCTCCGTAGACGAGCTCCTCAACATAAGTCACAGTTGGGTCTGCCGCCTGAGCCACACCAAGGAGATCCTCCGTCAGCGCCGGTGCAGTACCCGCGGTTTCGCCAGCTTCCAGCCAGTTGAAGACCTCAGACTCATCGACATCCCAGGCCTCTGTTCCGCTTTCGATAGTATCATCGAAGCCATAGTGCCAGCCAGCGGTCTTGATGGTGTACTTATCACCGAAGTAGGTCGTAGCACTGACGGTGAACGCACCGCCGCCGCAGCAGGAGTCACCATCAATCTCGATCGCGAACGACTCCCAAACCTGGTAGTACTCGGCGTCGAAGCACCACGGCACATAGAACCCTATTTCGTCATCGTCGATCGACGCGAAATGGACCTCGTCACAGTCCTCCGGGCAGACGCCCACCCAGTCAATGTAGTACAGTCCGGTCACCGGCACCATCACCAGATACTGAAGATCAGGATTAGTCACCTTCATCCCATACTTGCCGAACAGGCACGAGTTGTCGGTATCAAACGCCGTCTTGCTGGTGACCGTGATCCCGTTCCACGTCTGTGAGAAGCTAACCCCGTAGACGCTCAATCCACTGATACTTGTCGGCGTACCACTTAGGGCGACCTCGAAGTCAAAACAAGTATCCTGCATCGTAATGCAAGGTGTGAAAGTGAAGGTCTTTGTGGTTGTGGTGAATGTGAGCAACCCATCGAGAACGATGCCGCTGAAGCCCAGATCAACATCGTTCACCAGCAACTTGATCGAATCGAACCCGGCACAGGTGATCTTGAGCGCTGTGTCGACAGTGGCACACCCGAAGGAGACCCCTTCGATCAGCAAGTACTCCTCGTTGAACGCCACACCACAGCCAGGATCCGCGATCGTGAACCCGGAGCCACGCTTGTCGAGGGAGTACCCGCATGCGCCGCACGCCGCTTTGGGCATCGGCTCGACCAAGTTGAAGTAGGTGTAACTCGTAATCGAGACATCACCCGCCGTACCCGCGACCGTAAACTTCCAACCAGAGCCAGCTGTCGTCGGCGTACCCGTCCAACCGAGAATCTCCTCACCGTTGTAGGTCCAGGTCGCACCCGAATCTACGGCCACCAGATGAGCAGGCGTTTGCGTCGTTCCGGGCGTGCCGTCGTAGAAGAACGCGTACGGCTCGGTGGTCGCGCTGTCCGCTGCTCCCTGGAGGAAGAAGAACGCCTCAAAGGAGATACCAGCGATAGATACAGAACCAGTTGCCTCCCAGCTTTCGAATTTCGCAATCGTTTCGGAGCTATCAAGGTTCCAAGGCTTCTGCCACCAGCACGGGTCCCAATAGACATCGTATAGTTCGCCCGTGAACCAGTAATCACTATAGTCATAGACCTTCTCAGTGACCACCATCGGAGCGAACGTCATCGTGGAATCGAAGGAGAAGGCTCCTAAGATCCCGGTTGCCGTGAAGCTCTGAGATGAATACCCAAGTTCGGAAAAACCAGTCTCACTTCCAAACACCCAACCCGCTATCGTGTAGTCAACAGCGAGGTCTAGCGCAAAGCCGTCAAACGCTAGAAGATCAAGATATCCCTGTGGAGCGATGGTAATGCTGAAATCAACACTACCACTCAGCGCGCCATCGGCAAATGCCAGCGCCCCGAGCCCCAACACCAACACCAACGTCATTACGAGAGCTTTCTTCAATGTTCCCTCCTTACCGGTTCTTGAAGAAGTTTAGTAACTTTTTCCGCCGCTTGCGAGAGAGCACGCTTCTTGTCAAAAGCTTTTGTCCCGTAAG
>LZCG01000147.1_pt1 | contig 13352 bp, 15 predicted proteins | sample 768541 | NCBI WGS metagenome assembly LZCG01 (sample SAMN05200874, study PRJNA324366) | oil field metagenome | isolation source: sample BH-FW-1 from oil reservoir | place: India: Bombay High | collected 2015-07-11
ATGATGCTCAGACGTACGTAGCTGTACATCGATCGATGCTCAGACGTACGTAGCTGTACATCGATCGATTTGAAAACTTTATTCCCTTACAAATCAGTGTTTGTAAGGAATTTTTTATAATTTTCTAATTTTAAAACAGCGTTGGATTCGCTTAACAAAACAAAACGAAAATAATATGGTGAAATACTCCAGGTCTTTTTGGATTTTTTTTCTGTTGATAACATCAGTTGGTGTCATGGGGCAGGTTCAGGAAGACTATTTTGATCCTTTGACAGACGATATAACCGATTACCTGCACCGCTTGAAGCCTTGCTCGATTCAGCTGTCAGAAATTCACCTGAAGTTAAATACGAACAGCTGAAAACCGATTATTATCGCTATGAGGTTCGTTCTGCACAAGTCGCTTTTTTGGAACATTTTTATGCCGAACCGGAAGTCAATTACGGACAATACTATTTTGATGATTATATCACATCAAGAACCACCAGTGCACAGGCTTCCTATCCTTATACTGAATCAAATCGCTGGAATTTTAATTTTGCTTTTTCCATCCGTTTTCCGCTGACATCTATTGTTGATCGCCGCAACCGTATCAACAAACAAAAAAATGGGTGGAAATTTCCATGGCCCAGCAGGAAATCAACAAACGTATTATTCGCCAGGAAGTTATAACGCTTTACAATACCATTGTACAACAACAACGCCAATTAAAAATCCATAATGATTATCAGCATTTTACAAATATACAAATGATGATGGCTGAGAATGAATTTGTTAACGGTCAGATTTCAACAGCAGAAATAACCAGGCTGAAAGAAATTCAAACCCGGGGGGCTACGGAATTTGAAAAAACACGGGCAGAATTTGAAAATGCCTACGATTTGCTCCAGGAAAAGACAGGAATGAGGTTTAACAAAATTAAAGGGATTGACTAATGGATTTTAATCAGTTTTTCAGAATCATACGAAGAAACCTGTTGCTCCTTATCGGAGTTCCGTTGGTATTGGCTATTTCGGTTTATTTTTTCAGCAAAAGTCAACCTAAGTTCTATTCTTCAGAAACAACTGTTTACACGGGTATAGCCTCTGGTTATTCAATAACCACACAAACCCGCTCCAATGTTGACTATTACGGTACCAACCTGCAGTTTGATAACCTGATAAACATTATCAATTCCCGAAGCACCAAAGAAAAAACAGCCATCAGATTACTGGCCCAGCACTTGTGTCTTGAGCACTATAATGATAAATATATCTCACAAAAAAACTACAATGAATTGCAGCGCATTGTCCCCAAAGAGGTGAAAGACCTCATAGTGAAATATGGTAAAACCGGTGCAGAACGGGACAAAATAAAAGACATGAAACGAATTGAAGAGGAAATAAAATCCCTGGAGCAACAATATCAGCAAAAAAGAAACCGGTTGCTGCAATATACCGGCGAAGAGGCTCCTGCACAATCAAACAGCGAAACTACGCCGCAAAGTGATTTGACCACCGAAAACGGTGTAACCTATCACGTGGTCTCTTACGGTGAATCATTATCCTCTATAGCAAGTAGTTATGGTTTATCTGTCGGGGAGCTAATCGCCCTGAATAACCTTCGCGACAGCGATATACAGATAGGCGACCGCCTGATTGTTTCCCGTGAAGCTGCTGACTACTCACAAGGCCCTAAAAAAGTTGTCAATCAATATCATGTAGTTCGTCCTAATGAAAATATTTATTCTATTGCTCAAAAATATGGAATTACGGTAAATCAGATAAGAAATTATAACCAGTTGGGAACAGATGAATTACAACCTGGAACTACCCTCATTGTTGGCAGGAATGCAGGGGATAACCAGGGTTCCCGGTCGGCATCAGGCAATACACAACAAACCGAAACCATTGATACGGAAAAGAAAGCCATTAAAGGAAGACCTAAAGATGCCATCATTCCTCCGGGTGTGAATGAATCCGATTACAACCAGACCGTTGAAAACCTGATGGCATACTATCAAAGCAGTGATTCGAATTTTATTTATAAACTTTTGCAATATTCCCATCCACACTACAGCATATCCGCCATCTCTAATCTTCAGATTAGCCGGGTACAAAATTCCGATTTGGTGAAAATCACCTATACCTCCAACGATCCGGGAATCTGTCAGCAAACCCTGAAGATACTCACCAATGTTTTTATCGATAATTACCTCCAACTCCGTGTGAAACAAACCAGCCAGGTTGTTAAATATTTTGAAGATGAAGTGGCTGCTGCCGCCCAACGCCTCCGTGATGCGGAAGCCCGGCTTCTGCAATTTAAGCAGGCTAATAACATCATTAATTACAATGAACAAACAGAAGCTATTTCCCTGCAAAAGGAAGAACTGGACAGACAGTATCAAAACATGCAAATAGAAATGCTGGCCGCCAGAGCCTCTCTTGATGAACTGGAATCCAAACTGGCGAGAAAAGACAGTATTTTTCTGAAAAGTGACCTGCTTACCAACGCACGGAAAGAACTTTCTGATGTGACAACAAAACTTCTCATCAATCAGGTTGCCGAAGATAATGACGCCGTGACCATTCGGGAAGTCAATAAACTTAAGCGAAAAAAGAAGGAACTGGAAGATCAAATGAAGCTTTATCTTGATCAACTCCATATGTATCAACAAAGTATTGAAGGAATCCAAATTAAGGATTTACTTGACAATTGGCTGAAAAACACCATTAAATTTGAATCAGCCAAAGCAAGTCTTGGTGTATTGGAAGGCAGAAAACGGGAATTTCAACAAACCTATTCCATCTTCGCCCCTCTCGGCGCTACCCTCAAAAGAATTGATCGGGAAATCAGCGTGGCAGAAAAGGAATATCTTGAGCTGCTAAAAAGCCTCAACGATGCCCGGATGCGTCAGCAAAACCTGGAAATGACCTCCAATCTGAAAGTGGTAGATCCGCCATTCTATCCGTTGACCGTAACCCAAAGCCGCACTAAACTGTTGATGGTGGTGGCCGCTTTCTTAGGGTTTATCCTTGTTTTGTTCATCATCCTTATGTTGGAATTTTTTGATACCTCCGGCAAATCACCCGAACGCATCACAAAATCTACCGGTCTTACACTGGCGGGTGCTTTTCCGGATTTGAACTATAAAGATGAACGGGTTGATATGCCATACATCATCAACCGCATGACAGAACTGATTATTCAGAATCTCAGCCTTCAGTTGCGCTATACCTCCATCAACAAACCTGAGAAACCTTATTTTATATTGATATTCAGCACTCAACCTAAAGCGGGAAAAACAACGATTGGTCATCATATAAAAGAAAAACTGGAATCTTATGATTCTACTGTTTTACTGATGAATTATAAATCCTCTGATGAAAATATCGCTAATTCAGAAGAATATGTTTATGATATCAATAACCGGTTTTTTGAAATTGACCATGTCAAAGAATTGCTTGATTCCTCGGCGCTGCGTGAAGATAATATAGCATACGATTATATTTTACTGGAAATACCCTCCATCATTCACAATTCCTACCCGCTGGATTTGATGAAAACTATCGACGGTTCTTTATTAATTTCAAATTCAAAAGATTCGTGGAAAAAAGCGGATAAAATGGCTCTTGAAAACTTCATGAAAGTTTCCGATGCCGAACCCATGGTGATACTCAACCAGGCTGGAATTCATGTGATTGATGAACTGCTTCATGGAATTCCCAGTACAGGAAAAACCCGTATGCGACGGATTATGCGAGCACTTTCAGCTCCTTTCCGGATAAAAATTTCTGTGAAAGACGAAGATAAATAAGCCGGAATCATTGAAATAGGAGGAAATAGTCTGTGAGACAACTGATACACAAAATGGCCACCAATAAAAATGTACTCTCACTGGCGGCTAATTTATCGGTAGCTGTTTTTGGGTTTCTTAGCTTTTTGTTGCTGACACGGAGCCTGACAAAAAACGATTTTGGTGAATGGGTCCTTTTCATCACGGCCGCTAATTTCCTTGAGATGTTACGGTTTGGCGTAACCCGGACAGCCCTGATTCGTTTCCTGGGAGGTGCAGATTCAAAATTGCATGACAAACTTATTGGCTCAAATTATTTTCTAAGCCTTGTGGTTACGGCTGTCGTGGCTGTTATTGTCCTGGTTGTCTATCAAATATTTCCCCAATCCATAAACGATTCCGGATATCGCTTGTTTTTTATGTGGTATCCCCTGCTTGCTTTTCTTAATCTTCCTTTTAACAATGCCCTGACTGTATTACAGGCCAAAGAAAAGTTTGGAAAAATGCTGGTTGTCAGACTCATTCAGACAGGCACTTTCGTCCTGTTTTTATTCCTGAACCTGCTGTTTATTCATGCCAGTCTGACTACAGTCGTAATGGTATATCTGCCATACAGCTTTTTACGACACTTGTCACCATGGCTCTGCGCTGGGATGGCATCAAATATCTTCGGAAAGCTTCCCGCGAAACCAACAAGATTATCCTGAATTTCGGAAAATATACTACCGGAACTTTAGTGGGCAGTAACCTTTTGAAAAGTTCAGATACCTTTATCTTAGGGTTAAGCAGTTTTATGGGAACAACCGGCGTGGCGCTTTATAGCGTACCGCTGAAACTTACTGAAGTTATAGAGATACCCTTGCGTAGTTTTATGGCAACAGCCTATCCAAGAATGTCAAAACACAGCATGGAAGGTAACCTGGAGGCACTAAAAAAAACATATTATCAATACAGTGGCGCTATAACCTTTTTAATGATACCAACCATGCTGCTGGCTTTTATCTTTGCTAAAGAATTGGTGATTATTGTTGGGGGATATAAGTATATTCATACAGCTGATATTTTTCGTGTATTTGCATTTTACGGGCTTTTGCTACCTATAGACCGTTTTACCGGTGTTGCGCTCGATAGTATCAACCGGCCTAAAAAGAATTTTTTTAAAGTTATCTGGATGACCCTTGCCAATATCCTTGGTGATGTATTTGTAATTTTTGTGGTCTTAAAATATTTGCTGGGCATATCATTGTTTGTGACCTGGCTGGGAACCGACCTGGATTTCAGTAACCTCTTCCCTGCCAGTGCACAATTTAGTTTCTACATAACACTCCAGGGCGTAGCTTAGTTACCATCGCTATGACGCTTATTGGAATGTTTGTCGGATACCATTATCTGAGAAATGAAACGGGTATTCATTTCCGGCACATTTTTATTGAAGGTTTCAGGTTTTATAAGGATTACCTAATGCGATATTTAAAAAAATCATAGATTTACTCAATCAAAAAAACGATTGTTTTAATGATAAAACGAACAGGAATAGATATCTTAAGAAGTCCGATAGCCATTTTGGTGTTTTTGTTGATTGCCATCGGTTTGGGATACCTGATTGCATCCGGTGGCTTGCGAACGGCTATTATGTTGGTTGCCATCCCTCCCGTGCTGCTCTATCTGAATAGGTTTTTTGTAAATCCTCGTATTGGTATTTATACGGTTATTATTTTAGCCTTTACAGCCATCGGCCTCAACCGCTATATCCCCGGTATTCCTTTGGGCCTGAGTATTGACGGAGTTTTGGTGCTTACTTATATTTGCTATTTTTTTTAAATATTTTTACCGCAAACTAAACCTGGAACCTCTGCAGAATGAATTGACCCTGCTTGCTTTGATATGGTTTTTATATACTATGGCCGAATTTTTTAATCCATTGGCACTTAGCCGCACCGCCTGGTTCTATGCCATGAGGGGTATTGCATTGTATATGCTTTTAACGATACCGCTAACCCTGTTAATATTTAATAAGGTAAAATACCTTTATATATTCCTGTATATGTGGGCGTTCTGGACTGTGTTGGTAACTTTAAAAGGGGTCATGCAAATGACTTTCGGCCCGGACTTCGCCGAACAACGCTGGCTGGACCAGGGAGGTGCCGTAACACATATTATTTTTGGCGAACTGAGGATCTTCTCCTTTTTAAGTGATGCCGGACAGTTTGGTGCAGCGCAGGGGGTTGCCTTTGTGGTTGGAACCATCCTCGCCCTGAGGGTAAAAGGTTTTTGGAATAAAGTAATATTCTGGAGCATGGCCCTGACAGGGTTTTACGGCATGATGATATCCGGTACCCGGGGGGCTATCATTGTTCCTGGGGCAGGCTTCCTGCTTTATTTAATTTATACAAAAAATTTCAGAGCTATAATTGTGGGTTTGCTTCTGATGGCTGCCGCTTTTAGTTTTTTCAGATATACCTATATCGGCCAGGGAATTTCTCAGATTCGCCGGATGCGTACCGCCTTCCGACCTGCTGACAATGCATCATTGCAGGTTCGGTTGCAAACCAAAGCCATTCTCAGGGAATATATGAAAGATAAACCCTTCGGCGGTGGTGTCGGAGCGGCTGGTAACTGGGGGAAAAGATTCAGCCCGCAAGGATTCCTGGCTAACATTGCAACTGATAGCTGGTATGTGCAAATATGGGCGAGATGGGATTAGTTGGCTTGATGCTCCATCTTATCATTATTTTTTATATCCTGTTGAGAGGTAGTTATTTAATAATGGTCAGGCTGGAAGACCCAACCATTATCGGCATTATGTCTGCGCTTATGGCCGGATATGCCGGCCTGATGGGAGCTTCCTATGGAAATGGTGTGTTCGGTCAATTGCCGTCAGGAATTATGGTGTATATGTCAATGGCTTTTATCTTTCTTTCACCCTGGTTGGATGATGAGATGATAGCTTTGCGAAAAAAGAATGAACCGGTAATCAGGCTGAACCTACCTTTTTAGTGAAAGGATTGTTAAATAGACTGACTGTGTTATGACAAAACCAAAAGTATCGATAATAACCATCAATTATAACCATTCGGATGTTACCGCTGCCTGTCTGGATTCGCTAAGAAACATTACCTATCCGGATTTTGAGATTATCGTTGTGGATAATGCTTCCCCCAATGAAGATGCCTCATGGCTGGCTGATAAATATCCTGAGATCACTTATATTGCTTCAAAAGAGAACCTGGGTTTTGCTGGTGGCAATAATTTAGGTATTCACCAGGCCTCCGGAAAATATTTTCTTTTGTTGAATAATGACACCGAGGTAGTCCCCGGATTTCTGGAACCGCTGGTGGCAAAAATGGAATCTCATCCTGAAATCGGGGCCGTAAGTCCGAAAATTCGCTATCATCATACCCCTGATATGTTGCAATATGCGGGCTTTACCCCTATTCACCGGCTAACTATCCGAAATCATGCCGTGGGTTTTAATCAAATCGATAAAGGACAGTTCGATCAGGATGTTGAAACTTATTATGCGCATGGGGCTGCGATGATGGTTGCCCGGAAGGTGGTTGAAGATATCGGACTGATGGCGGATATCTTTTTTCTGTATTATGAAGAACTGGATTGGGGTTATCGCATCCGCTCGTCGGGAAAACAGATTTGGTATGTACATAATTCATTGGTGTTGCATAAAGAATCTGTTTCTACCGGATTTTATTCCTCCTTGCAGGTTTACTATCTGAACCGCAGCCGGATTTTATATATGCGTCGCAATACCCATGGCATTCATTTTTTAATGGCTTTTTTGTATTTGATTTTTATTTCCCTGCCTAAAAACATCGTCACCTTTTGATAAAAAGAAAATATGATTTGTTAAAAGCCTATCGCAAGGCTATTGGCTGGCATATCAAAAACAGTTTCAATCCTGAAATCCATAAAAATCCCCGGTTGTCATGACCCGGTATCCATTGGTCAGCATTGTAACGGTTAACTACAACCAGAGTGCAGTGACCTGCGAACTCATTGCATCGCTGGAACGTATTTCCTACCCCAATATCGAGATTATCGTAGTCGATAATCACTCGGAAAAGGATGATCCTTCCATCATAAAACAACGGTTTCCCAATATTAAATTCATTCCTAACCCTATCAATTACGGATTTGCCGCCGGAAATAATTTTGGTATCATGGCGGCCAGCGGTGATTATGTACTCTTTCTGAATAATGATACTGAAGTAAGACCTGATTTTCTGGAACCACTGGTAGCTAAAATGGAGAATAACCCCCATACTTGGTGCTGTCAGCCCTAAAATAAGATTTTTTCACACCCCTGAAACCATTCAGTATGCCGGCTACACCGAAATGAACCCTATCACGATACGGAATTTGCTATTGGCTACCGCGAACAGGATTTAGGTCAGTATGATCAGGACCGCAAAACTCCGTTCGCACATGGGGCAGCCATGATGGTGCCGATGTGGCTCATAAAAAAAATCGGTATGATGTCTTATATCTTTTTTCTTTACTACGAAGAAGCCGATTATTGCGACCGTATCAAGCGTGCCGGTTATGAAATTTATTACGTTCATGATTCTTTAATCTATCATAAAGAATCGATTTCCACCGGTAAATTGAGTCCATTAAAAATTTACTATATTTACAGAAACAGAATTGTTTATATGAGAAGGAATATTTTTGGAAAAAAGTTTTTTTAGGACTTGTTTATCAATTATTTGTAGCAATTCCTAAAAATGCTTTCGTGTTCCTTCTTAAGGGAAAGTTGAAGTTGTTTCATGCTTTCTACCGGGCTGTTGGATGGCATATACATCATATGTTTGATAAAACCATCCACGAAAATCCGTATTTATGATAAAAATTACTGAAAGTTATGGAAATACTAATTTTGATACTCAACATATTGCAATACCTCGTTATGGGATATTTGGGTCTGGCGGCTCTGTATTTTTTTATAAATGCCCTGGCCTCAAAATTCTATAAAGCACCCCGGCCGGTTGATAATGAATATCAACATAAATTTGTTATATTGATACCAGGTTATAAAGAAGACCAGGTGATTGTTGAGGTGGCCCGTGAGGCTACCCGGCAATCCTATCCCCGCGATAAATTTGATGTGGTGGTGATAGCCGATTCCTTTCAGGACATAACACTTAAAGCTTTGGAACCGCTTCCCGTAACAGTAAAAATTGTTGCTTTTGAAAAAAGTTCCAAATCAAAATCTATCAATAAAACACTTTCTGATTTACCTGAAAAACAATATGATGCTGTAATGATTCTGGATGCCGATAACGTTATGAAACCGGACGTTCTGGAAAAAATGAATCATGCTCTCAATTCCGGCTATCAGGCTGTGCAGGGACACCGACTGGCTAAAAATATGGACACCCACTTCTCGCGTCTTGATGCCATCAGCGAAGAAATTAACAACTGCATCTTCCGTAAAGGGCATCGCGTGTTAGGTTTGTCTTCGGCACTGATAGGCTCGGGAATGGCTTTTAAATTTGATGTGTATAAAAATTATATGGCTACAATTGATTCCTATGGCGAAGATAAAGAATTGGAATTTAAACTTCTTGCTGATAAAATCAGGATTGAATATCTGGATGATGCCTGGATTTATGATGAAAAAGTTTCTTTGTCAAAGGTTTTTGTCAAACAACGAAGGCGCTGGCTGTTTAATCAGTTTTATTATGCCCGCTATTATTTTGGGGCTGGTTTAAAACAACTTTTCGAAGGCAATTTCGATTATTTTGATAAAATGTTTCAGCAACTTCTGCCTCCAAGGATTATGTTTATTGGGCTGACTACCCTGCTGACTGGATTGTCATTTATCTATAATCCTGAAACCATTACAATCATATGGATGCTCATATTTTTGCTGATGTTTGGGGCTTTTTTATTGGCTGTGCCTGGCAAATTTTGGAATGGGGCTACACTTCGTGCTGTTTTTTATCTGCCCAAAGGTTTTTTTCTGATGCTCCAATCGTTGAGCCAGTTAAAGGAAGCCAGGAAAGGCTTCGGAGCTACACAACATTCCGTTACAAATGTAAACCATAAAACCTGATGATGTTATGAGTATTGTATGGCTTATCCTGACTATTATACAAATGTTGGTTCTTGTTTATTTTGCATTGGGAATCACTTATTTTTTTGTTTTTGCCCTGGCGTCTGTTTTTCCTTACCGGATGAAGCAACACCAGCATGAAAAAATCCACCGTTTTGCAGTGCTTATTCCTGCTTATAAAGAAGATGCAATTATTGCTGATGTTTGCAGGGAATCTCTGAAACAGGACTATCCGTCTGACTATTATGATGTCGTTGTGGTGGCCGATTCATTTCAGGATGCCACCATCGAAAAAATAAAACAGATGAATATTCAGGTTGTGGAAGTTAGCTTTGAACGAAGTACCAAATCCAAAGCCTTGAATGCTGCTTTGGATAAACTTCCTGAAAACAGGTATGATCTGGCCGTAATTCTGGATGCTGATAATATTATGAAACCAAATTTCCTTTCAAAGATAAATCAGGTATTTACTACGAGTGTAAAAGTGGTTCAGGGCCACCGTATTGCAAAAAATATGAACACCCCTTTTGCCATTCTGGATGCTATCAGCGAAGAGATCAACAACAATATTTTCCGCCGGGGCCACCGTAACCTGGGCTTCTCTTCGGCATTAATCGGCTCGGCTATGGCTTTTCGCTATGCTTATTTAAAAAATATTATGGCAGATGTCAACGCCATCGGAGGTTTTGATAAACAACTGGAATTAAAAATCATCAAACGCCGCGACCGGATAGAATATCTTGAGGACGCTTTTGTGTTGGACGAAAAAATTCAGAATTCCAGGGCTTTTACCAGTCAAAGAAAAGATGGATTTCAGCTCAGCTCTATTATCTCAGAAAAGACTTTCTGCTTTCTTTCTGGCATTGGCTTTCCAAAGGAAATCTTGATTTATTTTAATAAAGCCTTTCAGTTTGTTTCAATTTGCCCACGCGTGTTGATGCTGGGTTTGGTAATGCTGATAGCTTTTATCTCCCTATTTGTTAATAAAACTATTTTTTCTACAATTTGGCTGGTATTATGGGCTATGATGGTGGCGGGTTTCTTTTTGGCTACACCGAAAAAATTTTATCAAATGGCCACCCTGAAAGCCCTTATGCTTTGCCCAAAAGGCTTTTTACTGATGTTTATTTCTTTACTCTTTCATAAAAAAGCCAAAACAGAATTTATTCATACAGAACATACAATCAATGAAAAACCCTAAAAAATTCATTTATCATGAAAATTGGCATTGAAGGACAACGGTTGTTTCGGAAAAAAAACATGGCATGGATATGGTCGCCCTGGAGTTGATCAGAAACCTTCAGAAAATTGACTATGAAAATGAGTATGTTATCTTTGTAAAACCCGATGAGGATACCTCCGCCCTGCAGGAAACTGATAACTTCCGAATTGTTGCGCTGAAAGGGGGTAATTATGCTTTTTGGGAACAAATAGCCCTTCCAAAAGCTGCTGAGGCTGAAGGTTGCGATTTGTTGCACTGCACTTCCAACACAGCTCCGGTGCGTTCGAAGGTGCCGATCATGATAACACTTCATGATATTATTTATCTCGAAAGTGTTGCCATTTTTAAAAAAGGGGGTACGTGGTATCAAAAAACAGGAAACATGTATCGCAGGTGGGTTGTTCCGCAGGTGGTTAAAAAAAGTAAAAAAATCATCACCGTTTCCCGGTTTGAAAAAGAGCGCATACGAAAATTTTTCAATTTTTCTAACGATGACAACCGGTTGGTAGCTGTTTATAACGGAGTCAGCAGCCATTTTCGCCCTGTCAGAGATGAAGCAACCTTAAAAAGGGTTCGGAAAACCTATCATTTGCCGGAGGAATATTTGTTTTTTCTGGGGAATACCGACCCTAAAAAGAATACACCCGGAACAGTCAAGGCTTTTATCGATTATATAAAGCCTCTTGAGAAGAAACCTTCTATGGTTCTACTTGATTTTGAAGAGGATGCTTTACAGAAAATTCTGCGCGATTTTAATGAGGAAGTCATGAGACCCTACTTTCATTTGCCCGGATATGTGGTCAATACCGACCTTCCGGCTATCTACAGCATGGCAGATGTTTTCCTTTATCCCAGCCTGCGCGAAAGTTTTGGTATTCCGATGCTGGAAGCCATGGCTTGTGGTACCCCTGTCATTACCTCCAATACATCGTCGATGCCTGAAGTCTCGGGAGGGGCAGCCAAAATTGTTGACCCATATGATACCCAACAGATTACTGATGCTATGAAGTCGTTGAGAACGGATGAGGAGCTTCGAAAAAAACTGATTGACAAAGGCCTGGAAAGGGCAGCTGAATTTACCTGGCAGGCAATGGCACAGGCAGTATTAAAACTGTATGAAGAAGTAGTGAATCAAAATAAAAATTCTAAACCATGATAGAAAATCAAGACATCGTATGTTTCGGCCTGCAGCCATGGGACCTGGAAATAGCTTTTACCCTGAAATACACCGCACTGGAATTTTCTAAGAAAAACAGGGTTTTGTTTTTAAATCCCCCACTCCATCGGGGCGATCTGATTAAAAATCCGGAACATCCCAGAATCCAAAACCGCAAAAAAGTTCTCAAAGCAGAAGCGCCTGATTTGTTTCAATTTAATGATAACCTGTGGGTTTTCACGCCTAAAACCATTACAGAATCCATTAATTTTATTCCTGTTCCATGGGTTCATGATGGGCTAAACCGTATGAATAACCGGCGTTTTGCCAGGGAAATAAAACGCGCTATGCGTCAACTGGGTTTCAAAAATATCATCCTGTTTAACGACAACAATATGCTGGCCGGTTATTATCTGAAAGAAATGTTGAAACCCCGTTTCTCCATCTATCTGCTACGTGATGCGGTTACACTGGTTTCTTATCATGCCAAACATGGCAAAAGACTGGAGCCAAAACTTATTAATAAGATGGATTTAATGGTGGCCAATAGCAACTTTTTTGCTCAATACGGAAAAAAATATAATCCACATTCCTATATGATTGGACAAGGATGTGATGTATCTATGTATAGTGATGCAGATGGGTCAATGGAGATTCCCGAAGACCTGCGCGCTATTACCAAAAAGCCTGTTATCGGATATGTAGGCGCATTGACTACCATCCGACTGAATATTGATATCCTTGTGTATATAGCCGAACAAAGACCGGATTGGTCATTGGTTCTTGTCGGACCTGAAGATGAGGGGTTTAAACATCAAACTACATCAGCTCGATAATGTATATTTTTGGGACGTAAAGAACCTCAGAAATTACCGGGATATATTAAAGGTTTTGATGTGGCATTAAATCCACAGGCGGTGAATCCAATTACAGACGTTAATTATCCATTAAAAATAGATGAATATCTGGCTATGGGAAAGGTAACCGTTGCCACTAAAACCACCTTTATGGCTTATTTTAAAGATTATGTCTATTTGCCTTCCAACGGGCCTGAATTTGTCGAAGCTATTGAAAGAGCGCTGAATGAAGACAATAAGGAAGCGGCTGCCAAAAGAATGGCTTTTGCCGC
>LZCG01000148.1_pt1 | contig 13245 bp, 15 predicted proteins | sample 768541 | NCBI WGS metagenome assembly LZCG01 (sample SAMN05200874, study PRJNA324366) | oil field metagenome | isolation source: sample BH-FW-1 from oil reservoir | place: India: Bombay High | collected 2015-07-11
ATTATATTTCCCCTGTCAGGAAATGATTTTCATACCATTAAAAAAATTGTACACAATTAACATAACAGATAACCACTAACCCTTCATCTGATTTTTTCTATTTTTACCGCCAAATCGGAGGAATCTAAAAAGGATGTCATGGAACAGCACAGAGAGAAAATTTTATCGAACGTCAGGGACCTGGCTCTTTCGAAAGGGATTGAAGAGGTAACTATCAATGATATTTGTAACAAATCACATATCACCAAAGCACAATTTTATGAGTTGTTTCATAATGATGAAGAACTCGTCAGGCAGGTACTTGAGCGGGAAAGAAAAATCTTTAGCTCCATTTTTGATCAGTATCAGTTTGACGGCATGAATGCCATTGATATCCTTTTGACCGTCAGTAATGAAATCAATAAAAAATTTCATGATCTAAATCCTTTTCTGCTTATGCCTTTGGAGAAAACTTTCCCTAAAATTTACAAAAATCATATTGATTTACGACTGGATTTTATTTTCAAAAAAATTTCTATTAATCTCGAAAAAGGCATCCGGCAGGGAATGTATAGAAAAGACCTAAGCATCGAACTGTTGGCCCGACTTTATATATCGAAACTAATCGACCTGCATAATCCTAAGCTGTTTATTTCAGAAAACTATTCTTTCAACACACTTTTTGTGGTGATGTTCGATAATTTTATCAGAGGTATTGTTACAGATAAAGGGCTTAAAGTCTATGAAGCAAAGGCTGTAATGGCAGAAGCCCACCCTTAAACCTATTTTAACTTTTTCTTAATTTATTTTTCAGGAAACATTTTTGGTCTAATATTGTTTCCTCAAATATTCATTAACCCATTTACATGAGCAATAAGAAACCGGAAATCCTTCTGGCATCCATGGAGGTTTTTAAAAAATGTGGAATTAAAAAAACTTCAATGGACAAAGTGTGTCAGGAATTAAGAATATCTAAAAAGACCCTATATAAATATGTATCCAATAAAAAAGAATTATTGACGCTGGCGATTATTGCAGATTTAAAAAATATTTGAATGAGATAAAACCATAATTGATGCCGAACCACAAGCCATCGACCAGTTGATTCGCATATCAATTTTTATCAACAAAGAGATGTGTCAATGGACCCCTGAGATATTTTTAGAAATCCGGCAGACCTATCCGGATATCCGTAAAAACCTGGCAAACCGTAAAAGAGAATGTTTGTTTAGGTTGGTGAAGGATAATCTGCTTACAGGCATCAAACAAGGTCTGTACCGGCAGGAACTGAATGCAGATCTGGTGGCAAGGCTTTATGTAAAAGAAATGGAGGACTTGCATGACACCGAATGGTTTATGAAGGGAAATATCACCTTTAAAGAAGTTTTTACAACCATGATCGACAACCACATCCGGGGGATTGCAAATGAAGAAGGTATCGCATATTACGAGCAAAAATCTAAAAATTTAAAATTAAATTAAATATGAATCGGATCATTTTTTATGTTACAGGATTGCTCCTCACGGCCATAGCGCCTGTTTACGGGCAGGAAACCATGGAGCTCAGCTGGATGAGGCCATGGAGTATGCCCTGGAGCACAATAACGATGTTAAAAACGCCCGGCTTGAAGTGCTCATTGCCGACAAAAAAATATGGGAGACAACGGCATCAGGATTGCCACAAATTGATGCCTCTGTTGCCTATCAAAATATTTTTGAAGTCCCTACGGTAAATTTTCCTTCCAGCACCATTGTCAAAAACCCGGGGGAAGAAGTGCCCGTATTTGGGGATATCATAGAAACCAGCACGGGTAATTATGCGCTGAGTCTAACCGAAGGCGCCCCGATAGAACTGGGAACCAAAGAAACAACCACCATAGACCTGACTGTTTCACAGCTCATCTTCAGTGGTTCCTACATTGTCGGGCTTCAGGCATCAAAAGTTTACAAACAACTATCCACCGACCAGCTTGACATGACCGAACTGGAAACAAAATCGCAGGTAGCAGAAACTTATTACATGATTTTGGTTTTGGAAGAAAATGAAACCATTCTTCAGAATTCGCTTAAAAACATTGAAGAAACAACCTTTGAAATTGAGCAAATGCTGGCGGAAGGGTTTGTGGAAAACACCGATTTGGACCAAATGAAAATAAACCAAATCACCATCGAAAATGCCCTGTCTAACTTAAAAAACCAAATCACAATTGCCCGAGAGTTATTAAAAATTCAGATAGGCCTTCCCTCAGAAACCCGGTTGAAATTATCAGAGAATATCAATTCGGTTATTGAAAATGTGCCTGTGGAAGCATTGGTAAAAACCACCTACAATGTGGAAAAAACCATCAGCTATCAGATGCTGGAAACACAGGAAAAGCTTACTGAATTAGACCTGAAACTCAGGAAATCAGAGTTTTTACCCACAGTTGCTGCTTTTTACAACCACCAGGAAAAAACAGCCAAAGCCGATTTTGATTTTTACTTTCCGGATATTGTGGGAGTCAATGTTACTGTTCCAATATTTCACAGCGCTGCCAGATTTTCCAAAGTAAAACAATCTAAGCTAAAACTACAGCAGGTTAAAAATCAAAAAATACAGGCTAAGCAAGGTCTTAGGGTGGATATAGAAAAAAACGCGCAACGATTTTTCCAATGCCGTGAAGGTATTCAACAATCAAAAAACCAACCTGACCCTGTCGCAACGGATTTATGACAAAACGCTGACAAAATATAAAGAAGGCATGGCCGGAAGTATGGATTTGACACAAGCCAACAACCAATTGCTGGATGCACAGTCAAATTACTATCAGGCCATGCTCAATGTGCTGCAACAAAAAGTATTATTAAACAAAAAACTTAACAGACTTTAAAACCCAAAAAAACATTAGACCATGAAAAAAAATAATATTCTTCGTAACCATAGCCATTTTTCTGGCTTCCTGCGGGGCAGATAAAAAACCAAAAAATTTGCAGGAGCTTAGACAACAACAAAGCGAATTTAAAGAAAAACTGGCTGAGGTTGAACAGCAGATTGCTGCCATGACTGATAGCCAACCAGCAAAAAATCGGATCACACAGGTAAAAATTCAGGATGTTCAACCAATTCCATTTACGCATTACCTGAATACCCAGGGAGAAGTGACAACCGATAACAACATCACCATCCCCAATCAGATGTCAGGTCTGGTCGAAGCGGTGTTGGTGGATAAAGGCGACCGGGTAAAAAAAGGACAAGTGCTGGCAAAACTGGACGCAGACATTATCGAAAAACAAATGGCCGAGCTAAAAACAGGCCTCGAACTGGCCACCACGGTCTATGAACGTCGCAAAAGGCTTTGGGGAAAAAAAATCGGCAGTGAAATAGAATACCTCCAGGCCAAAAACAACAAAGAATCGCTGGAAAGGAAGCTGGAAACGATTCAGGAGCAGCTAAGCATGTATCAAATCACCTCTCCCATCAATGGCACTGTAGATGAAATTTTCCTGAAAGAGGGAGAAATAGCGGTTGCCGGAATGGGCGCTATCAGGGTTATTCAATTGAAAGATATGAAAATTGTTTCGGAAGTATCAGAAAAATATCTTTATCAAATCAGGAAAGGTGACGAGGTGAAAATCACTTCACCCTACGCTGCCAACCCTGTAACCGCTACTGTTTTGTCGGTAGAAACCGCCATCGATCCTGAGAACCGGACCTTTACGGTTGAAGTTGCTATTCCTGCCGGGCTGGAAACCACGCCTCATATGATACTGGATTTAGCTATCAGGGACTATCACAACCCACAAGCTTTAACCGTACCCGTCAATATTATTCAAAAAACCAGCGAGCAATCCTTCCTGTTTGTAGCTGAGAAAACAAACAATGGCTGGAAAGCAAGTAAAAATGGATAACAACCGGTAAAATCTATAAAAATACGGCTGAAATCTTAAAAGGAATTAAAGCCGGGGATAAAATCATCACCTCAGGATATCAAAATCTTGCAGACGGAGTGTCCATCTCATTTTAAAACCGTAAAATCAAAGGCATGAAATCACGCAAATTTGCATTATCTAATTATGCTGTAAACAACAGGGTTACCATCTACTTCTTCACGGTTGTATTGACACTATTCGGTATTTTTGCCTATCAGTCAACCCCAAAAGAAAATTTTCCGGAAGTAGAATTTCCTTTTTATTCCATCAGCACCATCTATCCCGGAACATCACCGGCAGATATGGAAAACCTGGTAACCCGTCAGATTGAGAAAGAACTGAAATCCATCGATGGTATTAAAGAAATCACCAGCAATTCCATCCAGGATTTTTCCATGATTCTCCTGGAATTTGAAACCAATGTTGACAACGACCAGGCTTATCAGGATGTTACCGAAGCGGTTGATAAAGCTAAATCCAATCTTCCCGACGGAATTCTAAACGACCCGGAGGTGATGGAAATCAACCCTTCCGAATTTCCCATTCTTTATATCAACCTTTCGGGAGATATGGGGCTGGTTAAAATCAAAAAATATGCAGAAGCCCTTCAGGATGAAATCGAAGGACTCTCAACCATCACGAGAGTAGATATTGTGGGGAGCCTCGAGCGTGAATTTCTTATCAATGTGGACTTGTATGAAATGCAGGCTGCCGGAATTTCTTTTAACGAAATCCAGAATGCTGTCACCATGGAGAACCTGACCATCTCGGGAGGACAACTCGAAATGGACAACATGGAAAGAAACATCCGCATTGTGGGCGAATTTAAATCGGCTGACGACCTGAAAAACCTGCTAATCAGAGATGGAATTTACCTTAAGGACATTGCTGAGGTGAAGGATGGTTTTGCTGACCGCGAAAGCTATTCCAGGTTATTTGGAAAAGATGTTATCACCTTAAATGTGATTAAAAAATCCGGTGAAAACCTGATTGAGACCATTGATAACATTAATCTTTTGCTGGAAGAATTCGGGAACGAAACCCCCGAAAACCTGAATATCACCACATCGGGAGATCAAAGTCAGCTAACGCGAAACAACATCAGCAACTTATTCAATACCATCATTCTCGGTATTATGGTTGTTGTGATTGTTTTGATGTTTTTTATGGGCGTGGATAATTCGCTGTTTGTAGCCGCGGCAATTCCATTGTCGATTGTATTAGCTTCATCGCCCTACCCCCAACCGGATTTACACTAAACCTGGTCGTCCTGATGGCCTTTATCCTGGTTTTGGGGATCGTCGTAGATAACTCTATTGTCGTAGTTGAGAACATCTACCGACATTTCATGAATACACCTAATCTACCCATTCATGAAGCCGCCAAAATCGGAGCCGGCGAAGTTGCCGGACCGGTATTTGCAGGTACCCTGACTACCATGGCACCATTTTTTCCGTTAATATTCTGGCCCGGAATTTTTGGTGAATTTATGATTTACATCCCTGTCATCATCATCATCACACTATTTGCTTCCATGCTGGTTGCTTATACCATGAACCCTGTTTTTGCTGTGTCGTTCATGAAATACCGCGGCGATAAAAAAATTCATCAAAAACATAAGCAAAATCTTCTACTTTCCATCATAACAGCTGTCATTGCAATCATCGCTTTTAAGGCCGGCTCTCCCACCATTGGCAACCTGGTCATTTTCGCGATGCTGTTTTATTTATTAGTCCAATATGTTTTGGTTTATGCCATAAAATGGTTCCAGGGGGTGGCGCTTCCGCTGATGTCGAAAGCCTATAAAAACACATTAAGATTCATGCTAAAAGGCATCGGACCCTACCTGGTTATCGGCGGGACTATCTTATTACTGGTCTTTACATTTTTCCTGATGGGCATCAAACCACCAAAAGTAATTGTCTTTCCGTCAGGAGACCCAAACACCATCTATACTTACATTAAAATGCCGGCAGGGACAGCACTCGAAACAACCGATTCTGTAGCAAGGGTCGTTGAAGGTAAAGTGTTGGATGTGTTAGGGCATCCCAATAATGATGTGGAAAGTGTAGTTACTAACGTGGCCATCAATGCCGGTGAAGACAGATTCGACCGAACAACACAGGCCAAACTGGCAAAAGTTACCATTAACTTTGTTGAATACCAGTTTCGGGAAAATCCACATACCAAAGTATATGTTGACAAACTAAGAGATGTTCTTAAAGGGATGCCGGGCGTAGAAATAACCGTAACCGAAGAAACAAACGGGCCGCCAACCGGTAAACCTATCAATATTGAGGTCAGTGGTGATGACTTTGAACAATTGATACCTATTACTGAAAACCTGAAAGAAACCATTGAAAACATGGGTATTCCGGGAATTGAAGAATTAAAAATGGATATTGAAACCAATACACCGGAACTGGTCATTAATATCAATCGCGATAAAGCCAACAAATTAGGACTTTCAACGGCTATGATTGGCATGACTGTCCGTACGGCTTTAAATGGTTCTGAAATCTCCCAAATCCGCGATGGCGATGATGAGTATGATATCCGATTAAGGCTCAAAGAAGACTATCGCAACGATATCGAAACATTGATGAACATGAAATTAATGTTCCCGGGAGGCGAGAAAGGAAAACTCAAAAAAATTCCTTTATCGGCAGTCGCAGATTTGGAATACACCTCAACCTATGGTGGCATTAAAAGAAAAGATTATGAGCGTGTTATAACCCTCTACTCCAATGTGCTTTCCGGATATAATGCCAATGAAATTGTCAGCGAAATTGATAATGGTCTCACAGAATTTCGCAAAAATTTACCTTCCGGCTACACACTGGCATTTACCGGAGAACAGGAAGACCAAAAAGAAAATGCTGATTTTCTTACATTTGCATTCCTGTTGGCTGTTATATTGATCATCGTAATCATGGTGGTTCAGTTTAATTCCATTATGAAACCTATCATTATTACAGTTCAGATTTTATTCAGTTTGATTGGGGTACTGCTGGGCTTAATCCTGTTTGGTGTCGATTTTTCTGTTGTATTGACCGGCATGGGGATTATTGCCGTAGCAGGTATTGTAGTCAAAAATGCCATTATCCTCATTGATTATACCGATTTATTGATTGCTAATGGAAAAATCGACTGGAAGCCATAGTTGAGGCCGGAAATGTCAGGCTTACTCCTGTAATTTTAACAGCGGCATCAACGATTTTCGGTTTATTGCCATTGGCTATCGGGATGAATATCGACTTTGCCAGTTTATTTGCCGAATTAGACCCCAACATCTTTTTTGGAGGCGACAGTGCCGCATTCTGGCAGCCATTGGCGTGGACCATTATTTTCGGGCTGGCCTTCGCTACTTTCCTGACACTGGTGATCGTCCCTGTTATGTATGCTGTTTTTGTAAAACCCAAAGGGTTACCAGAACGTACTGCTTAACAGGCAGATTATTTAAAGGGCTCACATATTCCATGTGAGCCCTTTTATCTTAGGTATTTTTGCTATTTTCGTGCTATGTTTTTTCGGAGAGATAATACAGACAAGAATCGCTCCGGGTTGAATTAAAACGCAATGACTCATGGCAAAAGAATCATACCATTCAAATAATCAAAACCGGCAAATCAACATTATGAATGCGATTAGCCGGATTGCACAAAAATTATTAGGCAGTAATAGTTGGGAAGAGCCTATTCACGAGGTTTTATCATTGATAGGCCAAGCCACTGAAGTCAGTCGTGTTTATATTTTTGAAAACAGCTACAATGAAGCCGGAGCTTTGGTTATGTCTCAACGTTACGAATGGGTAGCAAAAGGAATTTCGCCGCAGATCGACAATCCCGAACTTCAAGCATTACCCTATAAAGAAATGCTTGCGTTTCAGAAACCCCTGTCCCAAAATCAGCAGTTTTACGGAATTGTATCTGAAATGGATTCCCCAACAAAAGATATCCTTTCCGCTCAGGAAATATTATCAATTTTAATCAATCCCATACATTTCGACGATAAATGGTGGGGATTTATCGGCTTTGATGACTGCACTCAGCCCGCAGCTGGGAAGAGGCAGACCGAAGAAGTATTCACACTCTGGGAAGCCTGTTAGGTTCGGCCATCAAACAATCCCTCTTCCGAAAAGAAACTGATTTAAAAAAAGAATACTTCAGCAGCCTCTTTGATAAAGCCCCCGAAGGGATTGCAATAGTATCGCCCGAAGGGCAAATTGAACAAATCAACGAAGAGTTTACCAAATTGTTTAATTACACTGAAAACGAGGCTGTCGGCAGAAATATTGACGACCTGATAGTTGCGCCTGAAATGATGAATGAGGCCAGAGACCTTACCCGGTCTGCTGCCCGCGGCGACAAAGTAGTGGCAGAAGGTACCCGCTACACCAAAGACCATGTACCCGTCTATGTATCTATTATGGGCGTCCCTATCCGGTTTGAAGGGGAATCAAAAGGCCTTTATATCATTTATCGTGACATTTCGGAACAACGAATGGCTGAGAAAAACCTTCAGGAAAGCCAGGCCAAATTTAAAATGCTCTTCGAATCGACCACAGATGGCATTTTCCTTATGAAAGATGATATTTTTGTTGATTGTAACAGCAGCGCCACAGCAATTTTTGAAACCACCGAAGATGAACTTATCGGCGAAAGCCCCGAAAAATTTTCGCCCCTTTACCAACCCAACCGAAAAAAATCAACTGATTTCTTCCGGGATAAAATCCATGCGGCCCTGCATGACATACCTCAGCTTTTTGAATTTACCTTTATATCAGCCAAAGGACGCCAGTTTGTGGCTGAAATCAACCTGAATGCTATCACCCTTAAAGAAAACAGATTTATTCAGGCTATTCTCAGGGATATCACCGAACGAAAACAAGCCGAGCAGGAATTGCTGTTGGCCAAAGAAAAAGCCGAAGAATCAGACCGGCTCAAAACAGCTTTCCTGGCCAGCATGTCGCATGAAATCAGAACCCCGCTGAATCATATCCTTGGCGGATTAGACCTGCTGCTCGACCCGGAAATCAGCCATGAAGAAAAAGAAGAGTTCAACGAAATTATTAAAAACAGCAGCAACCAACTGCTGAAACTGATTAATGATATCATTGATGTCTCTCATTTGGAATCAGGCCAGGTCGAAATCAGTAAATCAGCTTTCTCCATGAAGGATATCCTTGATGATGTTAAAGAAATAGGTGAAAAATGCCAGGCCGCAAACCCATCGGTTGAATTGCAGATTAATACTTCAGGCCATACCAAATTGCTTGACAACATCTATTCTGACCGAAACAGGCTTAAACAGGTGCTTACCAGCCTGTTATCCAACGCTTTTAAATTTACAAAACAAGGAACTGTAGAGTTTGGCTATTCCCTGAAATCAACATCCATGGTTGAATTCTATGTATCTGACACCGGAATTGGCATACCGGAAGATAGTTATGAATTAATTTTTGAACACTTCAGACAGGTCGATTATACCATACCAGAGAATATGAAGGTGCCGGACTGGGACTAACCCTTGCCAAAGGAATTGTGGAACTTCTCGGGGGCGATATCTGGCTGAAATCTGAATTAAACAAAGGCACCACTTTCTATTTTACCATTTCCACAAAAGCCCCAGAGGTAAAACAAAAACCGGTAGCTTTTACCGAAAGCGCTAACCTGCAATTTGATTGGAGCGGCAAAACTATTTTGGTTGTGGAAGACGAAGAAATGAATTATCAATACCTGAAAACCGTATTGCGAAAAACCAATGCTTCAATATTATGGGCAGAGAATGGCCTGAAAGCCGTTGAACTGGCCTCACAAAACGACATTCATTTGGTACTTATGGATATTCAAATGCCGGAAATGAACGGATATGAAGCAACAAGAAAGATTCTTAAAATGAAACCCAACACCCCTATTATTGCTCAGACAGCTCATGCACTGAAAGAAGAACGTTCTAAGTGCATCAACGCCGGTGCCGTTGATTATATGTCCAAACCGTTAAACCGGAAAAAATTATTAAACCTCATTGATAAGTATATTCTGTAATGTAAAACATTGACCAGCCGCAACCTTTTGTTCAGAACAAGTGTCTCTCAGAAAAGGCTGCGCATAAATCGTAAATGAGTCAGGAAAAGGACCTCATAAAACAGTGCCAGCAGGGAAAAGAAGGAGCATTTGAGCAATTATACAGGCAATATGCGCCAACTATGTTTGGCATATGCCTACGGTTTGCCAAAAACAAAATGGAGGCCGAAGATATTTTACAGGAAGGTTTTATCAAAGTATTCACAAATCTGAAAAAATTTAAATTTAAGGGTTCTTTTGAAGGCTGGTTGCGCAAAACCATGATTAACACAGCTATAAATCATTATAAAAAAACACTGAAATTTAATAATGATGTCGAACTTGAAAGCGTGGAGATCAGCAGTAACTTTGACCAGGATATTATTGATAAAATATCGATAAATGAAATACTTATCGAATTGGAAAACCTTCCTGACGGCTACAGAATGGTTTTTAACCTAAATGTCCTGGAAGGGTTTACACATAAAATGATAGCCAAAAAACTGGGTATCTCGGAGAACACTTCCAAATCCCAGCTTCTGAGGGCTAAAAGAGTGTTGCAGGAAAAACTAAAAAAAAGGATTCAAAAAAATGGGTAAATCTTTTGAACAACACATGAAAGAACGATTTGCACATTATGCCCCTACGCCTCCGGAAGGTGCATGGGAAAAAATCCGTGCAGACTTAAAACCCCGCACCATAAAACCACACTGGATTATTGCGGCAGCCACAGCAGCCCTCCTTTTGCTGTCTCTTTTTATTTATATCCCTAAACCAAAAAAAGAAATAATTCCAGCAAAGGACATCACCCAGTCCCCTCCCAACAAAGCCACTGATTACATCAATAAGGATAAGTCAAAAACCAAATCGGATAAGACCAACATCGCAGAACAAAAAGAAATCGTCACACATAAGAAACAAGTTGTTGAAAACAACAATATTGCAGAAAACGGCTCAACAGCTGTTCCGCCACTGAAAAAAAGCTCCGGCAGATTTCCCGCAACAAACAGGTTTTCGGGACACTAACAACCAAAACCATTCTTACATTAAATCAACAAATCCCTGTTGAAAACCCTTCCCCTATTTCAGGAAATCACCAAATGGCAATTATACCCTTAAGAGACAAAAAACAACAGCAAAGTTATTGGTCATTTGGTTTGTTTACAACGCCTGCCCTGGCATTTTCAAACCATGATTATGTTGATGACCAAACCAACCAATCCAACGGCGTATTACTTGGATATCACCACCACCATTTTTCGATTCAAACTGGTATTTTGGTGGCTTCAAGTTCCGACAACAACCAGGTAGAGATAAATTATCGGCAAAAAAATTATCTGGGTTCCTATCCGGATGTCTATGATGTTACTTTCGACACGGCCGGAGGGGTTATCAACCCACAATACCACACCCAACAAGTAGCTGTTTATGATACAGTTAACGGCATCAGCACTTCTTCGTTTGAGAAAACATACCAATACCTGAGAATTCCGCTACTCCTTGGATATGAAAACAACTTCAGCGATAAATGGAGTTACCGGCTCTCAGCAGGGCCTGCGCTGGCTTGGTCACTACACAAAAAGAACAATTTGATTTCCACGTACAAAATTCAGAAATCACAGAAATGCATCATATACCGGTTTCCCGTGTAAACACTTCATGGCAGTTCGACCTAAGCCTGTCCATTGCCTACGCTATCAGTCACAGGCTAACCATAGCCACGGCACCCGAATTTAGCTATTACTTAAACCCACTTTATAAAAACCAAAAAAACCTCTCAGAGGCAAAACATTATACCTTAGGACTTCGAACAGGATTTGTTTTTCAAATATATTAAATCATGTTATTAATTAAACCACAAAAAATAATTATCTTATTCATTATCAGTTTACTGATTTCAGGCCTCCAGGCACAACGACCAGAAAAAGGATATGTCAGTTTCATCGTTACCCCCGATAGCAATGCTCTGAACAGTTTTACCTATAACTTCACAGACCAGTCAGTAACCACAGGCCTTATCACCAACTGGCAATGGGATTTTGGCGATGGCACATCAGGCACCGGTCAAACCATTACTCATATTTACGATCATCCCGGCATCTATCAAGTCTGCCTGACTATCTCCATAAACTATGAAGACAAATTTAAGGATGAAGAATTGTGCAAACGCATCCGGGTACCGAAAAAGGCTACTTTAACCTGGGAGGCCATGTTTTTGCCGAACAGTTTCCTATAGACCGGGGAATTGCCTACTTATATAAGTTGGATACGCTGGATAAATACCACCTGACCGATACGAGTCATTTTGATACACTCGGTTTCTACTATTTTTATCAGAAAAAAATGGCCGTTACATTGTTAAAGCAGAAGCCGACCATGAATCGGGCCATGCCTCCACACACCTTCCAACCTACTATGGAAACCAAACATCATGGGAACTGGCACACCTCATCCAATTTGATTCAACTGTATGGGAGTATGATATCAACCTCAGCTACGCAGCGTTTTCAGAGTTTGGACAAGGTTGTGTCAGCGGGCGTATCGTAAAAGACACCACCAGTAATCGGTTTCAAAACGCCATCGATATTCCTGTTTACCTGACACATGCCTCAAAATCAGAACAAATTTTTTGTTTTTACAGCGATGAACAAGGCATCTTCAGGTTTGATGACATTCCCAACGGCACCTACCACATTCGCGCCGAAGTGACCGGCATGACAGCCAACATTGCTGTCGCCAGTATCACAGACCAAAACCCTGAAAATAACAACATCCTGATGGTTATTAAAGACGGGCAAATCGCCCTGGGCCAAATGCCAATGCAGGAGGAACCACATGAACCAACACCTCTTTATCCAAATCCCGTCTCCCAAACCCTGAATATCAAATTACAGGACAAACCTGACAATCCTGTTACCCTGGAAATATATCAAATGAATGGTAATCTGGTTTTCGACCAGACGTGCTATCCGCAAAATCAGTTATTAGAACTCAATATTCACCAATTACCCAACGGTATTTATGTTCTCAAAATAATTTCTGCTAATAAATTAACAACAAATTCCTTCATAAAAAAATAATGTTATCTAAAAATCAACCTTAAATAAACCGAAAAAAAATCAAACTTATTTTGAGGTATTTTATTTGATAATTTTAATTTTGATTACTATCTTTGCGTGCATGCGTTTTGGAATGTATCACATAGAATTATCGAAAAAAAACATCTACATTCATATCAAACGGCGGGACGAATTTCACCGTTTATCTTCCTAATACCGTTCCGGTTTTGTCG
>LZCG01000149.1_pt1 | contig 13198 bp, 17 predicted proteins | sample 768541 | NCBI WGS metagenome assembly LZCG01 (sample SAMN05200874, study PRJNA324366) | oil field metagenome | isolation source: sample BH-FW-1 from oil reservoir | place: India: Bombay High | collected 2015-07-11
AGTGGATTTTCCAGTTGATTTAAATCTACAATTTTTTCACAATAGCCAAGCCCAAACCGTTGCCTTGTGCCGATGGATTGATTTTTGAAAAACGGGTGAATAATTTTTCTTTATTTAGTGCTTGTGAAATGCCGGTATTTTCAAAAATTATTGATTTATTGGTCGTTGTAATCAACACCTGCCGTTTTCTGTGTTGTGCCTGATGGCATTCATAAATAAATTGCTGATGAGAATTTCGGTAAGACTTGGATTTTCATCAACAAAAAGAGTTTGGTTAAATTTAGTTTTAATGCTGATATTTTTCGATTGTGCCTGTTGTGTAAAGAAGTCAAGTTGCTTTTCAATAATTTCATTGATGTTGATACGCTGTTTTTCAGTATAATTTTCATTGTCGATTTTTGACAGCAGCAACAGGTTTTTGTTGAGTCGATTTAATCGCGAAATGCTATCGTTCAATGAATTAAGAATTTCGTTTTGTTGATTTGTAAAATTGCCTGATTGCATCAGGGTATCAATTTTCGACTGAAAAATGGCCAGTGGCGTTTGCAGTTCGTGGGCGGCATTTTCTACAAATTCACGTTGGTTACGGTAAATCGCCCTGTTTTTTGTATCAGATATTCAATGCTTTGGTTGAGCTTTCTGAATTCTTCGATGTCAGTGTCAGGTAATTGTGGCAGCCTGTTTTTATCCACTTCAAAATTTTCTATTTGCTCAATGATTTGATAAAAAGGTTGCCAAAGTTTTGCCGATAAGCGTTTGTTGATAAAAAATAAACCTATCAGCATGAAAATCAACAGAAAAATAAAAATTGAGAAGATACTAAAGATTAAATCCTCGGATTCGACCATATTGGCACGAACCGACAAGGTATAAGGCTTCCCTTGTATCATTACCGGTACGTTAAGTTCTCTGTACGGCTCCATTTCCTGGCTCAAAGTATCGTAATAATGTTTATAAAAGTAAAATTCATTTTTGATGGATGGGTTTTTCAGGATTTTTATATCCCGATTATAAGCATTCCAAAACGGAATATCGCTTTCTTTGAGTTGATTTACGGAATATTGTAAAAATTCCTCTTTGCGAAGTTCCAATGCTTCGTCTACATCTTCGAGATACAGATTTTGAATAAGAAAATAAAAAACCGGTGCGCTTATCAAAAGTAAGATTGATGTAAGCAACAGATACGATTTTGAGGTTTTATGTAATAATTTCTTAGTCATTTTGCCATTTGTAACCCAGTCCGTAAACCGTTTTGATATAATCGGGACTCCCCGCATGCTTTAGTTTATTTTTGAGGTTTTTTATGTGAGCATAGACAAAATCGAAATTGTCGAGCATATCGGCCATATCGCCCGAAAGATGTTCGGCAATGGCACTTTTGGAGAGCACCCGGTTTTTATTTCCCGTAAGGAAAAGCAACAATTCAAATTCTGTTTTGGTAACGTCAATCTTTTTCCCATTAACACTGACGGTTTTTGAAAGGATGTCAATTTCTATTTCATTGTAAATAAGAATATTATTGCCGTTAAATTTTTTTCGCCGGATAAGCGCCTGTATTCTGACCAAAAGTTCGGATAAGTGAAAGGGTTTTGTCAGATAATCATCGGCGCCCAATTGCAACCCTTCTATTTTGGTTTCCAGGGTTTCTTTGGCCGAAATAATGATAACGCCGTCGGTTTTGTTTTGCCGTTTAAGTTCTTTGAGAATTTCAAAGCCATTGCCGTCGGGTAGCATCAGGTCTAACAGGATGCAGTCGTAATCATAGGCAATAATTTTACCCAATGCAGTAAACAGATTATCAGTCCATTCACACACAAAATCGTTGACGGCGAGATAATCGATAATGCTTTTGGCAAGTTCATGTTCGTCTTCTATGAGTAGAATTTTCATAGCGCAAATTTAAGTGGCAATTTTGAATGAAATTAGAATTAATGACCTCATTTATCATGGTCAACACACACCTTCATCTCACCGGAATCTCCACCCGGAAGCCTACCGGGCTGATGGTAGTATGAAGCGGCTTGATTTGCAACAAGTCTGTATGCATTAAAACAGCCGTAACCGATAGCGCCATCATGACCTGTTCGGGATGGCGCCAGGAAGCTTTTCCGGCAGGCAACAACATTTCTTCAGGCATATTCTCAAAATCATTCTGATAGACCAGTTCGCCCACAAAATAGCCCAGCACAGCGCCGGCAAACACATCCGAAATCCAGTGTTTGTTGTCATAAACCCGGGAAAGACCTGCCAATCCGGCTAAGGTATAGGCCGTAACCGGCACCCATTTTTTTATAGGAATAAGCATGAGCGACAACACTTGCGGCCGAAAAAGCCAGCGTAGTATGTCCGGAAGGAAAAGAGGTATGTTCCCTGACCCGGAAAGGGCCGTCCCATTGCCGGGAATCATGTCCGGTTTCGGGCCGGTGGCGGTGAAAGATATGTTTCAAAACCTGGGCATAAACCGAGCTGATGGCCATAGCTTTAAACATGCTCCAACCCACCTGGCGCTGATAGGCATCTCCGGAGCGGCGCCATGCCAGAACAAAAATCCGGCAACCGGCAACGGGATAATCCCCCGTCCTGTAGGTTCAAACAGGTATTTGGATAAAAAATCACTTTCAGCATACTGATTCCGAAGAGCAAAAGACCGGACAGAATCATCCGCAAAGGTTAATCCGTAGCCCAGCCCGGTTAACAGTGTCAACCGCAGCCAGTCGTCTTCCTGAAAAGAACCCGGGGCTTTTAGCACATCCACAAAATCCGAAGCAAAACCCTGCCATTCCGAAGATTTGGGAAGACCACGGAGTGTGCCTTGGTTTTGGGCCCATCCACTGACCTCAGTAATCAAAACATCAGAATAAAGGCAAACCGGGACATACTATTTCTTTTTGGCCTCATTCCATAAAGCATCCATTTCGTCAAGTGTCATATTCTCCAACTTCAGCCCTTTCAGGAAGGCTTGTTTCTCGATGTACTGAAACCGGTTGATAAACTTACGGTTAGTACGTTCCAACGCATCTTCAGGATTAACACCAATGAATCGGGCATAATTAATGAGGGCAAACAACACATCCCCCATTTCATCTTCCATTTTATTGTGGTCAGCTCCGTTATTCAATTCATGATGTAGCTCCTGTTGCTCTTCCAACACTTTATCCCACACCTGCTCACGATGCTGCCATTCAAACCCTACACCTTTAACTTTTTCCTGAATGCGATGGGCTTTCACCATGGCCGGCAACGAACGGGGGACCCCTTCCAGTACTGATTTCCGGCCCTCTTTCATTTTAATTTTTTCCCAGTTGCTTTCAACCTCATCCGCATCAGCCACTTCTACATTTCCATAAATATGGGGATGGCGGCGAATCAATTTTTCCGATATTCCTTCCAAAATATCTGTAATATCAAAATCGCCCGATTCACTGCCAATTTTAGCATAGAAAACCAGGTGAAGCATCAGATCGCCCAATTCGTTTTTAATTTCCTCCATATTTTTATCGATAATAGCATCCGACAATTCATAAGTTTCTTCCAGGGTGAGGTAGCGAAGGCTGTCTAAGGTCTGCTTTTTGTCCCAGGGACATTGCTCCCTAAGGGTATCCATAATATCGAGCAACCTCCCAAAGGCTGCCAGGCGTTCATCTTTTTTCATAGAAAATGTTTTAATATCAAAATTGCAAAGGTAACAATCACAAGGATTATCTTTGCGGCAGGGAGAAACGTTACATGAAAATAAAGCATTAACTTAGCACCATGTTTGCAAAAGATTTAATAGATAAAACCATTGAACCTGCGAAGTTGTCGGATAATTGTCTTCAGGCGCTGACATGGATGGACGACAACAAAATCGGACACCTGCCCGTCGTTGAAGACCAGGCATATTTTGGCACCATTGCAGAGGAGACCATCTATAATCTTGAGGAACCGGATGTCAAACTTGATACCATCAAAAACAGATTTACCAACAAATCAATTCTTGACAACACATTGTATCCGGAAGTTTTAGAAGCCTTTATCCAGTCGGGATTAACTTTACTGCCGGTATTGGATGCAAAAACCAACTATATCGGCGTGATAACCCCCCGGATGCTGGTCAAAGCCTTTGCCAATGTTCAACACCTGGATCATCCGGGGGCAACAATCGTGCTGGAAGTAAACGAAAACGACTTCTTATTATCACAAATCAGCCAGATAGCGGAGGCAAATGATATTAAAATTTTATCGCTTGACACGTTGTTTCATCATGATTCTACCTTGATGGATATTGTGCTAAAAGTAAACAAAGAGGAGGTTGAATCGCTACTCAAAACTTTTGAGCGCTATCAATATAAAATCAAAAACAACCCTTTCAAAAAAAGAATTGGAATGGGAAAAGCTCCGCAACAATTACCAATATATCATGAATTATTTGAACATCTGACATGCAGCGCATCATACTGGTTTTTTCAATTTTACTTCCATCGATCATGCTGGGACAAGAAAATTCAAACGATTTTAGAAGCCTGGTTGTAGTCGATACCATCACCCTGGAGGGAAATAACAAAACCAAAGACGAGGTCATATTCAGGGAAATTGAATTCAATATCGGAGATACAGTCCCACGCAAAAATATAGAAGTTTTGCTCAACAAAAGTATATCGAACCTGAGAAATCTCACCATCTTCAATTTTGTGGATGTTAACACGGTTTGGAATCAAAACAACCTAAGCCTCCACATTAAAGTTACGGAACAATGGTACTCCTGGGTGTTCCCCTATTTTGAATATGCCGACCGGAATTTTAATGAATGGTGGAAAACCAAAGATTTTAGCCGTACGGATTATGGGTTAAAATTTATTCAAGAAAATTTCCGTGGCCGTAACGAAACGTTAACCTTAAAATTTATTTACGGGTACAATGAATATCTGAACCTGGAATATAAAATTCCCTATTTTGATAAAAAAGACGTACCGGTTTCTTTTTGACATCTGAAATCCTGCGCAGCCATGAGATCAATGTTTTGACAACCAATGATGAAATCAATTATTTCAACAATGAAGATTCCTATCCTATAAACAAGGTTGAAATAGAAAGCGGTATCATCTATCGGCCTGCGTTTACCAATAAGCATAAACTCTCGGTTATGTATCACCACTACCAGTTTACCGATACCGTCATTCGGATTAACCCGGATTTTCTGACCAACCATAACCCGGGCAGTAATTTTTTGTCGTTAAAATATAAGTTTATCAGTGATTATCGCGATTATATCAGTTATCCGCTGAAAGGTCATTATTTTGAAACCTCGCTAGTCAAACACGGGCTGGGCCTGCTCAAAAAACCGGTTGATTTTCTGACAGTTAATACAACATTCAAAAAATACATGCATCTTCAAAAACAATGGTATGCGGCTTTTTCAGCCACCATGTTGGTCTCGGATGAAAAGGGACAACCTTATTTCGTCAGCAACGGACTGGGCTACAACCAGTCTTTTGTCAGAGGCTATGAATATAATGTTATCAGCGGCAATAGTTACGGACTGGTGCGTTCAAACCTGAAATATGAACTTTTACCGGCCCGAACTTTTAACCTGAAGTTTATCCCCCTGGAGCAATTCAGTAAGGTTTTCATTGCCGCCTATCTGAATCTGTTTTTTGACGCCGCCTACATCGACGGATTTGATACCTGGCAAAGTAACCACAACAAACTACCGGATAGTTTTTTGATAGGAAAAGGTATTGGATTGGATATCGTCACTTACTACGACAAAGTGATGCGCCTTGAATATTCCTGGAACAAAGAAAACAAGGGAGGCTTGTTTATTCACTTTTTGGCGCCCATCTAATCAATCATCATCAATGGCCGGCTGGACTACCAACTGCCGGGAATGCAGTTCCAATGCCATCAAATTTCCAAATCCTTCACGTCCTTTCATATAAACACCATTATCCAAATCAATAAACCCAAATTGGTCGTTTTCCAGCGTTTCGAGTATAAACTCATGACTAACGGGTGTATGACCATGAATCAGAATGCGATGGTCAATTTTTTCAGGAATTATCTCAAAGTCTTTTACCCAAAGCATGGCAAAAGTATCATCAAAAGGATTGTCGATTTTAAAATTCAAACCCGCATGCACTATGACGTAACCATCGAGAATAAGGTAGAGCGGTCTTTCGTCCATCCAGCGGATATATTCCGGAGGCACTTTTCTGAGGTCTTTTTGATGGAAACTGGCCAGCGTTTCTCGTCCGCCGTGTTCAAACCAGGCTTCCTTTTGGGAATTTTTTCCGGCAAACAGCCCTTTTCGTCTTGTTAACTCAACCCGGTAAGCCTCAATCATATAACTTTCATGATTCCCTTTCAGGGCATCAATTTGATAGCCTTCCTGCTGAAGTTCCATCACAAAATCTATCACCCCTTTGGCATCAGGCCCCCGATCGATATAATCGCCTAAAAAAATCAGATGGTCTTCTTTTGATGGTCTGATTTGCAAAAAAAGCATTCTCAAAGTTTTTACATATCCATGAACATCAGGAAAAATCCAGGTTTGTGCCATTTTGTCAACAGGTTAAAACAATCGATTGCGTACTTTAACAAAAAAACTTAATCACTTGTCAATATATGATTTACAGATTTTGACCTTTATAAATCATCACAGGAATTACTAATTTTGCCTTAGTTTCTGTAAAATTAATAAAAACAGAACTTGCAGATTATTTGTTAATTCAAATATTTGGCAAAAGAAAAAAAATAATCTATAAAAACAGATACCAATGGAAAATAATAAAGCAATTCTCATCATTCTGGATGGTTGGGGAAAAGGTAAAAAAGACAAAGCAGACTTAATCAACAAAGCCAACACGCCCTACATGGACCAACTCATGGCGCACTATCCCGATTCAGAACTACGAACCGACGGGGAGAATGTAGGGTTACCTGAAGGTCAGATGGGAAATTCAGAGGTTGGCCACTTAAATATCGGAGCCGGCCGCGTTGTTTATCAGACTTAGTCAGAATCAACCGGGCGATTGAAGACAACTCAATTGCACAAAATAAAACCCTTATCAATGCTTTTAATTATGCAAAAGAAAACCAAAAAGCTGTGCATTTCCTTGGCCTTGTCTCTGACGGCGGGGTACATTCCCAACAGAAACATCTGGAAAAACTAACCGATCTTACTAAAGAACATGGATTGGAAAAAGTTTTTATCCATGCCCTGACTGACGGACGCGATACAGACCCCAAAAGTGGCTATGGCTACATGAAAAACCTGCTGAAACATTTGGAAACATCCAACGGAACCGTAGCCTCTGTTACGGGTCGTTACTATACCATGGATCGGGATAAAAGATGGGAACGAATCAAAATCGGGTATGATGCTATCGTTAAAGGAGTAGGGGATGTTGCGACTCCCGATATTCTGAAAGCCATTCAACAATCCTATGATAACGGGGTTACAGACGAGTTCATTAAGCCAATTATTCATGTAGATAAAAATGGCAATCCTGTCGGTAAGCTTGAGGAAGGGGATGTGGTCATCTGTTTCAACTTTAGAACAGACCGCCTGCGGGAAATCACAACAGTACTCAGCCAGCAGGACATGCCCGAACATGACATGAAAACCCTGCCACTTGAATACCTGACCATGACCCAATATGACAAAAACTTCAAAGATGTTAAGATTATCTTCGACAAAGTATCCATTCAAAACACAATGGGAGAGATTGTTGCCAAAGCCGGCAAAAAACAAATCCGGATTGCCGAAACCGAAAAATATGCGCATGTAACCTTCTTTTTTAACGGAGGTCGGGAAGAAGAGTTCGAAGGAGAGAAGCGTATCATGATACCTTCGCCAAAAGTGGCTACCTATGACTTGCAGCCCGAAATGAGTGCTTACGGAATTCGCGATGCTATTGTGGCCGAACTCAGAAAAGCTGAAACGGATTTTATAGTGTTGAATTTTGCCAATGGTGATATGGTCGGACATACCGGTGTACCTGAAGCTATTATCAAAGCCGTGGAAACTGTTGATATTTGTCTGAAGGATGTTGTGGAAACAGCCCGCGAAAACGGATATGAAGCCCTGGTTATTGCTGACCATGGAAATGCTGATAACGCTATTAACCCTGACGGCTCTCCCAATACAGCGCACTCACTAAATCCGGTTCCCTGCGTATTGGTAAGCAACCGATTTAACAAAATAAACAACGGTATTCTGGCGGATGTGTCCCCTACCCTTTTGGATATCATGGGTATAGAACAACCCAAAGAGATGACGGGAACTTCTCTCATCGCCCGTTAAAACCAAAGCAGCTTTGGGAATCCCAAAAGCCTGCTTTTTTATACCTTTATAGCATGAGACCTTATTTTATCAGACCATCCCGATTTGTCAGCCATATGGTTTATCCCTCGCTGATATGGGAGATACCTACCGAAAAAAAGGAAATTTTCCTCACTTTCGATGACGGCCCTACTCCGGGAATAACCGAACAAGTTTTGGAGATGTTGGATGTTTATCAGGCAAAAGCCACTTTTTTTCTGATTGGGGATAAAGTTGGTCAACAAAAAAAAATCATTAACGACATAAAATTGCAGGGCCATGCCATTGGAAATCATACCTTCAATCATTTAAAAGGCTGGGGCACCGATGATATTACCTATCTTGAAAACATTGAAAAAACCAACCAGCTATTGCCTTCAAAACTCTTTCGTCCTCCTTTCGGCCGGATAAAACGTTCACAACTCATCCACCTTCGCCAACATTACCATATCATTATGTGGAGCGTATTAAGCGCTGATTTTGATCACAATATCACCCCCGAAAGATGTTACTTAAATGTCATGGAAAAAACCCGGGAAGGCAGCATTATTGTTTTCCATGACAGTGAGAAAGCCAGTAAAAATATGCTTTATACCCTGCCCCGTATTTTAGAGGCTTTTTCAAAAAAAGGATATCAGTTTAAAAATCTTGAATTCCTGAATCACATCACCCCCGGCAAAAAAATCAGATAGCTTTCTATGTCATAATAATAGCAATTTCTTAGTACTGCTGCCACCGTTAATCCACTTCACTTCGACCAAAACCAAACCTTTCGGCAAACCAAAGGTGTTGAGGTTAAAATTTGAAACGGCTCCTGTTTTTTCAGACATCCACAACCTGCCTTCCGGCGAATACACAAATATTTCATCAAAAAATGCGGTGGCAGAAATCACTGTCATCTGTTTTGCAGGATTGGGATTAAGTTGGAAATCAAATTTATTATCAACCCCATGGTGTAGAACAACCTGGTTACCCGATGATATAAGATGATATTCCGGATCAAAAAACACCGAATCAGGGACAAATCCCAAAGAAATCATAAACATTTGATTATTATATAAATGCTTAAAAACAATGGTGGTGTCATAGAAATGATTTTTAAACTTTACGGGAACCGGCATTTCAAAAAAAGCAACAGAAGAATGGCTGGTTTGCTGACAAATTTGTACTTTAAGCATCCCGTTGGGGTAAGTTTCTGTTTCGAGCAAATAGGAAGGATAGCCTTCTCCATAATACCAGTCATTAAAAAATTCCGTCAAAGAAGTATCTGCTTTTGCTTCCAGATGGGAAACCAGATCCTGTTGACCGACATAACCATAGGCATGGGCCGGGTCAGACAAATAGTTTCTCACAGCCTGGAAAAAAGAATCATCGCCCATTACCCACCGCAACATATGAAGCACATAGGCAGCCTTGTAATAAGACAAACGGCTGTCAAAATCCGGGCAGGGTCACTAATATCCGGAACAAACACCGAACCTCCGGGTTCGCGGGTAATCTTCCCTATAACCAAAGGCCGCCATTTGTTCCAGTATTTATCTGTATTAAAAGCTTTTTCATAGGCCAGTCCGCTCAGGTAAGTAGCAAAACCTTCGTTCAGCCAGATATCATGCCAGTTGTTGAGCGTCACATAATTTCCAAACCACTGATGAGCCGCCTCATGGGTCATGAGTTCAAAATCAAAGCGCCCCAGGAATGTCATGGTTTGATGCTCCATTCCGCCATCACGGCCCATCCGGGTATGCCCATAATGTTCTTCAAAAAACGGATAGGGGATAAACAACGAATCAAACAACAGCATACTTTTCTCAAGGGCAGAAAGGGCGGCTTCAGCCAGCGCAATGTCAGCCGGATAGACAAAATTTACTGACGCAAGGGTATCGCGGCCAAAGACAAAGGCATGATCAATTCTCACAAACCTTGAAACAGCTATGGCCACAAGATAGGTGGCAATGGGATAACGGTGTTTCCAGTGAAAAACCTGGTACCCGGAGATATCATCGGGATATTGCCGAACCAGCAGGCCATTGGAAACCGCTGTGTAAGGCTCCGGAACCGACAGAAAAACATCCAGCGAATCAATTTTATCATTAAGGGCATTTCGGGAAGGCCACCACGTTTTTGCCCCAAAAGGTTCCGACAATGTCCACAAAACCGGAATGGTGGTTCCTGGTTGATAACCAATAGCAAAAGCGTTCTGATCAGACGGTACTCCGTGATAATAAACCGTTACCTGAATCATTTCACCTAAAGGTAAAAATTCGGAAAAAACAAGCCGGACAGCATCCTGCTGATGCTCCCACAAAAACACAAACTGTGGGCTTACAATACTATCAACAATCAAACTATCAGTAAGCTCAAAAGAAATTTCTTTCACACCATTTTCAATCACTTTAAACCCGGATGTTGCCACGCCCCTGATAAAACGAACGGCAGGGTCCAGGTGTAAGGTCAGTTTTTGCCAAACCCAATCAATCCGGAAATCCTCTTCGCTATTTGGTTCTTCCGGCTTTTGAAAAAAAAGCTGATTCTTTTGACTGCAATAATCAACTGATTTTAAATAGCCTGTTTCCTGTGAAGAAACCGTCAAAAACCACGATAACATCCAAAAGGTTAAAAAAATGCGCATGATGATTGATTATTCTATAAATATAACAACAATTTGACAGAAACGGTTTAATTTAGCGCTCGTCAGAATACAATTACAACATCTGTCAGCATAATGAATTTGAGAAACATGATGAATCCAAAAAAACAAAAAAATCTCAATCTATTCAAACTTATTACCTGGTCAGGCATAATATCCGTTATGTGGATACTATCCTGCGCAAAACCCGTTAGCCCCAAGGGAGGCCCGAAAGACACCTTACCACCATTGGTTATTAAGTCATCACCCGATTTTTACACTACGAATTTTCCGGATACCACACCCGAAACCATTGAAATGGCATTCGATGAATTTATTCAACTGGAGGGACTTAGCCAAAAGCTACTCATTTCGCCCCCCGTTGAAACATGAGCCCGACATTAAAATCAGGGGAAAAAGGCTGCTGATAAAAATCAATGATACGCTAAAAGCCAACAGTACTTATAGCATATTTTTTAGTGATGCGGTTGTTGATTTGCATGAAAAAAATCCCATCGAAAATTTTCAATATGTCTTTTCAACCGGCGACCATATCGATTCTTTACAGATCAGCGGAAAAATTGTGCAGGCAACGAATCTGGAACCAGCAGAAAATATTCTAATTATGCTGTACAAAAATCATTCAGATTCTATCCCCATGAAAGAATTACCGGTTTATATCACCAAAAGTGCTGAAGACGGAACTTTCAGGCTACCCAATTTAGGCAAACACAGGTATAAAATTTTTGCATTGGAAGACAAAAACAGCAACTATCTGTTTGATTTACCTAATGAACGGATTGCATTCATTGACAGCCTGCTCACCCCTTTTGAAACAACAAAGCGAAATTATTTTAACCATATTGACACTTTAACAACTGACACCACCACGACAGACACCTTAAAAACTAACACCCTGACAGAGTTAGCTATTCGGGATACTTTAGCGCTATTGTTATTTCGGGAGCAAGACACAAACTTCAGGATAACCACACAAACCCTCGAAGAAAACACCCACCTGATTTTAGGTTTTAACCAACCGGCCGATTGTTTAAAAATCACCGCTTTAAAGCCTGATTGGAAAACCAACTGGTATCTTCCGGAATGGCAGCCCGAAAAAGACAGTGTGTTACTTTGGCTCCCTGAATTTCATGGCGATTCGCTTGTTCTAACATTAAGCCATGACACCACTTTTTGTGACACCCTGACTTTTACTTATTTTGAAAAGAACCGCAAACAACAAAAACCAAAGCCGGTTTTAAGCTTCAAAGGGGCGCTTGAAAACGGAATCCAACCCCTGGACAAACCCCTTAAAATTCAGACAAATTTTCCCCTGGCAGAAACTTCTCAACCCGATTCTTTATGGCTTTTCACTGATAAAGACACCCTCCGGACAGCTTTCACACAAACCGGGCTCAGAACCCTGGAGATAAACCATCCGTGGCACGAAAACGGAAGCTATGGACTTTACTTTCCTGATTCTGCCTTTCATGACATTTTTGGTCACTACAACGACAGTTCATTGGTGAGCTTTAACACCAAAAGTTTTGAAGACTATGGTAACTTACTGTTGACAATCACAGGCCCCGACAGCTTCAACAGAATGTTATGATTGCTTTGACCGACAAACAAAACAAAAAAACTTTTATGAACCTGTATGCCACAAGTGATACGATATTTAACTTGAAACTATTGTCGCCAGGCGATTATAAACTTCGTGGTTTTATCGACAGCAATAAAAACAGGCAATGGGACAGTGGCATCTACCTGAAACATCTTCAGCCCGAAACCATTTTAAAAAACCAAGCCGTTATTGAAATCATTGGAAATTGGGATGTTGAATTCACATGGAAAATAAAACCCTAATCCCGGTTTTGAATCCTGAATTAGGGTTTATGTGTCAAAGTATGCATTTTTCATTCTTCATTACAGCGTTCAATACACTCAATGATTTCTGTCAATGTTTGATTTTTAAGAGAATAAAAAATCTTTTTTCCGTCTCTGCGAGAAGTCAAAACCCCCTTGTTTTTCAAAATATTCAAGTGATGAGAGGCCGAAGCCTGTTCGATATCGAGTTTTTGATAAATTTCGGTAACGCTTTGCTTCTGATTTTCATGTAGCAAATCTATGATGGCAATCCTCATGGGATGCGCAATCGCTCTTAATTTGCTTGCTGCTGCTTCTAACTTAATTACATCCAAATCTAACTTTTCATAATGAATAATTTCTTTTTAATATCAAACCTGGCCGTTTAGCTATTTAAATATCTA
>LZCG01000150.1_pt1 | contig 13129 bp, 15 predicted proteins | sample 768541 | NCBI WGS metagenome assembly LZCG01 (sample SAMN05200874, study PRJNA324366) | oil field metagenome | isolation source: sample BH-FW-1 from oil reservoir | place: India: Bombay High | collected 2015-07-11
AATGGGGGGCCCTCGTTTTCGATTGCTGTAGGTACTTGTAGAATGCTTGAGGCCAAGTCTATGCACTTAGATTCATCCCCATGCACAGTTGCAACCTTTTCAGGCTTGGAGTTGAGATAGCGTATGTAGTTCATCAACTGCTTTCTGTCGGAATGCCCCGAAAATCCGTCAACGGTTTCAACGTCCATCTTTACCTCAACAACCTCTCTTCTGCCGTCAACGGGAAACGGCACTTCCTTCCAGCCCTTTTGGATTTTTCTCCCCAGCGTTCCCTCAGCCTGGTAACCAACAAAGACGATCGTATTCCTCTCATCCTCAGCAAGATGTCTGAAGTACTCCATAACAGGTCCGCCGTTTAGCATACCGGAGGTGGCGATTATTATGCTCGGTGACGGATCGCTGATTACCTCATCCCTCTTTGAGGATGAATCAACTCTCACAAAGCTTTCGCTGATAAAGGGATTTATGCCGTGGTAGAAAATGAGGTCTCGCAGATGTGCGTTTAAGTACTCTGGGTAGGCTGTGTGGATAGCCGTTGCCTCGTAGATCATTCCGTCAAGGTATACGGTGGTTTCTCTCAGCCTCTTCTCCCTCATGGCTTCCTCAAGAACAATCATCACTTCCTGGCTCCTTCCCACGGCAAAGGTCGGAATCAGTACCTTTCCTCCTCTGTCGAGAGTTCTGTTGATGACCTCTATCAACCTCTCCTCAGCCTCCTTTCTTGAGGGCTGGAAGTCGTTTGCTCCACCGTAGGTGGCTTCCATTACCAGTGCTTCCAGCCTTGGGAAGTTCGTGGCTGCCCTGTCGAACAGCCTCGTTTTCTCAAACTTGAAGTCTCCGGTAAACGCGATGTTGTAGTGCCCCTCTCCGATGTGGAAGTGAGCAATTGCCGAGCCCAAAATGTGGCCTGCATTGTAGAATGTCAGTCTGACGTCTGGGCTGATATCAGTAACAACACCATAATCCAAGGTGATTGTGTGCTTCAAAGCCTCTCTGATGAGGTTTGAGCTGTATGGAGGGTTTGTCCCCTCTCTACCAGCAACCTCAAGAAAATCCAGCTGCAGCAAGACCATCAGGTCTCTGGTCGGTGGTGTGAGGTAAATCGGGCCTCTGTAGCCGAATTTGTAAAGCAACGGCACAAGTCCGCAGTGGTCGAGGTGCGCGTGAGTTATAACGACCGCATCAAGTGCGTCGAGGGGCTGCACCTCGGGAACGTAGAGGTAAGGTGTGCTTGAAGGATTGCTCACATTCACACCGCAATTAATCAGAATTCTGCTCTCAGGTGTTTGCAGCAGGTAGCAGCTTCTCCCCACCTCTCTGCTACCCCCAAGGAACGTCACTCTAACCCACTTTTCGTCTATTAGCGAGGTTCTGTGTATTCTCTCTCCAATTCTCTTCAGTATCTCGCTCCTCTCCTCCCTTACGCTCAGCAGGTAGTTTCTGATGTTGTCGATAATCTTGGATTTTATGGGTGGTGTCCGAACGACTCTTGGACTCCAGCCAACGGCTCGCATTATCTCTCTGAAAGTGGAGCCTGCTTTCCAATAACCACTCCTGCTTCTCTGCCTCTATTATGACCTCGCCATTCTCCTCATCAAAAAAGATGTTGGAGATCTTTGCATCCTCGGGGACTATTTTCATTATTATTTCTCTTGCCTCCTCCGGAGGCTTCAGAGATTTCGGATCAGCGCGAATGATTATTCTCTTCCTCAGGTCTTTTGCCAGCTTCTTGACTATATCGACCTCTGCCAGCTCCTGCGGATTTTCCACGTAGATTACGAGCTGGGGGCCTTCAAATTCTATACTCTTTACCCTAACCTTGGGTGGTAGATACTCCTTTACCTTCTCTCGTATTTCATCCAGATACTTCGTCATCCTTATTTCCTGAACTTGGCCAGTATCTGCTCCACTTCTTCGGACTGTACTGATAAACTCGGCTTCCGTTATTTTAACAACGTCAATTCCATCTCCGGATGCAGAGTCCCTTTTCATTGCTGAGTATATTGCTCTAACGGCAAGCTCCACTGCCTCATCCACTCCTATGTCCGGTGTAAATCTGTCCTCAAGCACACCGTAGGCAGTAAGGCTACCGCTTCCAGTCGCCACTATATCCTTCTCCTCTATCGCACCTCCAATTGGGTCGATGGAGTAAATGCTCTTCCCTTCTGAGTCAATTCCACCTATGAGAAGCTGTACCAAGTAAGGGAAGTAGCGATACGAGTTGAGAAGGTTAGATGTGAGAGTGGCAATGGCCCTTACGGTCGGCTTCCTTTCCCTTCTTATCTCATACAGGTTTGCCTCGATTTTGATGATCCTTGCTAGGAACTGAGCATCGCCAACGCTGCCCGCGGTGGTCATAGCCATCCTGTCCGCAATCTGGTAGATTTTCTTGGCAGCTTTGCTGGCAATGAAGTTCCCCATCGTAGCTCTCTTTTCTGTAGCCATGACTACTCCGTCCTTACAAACCAAGCCCACCGTCGTGGTTCCTTTATATATCTTCTCCTCTATCATGCTCATCACTTTGTTTTTGCTTTTTAAAATAGCCCTAAGGCAACCTTCATTAGAGAAAAAAGATTTTTAAATGTTTCGTTCTTTTGAAATCATGTTCGAAGAGGCGATAAAGGTTGGTAAGCTTCTTTCAGCATCGAGCTTATTGATGGAGCCAGCGGAAACATGAGCTTCAAATTGGCTAATTCGATTTACATAACCCGCTCAGGCGTAAGCCTTGACGACATCACCGAGTCGTCCTTCGTCAAAATCAGGCCGGGAGAGTTTGTGAAGGAAGCCTCAGTTGACCAGCTAATCCATCTCAAAATTTACGAGAAAACTGACTACAATGCCGTCCTGCACTGCCACGGTGTGTTCAACGTCGTTTTGGGGAGTAGAATGGATAAAATTGAACCTCTGGACCTGGAGGGTAAGCTTTACTTTGGAGAGGTTGAGGTTGTCGAAGGTCAGTTTGGCTCTCCAGAGCTTGCTGAGAAAATTTCAGATGTGGTTAGAAGAAAGGGAATCGCGATTGTCAGAAATCACGGAATTTATGCTGCTGGAAGTAATTTGAGAGACGCATACAACAAGGCGAGTTATGTTGAGCATTCCTGCGAGGTCATGTATTACTCAAAGCTGCTCGACAAGCTTTAACATTGCGTAGGCTGGAAACAGCTTTGAATAATCCCCGTAAAGGTCCGAAATCAAAGTGCAATCGACCCCTGCCTCCTCGCAAGCCTCTGCAATCAGGAAGTCCCCTATTCCGCACGCAAAGACAGTCTTCAATCCATAAATCTTGGACTTGTGCTCAATAACCTCTGATAAGCTGTCAATCATGGCCCACTTTGCCTCCAGAGCAAGTTCTTTGACTTTCTCCTCTCCTAGCTCCTCCAAATCGCTGCAAACTGTCCTCGCTAGTCTTCTCATGCATTCCTCCTTCCAGCACCCTTGCCGTCTGGAGTATCGCAACTGTAGTCCTTTTCACCAATATCCCCAGTTACCAACAAGCACGTCAGCAGTAATTGCGAAGAACTCAGGGCACAGAGGTGCACCGTCAAATTCCTTTAGGACGTAAAAAACTGGAGTTCTCAAAACACCGAAGTAGACTAGCTCTCTTCTCTTCAACCTTTCAAAGTCTGTTTTTGCAGCCTCAATTTTTGAGGTTACAGGAATTATATCAGTAGTTGTTGAGCCCATGTCAACGAAAAGGAAATTCCCATACCCTTCCTCAAGCAGAAATCTGCACGAGGCAACCCAATTGCTCGCTGCAAAGTTTTCAGGATTGTCTATGCTTGGCTTGAGATTGCCATCAACATCCAGAAACCGAACATCTTTGAAAGCATTTTCGCATGCCTTTGCTATGAACTCCACTCCCTCCGCTTTTGAATCGAAAAAGTCTGCAAGTTCTGCAGTCATCACAACTCCTGCCTTTGCAGCTGAGTATTTCTCCGCGATCTCTCTCAGCTTCTCCTCAAGGCTTTCTGCCTCCCTCCACATGGGGAAGTAGATAATCTCCCATCCGTCCTTAGAGGCGACCTTCAGGTTCGCTCCACCAATATCAATCCCCAAAGAACTCATCGAGCCTCCCCTCTCCAAACGAGAAAGACTGGTAGTCCTCCCCTACAGGATAGTTTTTCACGGCTATGTGATGAGGTGGGAAAAAGTGGCGAGATGAGTGAGAACGATCTTCCCTGCGTTTAGTCTTTTACCCAGCTCTAATGCTTCTTTCGCATTCATGTGCTTCTTGAACCTTCCCGTGGGGCCAAGCCTCAACAATAAACAGGTCGGGATTCTGCATTTCTCTCAGTGTGCTCTCCGGAATCCTTGAGTTGGTGTCGCCGCTGATGACAACTTTGTATCCCTTCCACTCCACCTTAACTCCCACAGCACTCACTGGAGGGTGGTTTACTGGCAGCAATGTGAAATCCACACCTGCTACAGTGAAGTTCTCAAAAACCTCTACCTCCCTAGCTTTGTAGGACAGGAACTTCATGAAGTGGCCTATATCTTCGTGAATCTGAGGAGTGGAGTAAACCTCTACGTTGTTCTGCACCCTGTAAAACTCTCCAAACCCGCCAAAGTGGTCGAAATGGCAGTGGGTCCATATCACTGCATCAACCTTCTCCACTTTGCAGTCGAGTAGCTGCCTTCTCAAATCGGGAGAGGTGTCTATCAGACGGTCTTGCCGTTGTTCTGAATCATTACCGAGAACCTCTTTCTCTCCCAGCCCTTCCTTCTCGCATCCTCACAGGTTCTGCAGTGACAGTTGATAATCGGAGTGCCGGGGGAGTCACCTGTTCCGAGCAGAGTGACTATCATGCTCAGTAAGACTTCTTCAGCTTGAGCCTCTCCCTGACTTCCTTTATAGCGTTCAAAAGGTCTTCCTGCGTCAGCTCTTTTCTTCCCTGAAGGAGGGCATCAAGAACAGCTTCTCTAACAACGAGCTTTATGTCAGCTCCTGTAAATCCATCAGTTTCTCTCACAAGCTCGCTGATATCGAAATTACCGTCAATTCTGGACAGAAATATCTCAAAAATTCTCTTCCTTATGTTCTCTGCGGGCTCCGGGAACTCAATAACCTTATCGAACCTCCTCCAGACTGCGGGGTCAAGCAGTGAAGGGTGGTTTGTTGCAGCAATCAGCAGGACTCCGTCCTCAACAAGGTTGATGTCGTCGATGGACTTAAGGAGGGTGTTCACAGCCCTTTTTATGGCAGCATGCTCATCACTCGTCCTCATCTTGGCCACATAGTCGAACTCGTCAATGAACAGAATACATGGGGCCATCATTCTCGCTATGTCGAAGATTTTCTCGATGTTCTTCGAAGTCTCTCCAAGATACTGGCTTGTAATCATTGAGAGCTTGACTTCAAGAAGTGGAAGATAGAGCTTTTTGCTCAAAGCCCTTGCAGTTGTGGTTTTTCCAGTTCCGGGTGGTCCGATGAAAAGTAGCTTTCCTATGTCCGACAAACCGATTTTCCTCAGGAAGCTCCTTTCCTCCAGTGCAATCTCAATCTTTCTGACCTCCTCAAGCTGCTCCTCGCTAAGAGCCACTTCTCTGAAGTCAACCGGAATCTCTTCGGGAGATAGCACTCTCACGAGGGACAGCATCTCCCTCGTTTCATCCTTTTTCTCAAGCTCCTCTATCAGCCCTTTCAGCCACTCCTTATCCCCGTGCTTTGGCAGGTTTGCCTTCTTTGCCTCCTCGTAGGAAACGTCAAGGGAGTCGTAATTCTGGTAGAAGTAAGCAAGGGCCGGATTTTTCTTTATCAGCTCAACGCCCCTGCTTGCGAACCACTTGACAGCCAGGTCAAAAGACGTGAGGATGTACTGCTTTGAGAAGGCATTTAAATCTACAAATGGTGGCCTCTGCTCTACCTTTCCAGCATACTTAACCGCAGTATCCTCTCTAATTACCACAGGTCTCTTAATGCCTCCCTTGTTGTAGAGCAGCTTTCTGATTTCCTTCGGTATGTCGTCCTCCGTTAACTCCTCATACCTGTTGAATATTTCTGCAGTTAGCAGAAGTTCAACAAGCTTTACAGCGCTCATCTGGACACTTCCTACGAATCGCCAAATCGTGATTTAAATTTTTTGGAGTTCTGTTTGACTTCGTTTTCTTTTTCAGCTTAAAGTTTAAGTCCACAAAGCTACCGTGAGTTTGCCACAATTCTGCTGCCCAAGTTTGGATGTTTTATAAAGTGTGATTTTTCTGTATTTCCTTAAACTCTCTGAGGCACGTTTTACAGCAGAAAACGTAAACTCTGTTCTGAAACCTGTAAACGATTGGTTCATCAAACATCTCCTTGCCGCAGTAATCGCATCTGTAGTTCACCTTAACCTTAAAGGGCACATCCTTTATCTTTCTATCAACCACCGGAAAGACCTCGATAACTTCGGCTTTGTCCATTATTCTAGATATATCCCCAAGACTGCTCAGCTGAACTCTGACAAGATATTTTCTGCTGGTAATTCTGTTGACCTCTACCACCTCATCCATTTCCATTATCTTCTCCACATCCTCTGCATTAACATACAGATACACAGGAATTCCGAGGTTCTCGAAGCTGCTGGCAAGCTTTATTGTGTACTTCTCTATAACACCTTCTTCCTCAAGTTTTTCAATTCTTGCCTTAACAGTCTGTCTGCTGAGGTTGAGAGCCTTTGCAATCTCCGATATGCTGGTCCTGGCGTTGGCTTTCAGGATGTTGATAATTTTGAGGTCAATTTCGTCCAGCTTCATGTTCAAAATTAAACAAATTGTTAAAATTCTTTCTCATGTTTTTGCAGAAAGGTAAAGGATACCTATATCTTTTCACCAGCAGGATTACTGACAATGGAAAAAACGGTCAGAGTTACTGGGATGACCTGTGCCATGTGCGTGAAGTCCATTGAGACTGCAGTTGGAAGTATCGATGGAGTAGAGAATGTTAAGGTCAACCTGGCCACCGAGACTGTCTTTGTAAGGTTTGACGAGAAAAAGGTGGATTTTGAGACGATAAAGAGGGTGATTGAGGACCTCGGCTATGGAGTTGTGGATGAGCATGCTTCTGCTGAAGATGTGGAAGAGCACCTATCGAAAATGAGGAAAAAGCTTTACGTGGCGACTTTTGCTGGGGTATTACTGCTAATTCTGACATACTTTGCCAGCTTGCCTTACGAGAGTTTTGTCCAGCTGATTATAGCCCTGCCCGCAATCGTTTACTCAGGAGGTCGATTTTCAGGTCTGCTCTCTCAGCTTTGAGGCACAAAACTCTAAACATGGACGTTATGTATTCGATGGGAGTGGGTTCTGCCTTCTTCGCGAGCATTCTCTCCACTGCTGGAGTCCTTCCTGAGGAATACATGTTCTACGAAACTTCTGTTTTACTGCTTGCCTTCCTTCTCCTCGGCAGAAGCTGAGGCGAGAGCAAAGAGCAGGACAGGAGAGGCGATAAAGAAGCTCATCGGGCTTCAGGCAAAAACCGCTGTTGTTGTCAGGGATGGAAGTGAGGTGGTGGTTCCAGTTGAGGATGTTGTTGTCGGTGACATTCTCATAGTTAAGCCGGGAGAGAAAATACCTGTTGACGGTGTTGTTATAGAAGGGGAGAGCTACGTGGACGAATCGATGATTTCCGGAGAGCCGCTTCCGGTGTTGAAGAGAGAAAACGATGAGGTTTTTGGTGCGACAATTAACAAAACTGGCGTTTTGAAAATAAGGGCTACAAGAGTGGGCAGCGAGACTCTGCTCGCCCAGATTGTGAAGCTTGTGGAAAGTGCTATTTCAAGCAAACCTCCAGTTCAGAAGCTTGCTGACAGGATAGTTACGTACTTCATTCCAGCAGTGCTTCTCATTGCGGTTTCATCCTTCATTTACTGGTACTTCATCGCCAAAACTTCAGCGTTCTTCGCCTTTACGACACTCATTGCAGTTCTGGTGGTTGCCTGTCCATGTGCCTTCGGCTTGGCCACTCCAACGGCCATAACTGTTGGAATAGGAAGGGGAGCAGAACTTGGACTGCTGATTAGAAATGCAGATGCCCTCGAAATTGCCGAGAAAGTTACGACCGTGGTTTTTGACAAAACCGGCACTCTGACTAAGGGTCAACCTGAGGTTACAGACCTGATTTCCCTGAACAGCAGTGAAAGAGACCTTTTGAGGCTGGCAGCGATGGCGGAGAAAAGGAGCGAACATCCCATTGCTGAAACCATTCTCAGAAAAGCTGTGGAAGAGGGAGTTGAGGTTGAAGAGCCGGATAAAATTGAAGTAGTAGCAGGGAAGGGTGTTATTGCCAGTTCTGCCTCAGGCATTGTTCTTGTTGGTAATCGCAGGCTGATGGAAGAATATGGAATCTCCGTTGATAGCGAAGCTGGATTAGCACTTGAAAGGCTGGAAAGGGAGGCAAAGACTGCAGTAATTGTGGCAAGGATGGCAAGGTTGAGGGAATAATAGCAGTATCGGACACTCTTAAGGAATCGGCAAGAAGAGCTGTTGAAGAGCTTAAAAAATGGGGATTAGGGTTGGGATGATTACTGGAGACAACAGAAGGAGTGCTGAAGCAAATGGCAGAAAGCTAAATCTTGATTTTGTCATTGCGGAGGTTCTGCCACATCAGAAGGCTGAGGAGGTTAAGAGGTTGCAGGCTGAGGAGGTAGTGGCTTTTGTTGGAGATGGAATAAACGATGCCCCCGCTCTGGCTCAGGCTGACCTTGGCATTGCCATCGGAAGTGGTTCAGATATAGCCATTGAAAGTGGTGACATTGTTCTGGTAAGGGATGATTTGAGGGATGTTGTTGCAGCAATCCAGCTCAGCAAAAAGACCATGAGCAAGATAAAGCAGAACATCTTCTGGGCTTTGATTTACAACACAATCCTGATTCCTGCGGCTGCTGGTTTGCTTTACCCTATCTTTGCCCTTGTTTTCCGCCCCGAATTTGCGGGAATGGCAATGGCCATGAGCAGCGTTAGTGTTGTGGCTAATTCGCTGCTTATGAAAAGTTATATTCCTCCGGTAAGGAAAGATAAAGGAGGTGATAGTATGGAAAAGGTAGTTCTCGAACTTTCTGGCTTATCATGCCAGCACTGCATTGCCAGGGTTAAAAAGGCACTGGAAGAGGCAGGAGCGAAGGTTGAAAAGGTTGATTTGAGCGAAGCTGTAATTTTGGGGAATGAGGGGGATGTGGACAAATTCATAAGGGCAGTAGAAACGGCTGGATACGGGGCAAAGCTCAAAAATAATGCTGAGCCTACTCCAAGTCAACCTGCATCAACATTTCCCTTACAGTTTTATTGAACTCTATCTCACCAATTGACTCAAGCATTCTGCAAATCTGAAGGAGAAGCTCCTTTACAATAGTGCCTTTTGGATTGCTGCTTATCGACTGCTGAATCTTACCTGCAAGCTGACTAACGAAGGAAATGTAATCCTCAATTACAGCCATCTCAGATTCCGTAAAGGCCTTGAAACTCTTTTCCATAGCTTCCCGAAGGTCATAGAAGAACTTTTGCACCTCTCTCCTGACATCCAGGTCGTATTCCCAGATGTAGCGAGAGAAGATGAGCAATGTATCAGCAATCTCCTCGTAAAACTTAGCTATAATTCTTGACCCAAGCAAAAATCTCAGCTCATCCCAGTTCGATACTGCGACCTTTTTCATCCCTCTGTTTACGATTCTGACTGCAAGGAAGTAAAGTCTGTCGAAATCCTCTTCATACCTCTGAATCCTGTCCAGAATTTCCTCCACATTCGGGCTCTCTACCGACAGACTCCTTTCCAGCTCACCAACTAGCCCGGCAAGAATCTGGAGCATTCTCTTCAATATCGTAACGATGTCAAAATCGGGAATGGTGAATATCTGCAAAACGACGTTGCTTGAAGTGCAGTCGAGCACTTCCATCCCTATGAACTGGTGGGAAATCTCAGAGATTTCCGTGATGTGCCTGTCAATCCCCTCCTTTTCCAGAACGATCCTGTCAACCCCGAGGGAGTAGATCGAGCCCAGGAACCTTCTCAGAAACTTCTTATCGAAGCTCGGGATATCCTTTACAACAACTCTCACTTCTTTCTCAACAATTTGGGGCTGTACTACTATAAAGTCATCGAACTCTCTCAGCACAACCTCATCTCCCTGCCTGAGCTTGTGCTTAGAAATCCACTCCTTGGGCAGTGAGATTGCGTAGCTCGAGCCGCCAACGAGCTGAAGCTTTCTTATTTTCATTGTTTAAACATTTGTTTTTGATGTATTTAAACAATACGTATATCTCCATAGTTGACGTACCCAACTGAAATGTTCGAGTAAATATATAGGAAAGATTTATAAAATTTCATACGAATATTTTAACATGACCCGTGAGTTAAACATAAGAATTGCGGGGACCGGTGGGCAGGGTGTGATAAAGGCTGGGCTGGTGTTAGCCGAAGCCCTCGTCCTTGAAGGTAAGAATGTTGTTCAGCTTCAGAGTTACGGCCCTGAAGCGAGAGGTGGTGCTTCAAGGGCCGACATCGTTGTAAGTGACGAAGAAATTGATTTTCCAGGTTTGAGAAGAATTGATTATCTTCTGGTTCTTCATGATTCCGCTTACAAAAAGTACTATCCTTATGTTGACGAGAAAACTCACGTGATATACGATTCTTCTCTTATGAACGCTAGGAGAGGACTGGGTTTGCCATTTACTAAGACATCCATCCGAGAGTTTGGAACACCTCTCTTTGCCAACATGGTTGCCATAGGGGCTTTAAGCGCTCTGCTTGGTCTGAAGCCTGAGAAGGTGGAGATGGTTATTGGAAAGAGGATGAGGAACGCGGAGGAGAATATAAGGGCCTTCAGGATTGGCTTTGAGATGAATAAATCAGCTGAACCAAAGGTGGCTAAGCCATATATTTTTTCATGACCTCTTTGTTTTGATTACGCCGTTGTTGTTGACCTGAGACTCTGCAAGAAATGCGGCATCTGCACTGAAATATGCCTAAAGGGGTTTTTGATGATGGAAGGGTTTTGAACGAGAGGAAGTGCACGGGCTGCAGGCTCTGCGAGGTTTACTGTCCCGACTTTGCAATAGAAGTTTTCAGGGTGGGTGGAGATGGAGCTGGTTCAGGGGAATGAGGCTGCGGTGAGGGGAGCAATCAACGCTGGCTGCAACTTCTTCGCAGGCTACCCCATAACCCCTTCATCTGAAATTGCTCATGGAATGCTGAACTTCTGCCAAAATTCGGAGGAGTATTCATCCAGATGGAGGATGAGATTGCGAGCATCTCTGCAGCAATTGGTGCATCAATGGCAGGTGCAGTGCCCATGACAGCCACTTCTGGCCCTGGTTTCAGCCTCATGCAGGAAGGGATTGGCTACGCTGCAATAACCGAGTCTCCAGTTGTGATTTTGAATGTAATGAGACAGGCATCCCAACAGCACCCTCGCAGGGAGATGTTATGCAGGCGAGGCACGGAAGCCACGGCGACTATCCTATTGTGGTTTTAGCTCCTGCGTCTGTAAAAGACATGTACTATCTTACGGTAAAGGCCTTCAAAATTGCCTTCAGGTTCTCAACACCGGTCATTGTGTTGAGTGATGAGATTGTTGGCCATATGAGGGAGAGTGTGACTCTACCCCCACTCGGCGAGACTGAGAGCTACGAGAGGAGAGCGAAGAATCTAATTGACGGGAGAAGGAGACACAGAACGGGACTGGTTCACACAGAAAAAGGTCTTCCTACTACCGACCTTGAGGAGTATGAGAGGCTGCTGAAGCGGCTGTTTGCCAAATTCGACGATTTTGAGCCAATGGTAAGGTTTGAGGGTGATGAAGGGAGAGAGGTTTTGTTTGTCGCATACGGCTCATCCTACAGACTTGCGAAAAGCACTGCAAAGCTTCTTACTGAAAGGGGTGTTTCAGCAGGAGTGCTCAAGCTTGAGAGCATCTTTCCATTCCCGGAGGACATCGTTAGAAAATACTCCAGGAAGGCAGAACTCGTTGTGGTGCCGGAAATGAACGCCGGACAGATTGTAAGAGAAGTTGAGAGGGTGTGCTGCTGCAGAGTTAAAAGGGTGTCATACTTTGGCTCTCTCATTCTTCCGGAGAAGCTGGCAGAAATCGTGGAGGTGGAGCTATGAAGGCTGAGTACGCTGATTACCTGAGAACCGAAATGCTGCCAACAATATGGTGTGCGGGCTGTCCAAACGGCATAGTGCTTGCGTCATTCATCAGGGCTGTAAGGAAGGGTGTGGACAGGGATAAGACAGTCGTTGTGAGCGGGATTGGATGCAGTGGCAGAATAACCCAGTACCTCGATTTTGAGACTGTACACACAACTCACGGCAGGGCATTGCCCTTTGCCACAGGAATTAAGCTGGCCAACCCAGAGCTGAACGTGGTGGTCTTCATGGGGGATGGGGATGCGGTGGCTATTGGAGGCAACCACTTCATCCATGCCTGCAGGAGAAACATCGACATCACAGCAGTTATCATAAACAACTCCCTATACGGAATGACTGGAGGGCAGCTTGCCCCAACTACTCCAGAGGGAGCGAAAACAAAAACTTCACCGTACGGGAACATTGAAAGGCCCTTTGACATCGCAAAGCTGGCTATTGCTGCTGGAGCGAGCTACGTTGCAAGGTTCACCGCTTATCAGCCAAGATGGATAGAGAAGGCCATTTTTGAGGCCATGCAGCATCACGGTTTCAGCGTGGTTGAGGTTGTAACCGGCTGCCCGACTCACCAGCACATCAAACCTGCCGATCTGCTGAAGCATTTGAAAGAGAAGTTCAGAAGGAGAGACAACCTGTCGCTGGACGAAATTCAGTCCACAGACATTGGAGTTTTTTTATAAAGGAGGTGAAGGAGGAGTTTTGTGAAAAAGTCGAGAAACTTAGGAAGCTTGCGAAGAGGCAGATGAGCTGAAGCCGAGGGTATCGGGGGGTTGGAGAGCAGAAGCGGGACGCATTGTTTTCCGCGAAATCTGCCGAGCGTTCCGTCCTTTAAGAGTTCCTCCAAGAAAGGACGAAAAGCCAATATGCCGGGACAGCCTATTATCTGGCTGAGTGAGCGAGCGAGCGGAGCGTTCAGCCTATGTGCGATTTTAAAAGCCCTATTAGCCCTCTGCCCAGTTCCGCAGAAAAATCGTATCTGTCTCCAGCAAGAAGTTTGTAATCAACCACCTGACTGCC
>LZCG01000151.1_pt1 | contig 13008 bp, 14 predicted proteins | sample 768541 | NCBI WGS metagenome assembly LZCG01 (sample SAMN05200874, study PRJNA324366) | oil field metagenome | isolation source: sample BH-FW-1 from oil reservoir | place: India: Bombay High | collected 2015-07-11
CGTTTCTTTTATTGTTTGCCACCATCAAAATTTTGGACCACTATACCTGCACGGAGAAGAATATTCCCTGCCCAACTATCTCGGACTAACCATTTCGGAGTTGGAAGAATACCACCTTCAGGGCAACCTGGAGTTCATCATCATGGATTCGGTGTATAGCCAAAAAGACCCTCCCGGAACGGTGGTAGCCCAAAACCCGCCGCCTGGTGCCAAAGTTAAAAAAGGCCGGAAAGTCTATCTGACTATCGTTACAGAAACGCCCGAGCAGGTAACCATGCCCAACCTGATAGACCTGACCCTCAGACAATCCATTTCGCTGCTACAAACCTATGGCCTGGAAATCAACCAGCTAAAATATGTTGATGACATTGCCCGCAATGCCGTTTTACAGCAACTAATCAACGGAAAAGTTGTAGAACCTGGTGAAAAAATATTTAAAGGCACCCGCGTGGACCTGGTTTTAGGAAAAGGCCGCGGGCAACAGTTGGTTGAAATCCCCTTCTTACTGGCAAAAAAACAACATGATGCCATCACACTGCTTCACCTTGCTTCACTGAATGTGGGTGAACAGTATTTTCTGGACAGCGAAGACACTTCCCGGCTCAGGGTTTACAACACATTTCCTGAGATAGGTTCAGGTAAAGTAAGGATGGGTTCTTATGTGGATTTATATTTCCGGTCGGACGAAAATTTCGATTTCCTCGAATTACTGGAATCTTACCGTATGGATACTATTGCTGAAGATTCCACGTTGATAAAAGATAGTTTTTTTGAAGAAGACATTATTATCGATTAATATGAGGATAAGAACATTATCATTGATATCACTTTTATTTTTTCTTTCTCAGACAACGCCTGCACAGGAAATTTTAACCGGCACTTCCTATCCTGCGGCCCGCCCTATGAAATCCACCACTTCCAATGCAGCCTTGCCACTGCCCTTTTTTGATGATTTTTCTTCCCTTCAGGGCGCTCCCGACCCGACATTGTGGGCCGATAATGAAGTTTTTATAAATACAGGTTTCGGATACTTACCTGCCACCACCGGTGTGGCCACACTTGATGCCATTGACCTGACAGGCACACCCCATGACAATGCCAATGTGTTTCCATATGAAAGTGATCATCTCACTTCCCGTTACATCCGGCTTGACAGTATTTTTGGGAGCAATCCCAGCGCTTTATCACCGGCCGATTCGCTTTATTTTAGTTTTTATTACCAACCTCAGGGCTATGGCGATGCCCCGCAACCGGGCGATTCGCTGGTATTACAATTTCTTGCCGTAGGAGACAATGACACCGTAATTATCGAAGGCAACCCTAATTTGAACCCCCGACAGAACCCGACACCCATTATCCATGAAGGATGGCACCGGGTATGGTCGGCCGCCGGGCAAACTTTAGAAGAATTCCATAAAACCTATGGCACTTATTTCAGGCAGGTCATGATTCCCCTGACCGACAGCCTCAGGTATTTTAACCGTCAGTTCCGTTTCCGTTTTGTTAACTATGCCAGCCTTCCTGATAATACGTTGATGAGCTGGCAAAGTAATGTGGACCAATGGAATATTGATTACATCAGGCTTGACCGGCAACGCAGTTTCAGCGATACTACTTCACGTGATATTGCTTTTGTCAGCAATGCCCCCTCCTTCCTGGAACGATATTCCGCCATGCCCTACTGGCAATATAATGCCCGGTTTATTGATGAGATGGCATTACGCTTCAACAACCTGATTGTAAACCTGGACAACCAAACCCGAAATGCCGCCTATGTTTACAATGTTTATTCCGAATCAGGCAACCTTATCAAACAATATGACGGTGGAAATTATACCCTTTCGCCTTATAGTCAAAGTGGTTATCTGGATTATCCTTTTTTTCCAATCCTGCCATTATACTGCCTTTTCCTGTTTCTCCCGACAGCACCACCTATTCCATTGAACACATACTTTCCACTGGTTCCGGACTCGTGCATCCTGAAAATGATACATTGAGAAGCATTCAGAAGTTTGCTGATTATTATGCTTATGATGATGGTACGGCTGAAGCCGGATATGCGCTAACACCTGCCGGTGCCCGACTGGCCTATCAGTTTCAACTGAATGACCCCGACACAATTAAAGCCATACGCATCTACTTCAATAAAACCTGGAAAGATGCCAATGAACAATATTTCTATCTGACCATCTGGGATGACAACAACGGAATCCCGGGAAACATTGTCTATCAGTCTTCCACAGGAATACTTCCCACATTTCCCGAAAACCTGCATGCCTTTTCAACCTATGAACTGGAAACACCGGTTGTGTTTGAGAAAAAGAATCAGATATTCTATGTAGGTTGGCTGCAAACCACCGATGACATCCTGAATGTAGGTTTTGACTTTTCCAGAAATACACAGAACAAAATTTTTTATAACACCGGGACGATATGGCAAAACAGTCTCTTCGAAGGCAGCCTGATGATCAGACCAGTTCTGGGCGTTCCGGACAAAGAAAGTGCGCATTCGCCGGAGAGCTCCACCCAAACACTGAAAACTATCCCAATCCTGTCAAAGCACAGACATATGTTACCATTGATGCCCAAAAAGACCAGACCTGGAACGATGCTGATTGGATAGTCAGGATCTATAATGCCATGGGGCAACTGCTTTACGAAGGAAACTATCAGGACCAACTATCCGTAAGCCAGCTAGACCAGGGGCATTATTTGTTGCAACTTCAAAACAGAACCAGCCGGGAAACCAGAACAACACAGTTTATCAAAATCCGCTAAATGACCGAAGAAACCAATTTGCAGGAAGAGGAGACACAGGAGTTATATGAACACTATCGTTTTGTAGCCGACAAAGGACAGCGACCGCTACGTGTTGACAAATATTTGATGAACCTGATGGAAAACACAACGCGGAATAAAATTCAAAATGCTGCCAAAGCCGGTAATATCCTGGTGAATGGAACACCGGTAAAGCCCAATTATAAAGTAAAACCCGAAGATGTGATTTCTATTGTCCTGGCCCATCCGCCAAGGCTTATTGAAATCAATCCCGAAGCTATTCCTGTCGATATTGTTTATGAAGACGAAGACATTTTGCTGGTAAACAAGAAACCCGGCATGGTTGTGCACCCCGGTTACGGCAACTACACCGGGACATTGCTCAATGCATTGCTCTATCATTTTCAGCAAACCGGCCAGGAGGCCGAACCTCTGCTGGTACATCGCATTGATAAAGATACTTCCGGATTGCTGCTGGTGACCAAAACAGAGCTGGCCCAATCAAAACTGGCCAAACAATTTTTCGACCATACTATCGAACGAAAATACCAGGCTTTGGTATGGGGCGATTTTGAAGAAGACAGCGGCACCATCACAGGAAACCTGGGTCGTGATCCCAAAAACCGGAAGCTCATGCGGGTTTTCCCTGACGGAGATTTTGGCAAAGAAGCCGTAACTCACTACAAAGTGCTGGAACGATTCACCTATGTGACTTTAGTTGAGTGTGAACTGGAAACTGGTCGCACGCATCAAATCAGGGCACACATGCGTTATGTCCGTCATCCATTATTTTCAGATGCCACCTACGGTGGCAATGAAATTCTCAGAGGAACTACCTTCACAAAATACAAGCAGTTTGTACAAAACTGCTTTAAAACCATTCCACGCCAGGCACTGCATGCCAAATCGCTTGGCTTTGTCCACCCGACCACCGGCAAACAGATGTTTTTCGATTCTGTCCTTCCCGAGGATATGACTGGTGTTATAGACAAATGGCGCAACTACGCCGTGCATAAGATTTAACCAGACATAAAAAACAAATCTGCTTAAAGCTTGTTTCTTCCCTATGAAAATCAAAGAACAGATTTCCCGCTACTATCAGAAAAAAACCAAATGGGCCATTATCAGTGACGTTATTTTTGTGGCCCTGCTCGTAGCCTTGATTTTTCCCGCATCGCGCAAAGCGGTGGTTTCGACCATTCAAAGAATCACCCTACTGCCACCCTCTGTAACAGGCAGCCAGCCCGAAACCCAATTACCACCAGCCACTTTTGAATGGACATTCCGCGATATGGAAGGAAATATCGTAAAACTTAAAAATTTCAGCCATCAGGTTATTTTCCTAAACTTCTGGGCAACATGGTGTCCGCCGTGTATTGCTGAAATGCCTTCTATTCAGAAACTTTATGACGATTACCAGGATAATGTTGCTTTTATTTTGATAAGTAATGAATCGCAGCAGGTTATTCATCAGTTCACAGAAGACAAAGGCTATACTTTCAACACCTACCAGAATATATCGCAACTGCCGGCATCCTTGGCCACAACTTCCATCCCAACCACATTTATAATTTCAAAAGAAGGTAAAATCGTATTGAAAAAAACCGGTGGTGCCCGATGGAATTCCGGCGCATTTCGGGAACAGTTGGATAAACTAATCGCCGAATAATACTGCTTTATTTCGTATGGATTTTCATAATTTTATACTCCGATTCTTTTCCATCAAGCCCGGCGCGCACTACATAAAGACCTGCCGGCCACGATGCCGAAACAATTTCCATCTTCCCTTCAACCAAAGTTTGGGTTGTTGAGAATATTTTGTTCCCACGACTGTTGTAGGTTGTTACATTAACCGAACCGGTCTTATCTGCACCGAAATCCAGGGTAAACCGTTCATTTACAGGCACCGGATAGGTATTAGCCATGACATTAATCAAATCATTCCTGATGATGGTATCGGTTTTATCAGCCCCGCCTGCTATCAGGGTCACATCATAGCTGCCAAAATTATTATAAACAATACCTGTCGGATGCTGAACCGATACTGTTTCGGGATTACCACCTTCAAAAATCCAATGCCATGTTTCCACAGGACCAGCAGACATGTCAAAAAAGTCAACCGCTTCGCCTTTGACAACAGTAGTATCGCCCACAACAGTAAAATTAGCCAAAACAAAATCTATATTATCCCCCAGCCCTGGCCACACAACAGCACCCTTTTCCTGCGGATCAAGCCAGTCGGAAAGTCGCTTTTCGGGAACATCCCCATTCTTATCCCAGGAGTAGGAAAACATACCAAAATAATCGGGTTCATCAGGATTTTCGCAGGAAGCTCCCCCACCGGTAAGTGTTCCCACCAGCAAGCCATTGCTGTTAAAAAGCGGAGAACCTGAAGACCCGCCCTCGGTAACGCCCTGTCCATGTTCGGTTTCAGCCCAGTGAACCCGCCAATGCGCCGTGATGGTAGCCACGCCATAGCTGGCAGGAACCAATGGTTCATAAAAAGTAGAAATTTTCTTAATATCTCCGTAAGGATGATGGATACAAACACCACTGGTGGCGGCTGTCGTTGAACGGGACCAACCAATATAATAGGGATTGTAGGATGAAGGAACATATTGCTCCAGTTTTGTTAGAAAAAAATCAGAACCACTATAACCGGATGTTCCACTGCGAGCCATCAGGCTGGCACCTGTCATAGATTGTAAAGCTGGCTCTACTGCCGGGTCATCACATCCGGCGGCTTCGTAATTAAAATAAAACAACCACTGCTCCAGGTCCGTTGAAGTAGCTCCGTCCCCACAATGGTCGGCTGTCAGAATATAGGGCGTAAGATCTTCGCTGGTGTTATTCACCAAAGAGCCGGAACAATAGTAAGCATCCATTCCTTTTTTAATAATAATACGTACAACACCGTTTTTTTGCGACTGCCAGACGTCCCCCTCGGAACAATTCACATTGATTTCGCACGCACCGCTGTCACCAAATCCTTTCAGAATATAGCAGTCGCCCCGATAGACATATCCGGCTTCAGCAATTCGGATATCCGGCTTAACCAGCGATGTACCGGAAAAATTATATTCCAGAATGGTGGAAGACCCTTTAATCATACCGGTAGCAAAACTTCCGTGTCCCTGATTGTTATCCTTATCCAAGGCACTATCACCTGTTGATATCCGGGACTATACACGAAAAAGGAACTATTTTCGGGCAACTCAAAACGTTCGTAGAACAATACCATTGCTCTGGCATCCGGGGCCTTGATAGCTAACCGACCTATCCATCCCTTCCGGGTCTTTTGCCAGGAAGCGAGGGTAGAAAAATCTTTTCTTACCGGTATGTTTTTGGCAAACCGATAGGGTTTTCGATTTCCGGTTTGTTGCAGATCCTGTTGTTTAAGCGCCTCCAAATCGGGCTTTTCGACCACTATCGCAGGAGGAGTTGAAATTTGGATATCAAAAGACCAGGGGGTTCCGCCTTTTGATATTTGCGCCCGGGCACTGACGCCGCCATTCCATAAAAAGATGAGTATTAACAGAAAGTGTTGAAGCTTGTGCATATTTTTTGTTTTTAAAAGTAAAAGAAAAAATTGAAACGACCGGAAAGTTGGTTTTAGTACCGAAACATTTTGGTAAAAATGAAAAGATTGTACATTTGAGCTCTCAAAACTTAAAGCTATGGAGAAATTAAAAAGAACTTTAAAGGATTCGCCTCTCGCAAGATGGTTTGTACTGATTGTATCAAGCATCATCATGTTTTTTAACTACTATTTTTATGATGCATTATCACCTCTAAAAGACCTGATGCAGACCAATCTGGGATTTTCTTCAACAGATTACGGTTTATTTATGTCGGCCTATTCCGTACCCAATGTTTTCTTGCTGATGGCCGTATTAGGCGGCATAATTCTGGATAAGATTGGAATTCGCAAAACCGGAAGCTTGTTCATAATCCTGATGGCTATAGGCTCAAGCATCACAGCCTATGGCGCTTCCGAAACATTCCTCAATGGTGGTTTTGGCTATAAATTTATGGATTCTTTCCTGTCCGGATATTCGCCTGCACTTAAAATGATGTATCTCGGATTCTTTATTTTCGGGTTGGGAGCAGAGACGTCAATTGTTGTTTTATCGAAAGTAGTTGTGAAATGGTTTAAAGGTAAAGAACTGGCTTTGGCATTGGGTCTCAATGTGGCTATCGGCCGGCTGGGGACGGCACTGGCGTTATATTTATCGCCAATACTGGCAAAACCAGAGTGGACTGATGCTATTTGGTTTGGTGTTATCCTTCTTTGGGCTGCTTTTTTATTCTTCATCATTTATATGGTAATGGATATAAAAATTGATAAACAACTTGGTCAAACTGAAGAAAAAGAGCCGGAAGAAGAATTTAAATGGTCCGATCTGCTGGCATTGATTACCAACCGATCATTTATTTTTATCACCCTGTTATGTGTAACATTTTACTCGGCTGTATTCCCGTTTATCAAATATGCCCCCGACATGTTAATGAACAAATTTGGCATGGAGCGCGAAATAGCCGGAAGAATCTCCTCTATCCTGATGTTTGGCACCATCATCCTGACACCGGTGTTTGGATGGTTTGCTGATAACAAAGGGAAAAGCGCTACATTAATGTATCTGGGTTCATTTTTACTCATCATATCCCACCTGATATTTGCCCTCACAACGATAACACCTTACATACCGATATTCACGCTGGGGGTGGCTTTCTCACTGGTACCGGCAGCTATGTGGCCGGCGGTAACTAAAATCGTTGGGGATAACAAACTGGGCACCGCTTATGGAGCCATGTTTTCAGTACAAAATCTGGGTTTATGGGCATTCCCCATCCTCATAGGAACGGTGCTCGAAGCTTCCAATCCCGGGGTAAGCGAAAAAATACAACAAGGATTAGACGCCACCTACGATTATACCAACCCCATGCTCATGCTGGCATCTCTTGGGGTTCTCGGCCTGGTCTTCGCCTTCCTGCTAAAAAGGGAAGACAAAGTTTCCGGTTATGGACTGGAGCAACCCAATAAAAACGATTAATGGTTACATCAAGGCTACTACGGACAGCCTTGTTTTTTGAATGATTTTTAAATTAAAAACACAAACATGATTATTGTCACAGGAGCGGCGGGTTTTATTGCCAGCGGACTGGTAGCAGAACTGAACAACCAGAGTTTTGGAGAATTGGTTTTGGTGGATGATTTTTCCAAAAAAGAAAAAGACAGCAACCTGGCGGGCAAAGAGTTTAGTCAAAAAGTGGAACGCAACAGCTTTCCCGAATGGTTTCAAAACCATGCCACACAAATTGAATTTGTATTTCATATCGGAGCCCGCACTAATACAACGGAATTTGACCAGGCCATATTCGACAAACTCAATGTAAACTTCTCCAAAACGGTATGGAACATTTGCACCGAACATCAAATTCCATTGTTATATGCGTCTTCCGCTGCAACATACGGCATGGGAGAATTTGGATATGAAGACCGTCACGACATTGTTGCAAAACTAAAACCTTTAAACTTACGGGAAATCGAAAAACGAATTGATAAATGGGTATTATCACAACATGAAACACCACCCTTTTGGGCCGGATTAAAGTTTTTCAATGTGTATGGCCCCAACGAATACCATAAAGGCCGGATGGCTTCGGTTATATTTCATGCCTTTAACCAAATTCAGGAACACGGCTTTGTCAAGCTGTTTCGTTCACATCATCCCGACTACAAAGACGGCGAACAACTTCGCGATTTTATCTATGTAAAGGATGTTATCAATGTCATGTTGTTTATGATGAAACAGCATCCCGAATCGGGGTTGTATAATGTGGGGACCGGAAAAGCCCGAACTTTATCGACCTGGCCAAAGCAACTTTTGCCGGGATGGACAAAAAACCGGATATCCGGTTTATCGATACACCAGAGGATATCCGAAACAAGTACCAGTACTTTACGGAGGCCCGTATGGAAAAACTCAGGAATCAGGGTTATGAAAATCGATTCTACAGCCTGGAAGAAGGGGTAGGCGATTATGTCAGAAATTATTTGGCTGAAAAAAATACTTATAACCTTTATTTCTCTTTATCAGGAAGTTCCTGCTTAATATCAAGCAGGAATTTTTTACCTCTTCAAGCGTTTTCACTACCCTGAAGCGGGCTTCGGTATGGTTGGGTTTGCGCCTGAGCAGTTCTTTGGCCCCCTGCAGCGTGTAACCTTTTTGCTTAACCAGATTGTATATCAAATGAAAATTATCCACATCATCGTGGGAAAAATAGCGGTTGCCTTTTTTATTTTTATAGGGCTGAATAACATCAAATTCTTTTTCCCAGTAGCGAATTAAAGAGGTGTTGACGTTAAATATCGCAGCAACTTCACCGATGCTGAAATACAACTTATCCGAATTGGATTGCTTTTTGCTCATATCTGATTAATCCATTGATTGTGATGGCCTTCTTGACAACGCTACCATAGTTTCAAATTCCTCAGGTGTAATGTCATTAAAGAAGTAATAAATAGGATTAACCGGCCGGTTATTTTTCCTGACTTCATAATGCAAATGGGGGCTGTAGATTTCCCGGTATTACCAACATAACCAATAATCTGGCCCCGCCTCACCTTTTCTCCTTTTTTACAGCAAATTTTGATAGGTGGGCATACACGGTTTTGTAGTTGAAGCCATGATCGATTTCCAATCGGTTACCATAACCTCCATTGGAATAGTGTACATAGCTGACTCTCCCATTTCCCGTGGCATAAATCGGGGTTCCTGTAGGGGCTGAAAAATCAATACCTTCATGAAATTTCCTGACTTTGTAAAAAGGATCGGTACGATAGCCATAATAAGATGAAATGCGTTTCAGACTTTTATTGCTTACCGGTTGAATGGCCGGCAAGGCTGCCAACATTTTTTCCTTGTTTTTAGCCATTCGAAAGACATCATCAAACGATTTTGACTGTACATACATCTTGGCCGCTAACTGGTCAACCTTTTGTGTTGTTGATATTAACAAGTCAGAATTCTGATAACCTGCCAGGCGTGCATATTTATCAGAACCTCCATAACCGGCTTTTCTTAAATCGCGCGAAACAGGTTCAGCTTCAAAAATAACCCTGTAAATATCATCATCCGCTCCTGCAGATCCTGGGCAATAACGCCTAGCTGTTCGATACGTTCATTAAGAATTTTATACTAGAAGTTTATACTGAGCGATTTCTCTTTTAAGTATTTTTTCTTTTGGGGATTCAAAAAAGGTATAAGCGATAGCTATGACCACTCCTGCAAAAAACAATCCCGAAGCTATAACAGACAAAAAATGTAAAATTTTTTCTCTGGTTGTGGGTTGATACTCTACAATTTTAAGAGAATCAGTGTCTAATCTGTACTTCTTTTGGCTCATAAAAAAATAACATTTTTATAATGCTCCTCTGATGCGAACAAAATTAATGAATTAATTTAACTTTGCAACTTATTTAAATTAGAGAGTATTAACTCTAAATTGTTGATAACATTCACCATATGAACTCGAAAAACATACGTCAAAAGTTTTTGGATTTTTTCGCATCAAAATCACATACTATTGTACCCTCGGCCCCTATGGTACTCAAAGACGACCCCACACTGATGTTTACAAATGCGGGCATGAATCAAATTTAAGGATATTTTTTTGGGCAACAGTGTGGCTCCATATCCAAGAGTGGCCAATACACAAAAATGCCTTCGGGTATCGGGCAAACACAACGACCTCGAAGAAGTAGGGCACGACACCTATCACCATACCATGTTTGAGATGCTGGGCAACTGGTCTTTTGGTGATTATTTTAAAAAAGAAGCTATTGAATGGGGCTATGAGCTACTGACACAAGAATATGGTATTCCATCGGAAGATTTGTATGTAACAGTTTTTGGTGGCGCTGAAGAAGACGGGCTTGGCATTGACCAGGAAGCCTATGATTTTTGGAAAGCTATTGTTCCTGAAGAAAAAATTCTCCACGGTTCAAAAAAAGACAATTTCTGGGAAATGGGCGATACCGGCCCCTGCGGTCCATGTTCAGAAATACATATCGACATTCGCCCCCCGGCAGAAAAAGCAAAAATACCCGGAAAAACTTTAGTAAACCAGGACCATCCTCAGGTTATCGAAATCTGGAACCTGGTGTTTATAGAATTCAACCGACTCGCCAACGGAAAACTGGAAAAACTACCGGAAAAGCATATTGATACCGGTATGGGTTTCGAGCGGCTTACCATGGCCTTACAGGGCAAACAATCTAATTATGATACCGATATATTTCAGCCACTCATTCACGTACTGGAATCTGTTAGCGGTATATCTTACAGGGAATCTGAAGAAAAAGCCATTGCCATGCGGGTTATTGCCGACCATAGTCGCGCCGTGACTTTTGCTATAGCTGACGGACAGCTGCCTTCAAACATCAAAGCCGGTTATGTAATCCGCCGTATCCTCAGACGTGCCATTAGGTACGGATTTACTTTCTTAAACTTAAAAAAACCTTTTCTCTACCAACTGATTCCCGTTTTGGTGGAACAGATGGGTGATACTTTTCCTGAAATCAAAAAACAACAATCGCTTATATCAAAAGTCATTAAAGAAGAGGAAACCACTTTTTTGCGCACCCTGGAGATTGGCATCAACCGATTAAACCAGGTTATCGAACAACAAAAACAACAGGGAAAACACCAAATTAACGGCGATATAGCCTTTGAGCTATACGACACCTATGGTTTCCCTTTTGACCTGACCCAACTCATTGCCAAAGAAAACCAATTTATAGTGAACGAAAAAGACTTTATGGCAGCGATGCAAAACAAAAAGCCAGGTCAAAAAAAGATGCTGAAAAAGCTACCGACGACTGGGTGATAGTCAGGAATCCTGCGTCCGAAATAAAATTTATTGGGTATGAACATACTGAAGCCGACATGAAACTGCTTCGCTACCGAAAAATCGTTGTCAAAAAGAAAACACAGTATCAATTGGTATTCGACCAAACACCTTTTTATGCTGAATCGGGAGGACAAGTGGGCGACACCGGCTATCTGGCCGATGAATCGGGCCAAAAAACCACCATTTTTGATACCAAAAAAGAAAACAATCTGATTGTTCACTTTGCTACAGAACTGCCGGAAAATCCCCGGGCCATATTTCATGGCGTTGTGGCTTCGCGAAAAAGGACCTTGACAGAAAACAACCATAGCGCTACCCACCTGCTTCACCAGGCATTGCGGAGTGTTTTAGGGCCACATGTAGAACAAAAAGGATCGCTGGTCAGCCCTGAACGGTTGCGGTTTGATTTTGCACATTTCCAAAAAATGACTGTCGAAGAACTCATTGCCGTGGAACAAATGGTCAATCAGAATATCAGAAAAAACTATCAATGCGACATCCAACAGGATGTACCCATCGAAGAAGCGAAAGCCATGGGTGCCATGATGCTTTTCGGCGAAAAATACGGTGCCAAAGTCCGGGTAGTCAGGTTTGGCGATTCTGTTGAATTATGCGGCGGCACCCACGTCAGGGCAACCGGACAAATCGGCATTTTTAAAATCCTGTCCGAAAGTGGTGTGGCTGCCGGTGTCAGACGTATTGAAGCCGTAACAGCGGATGAAGCCGAAAAGTTTCTCCGTAATGAACTCCAACAACTGGAAGCTATTCGCAACACCTTTAAAAACACCCGGGATGTGGTGAAAAGTGTCAGACAACTCCACGAACAAAACAAGCAACTGGAAAAAAAGCTTCATGAAATGAAAAAAGAGAAAGCGTTGTCAGTCAGCAACGAACTCAAAAATGACGTAGTACAAATTGGCACGATTCAGTTTCTCTCCAGGCAAGTCACTATGGATGCTGACAGTATAAAAAATCTGGCATTTAGCATGAATAAAATGGTTGATAACCTGTTTTTCATTATTGGAAGCGAAAACAACGGCAAAGCCAGCCTGACCCTAATGATTGCCGAAAATCTGGTTAAAGAAAAAGGACTTCATGCCGGAAAACTGGTCAAAGAACTAGCCAAAGAAATCAAAGGCGGCGGCGGCGGACAACCCCATTTGCCAGTGCGGGCGGAAAAGACCCACAAGGTATCGCCCGGGCACTGAAAAAGGCTAAAGAAATTGTCGAAACTATAGAATAGCGTTAAATGAATCTAAAATAAACGCTATTTAAATCCCCCAAAATGTTTAAAAAATTTAAATAAAACTATAT
>LZCG01000152.1_pt1 | contig 12959 bp, 12 predicted proteins | sample 768541 | NCBI WGS metagenome assembly LZCG01 (sample SAMN05200874, study PRJNA324366) | oil field metagenome | isolation source: sample BH-FW-1 from oil reservoir | place: India: Bombay High | collected 2015-07-11
AATATGACTAAACAAGAAATTAAATTTTTCGATGCATTGGAAGACATTTTTGTTGGGGCAAAGGTAGAAGGAGAATCAGGATATATTAATTTAATGAGGTACATAGAAGAAATCTGTTAAATGCTTAGAATAGTAAAGTTAATTACCATTAAAATTAAAAGGAGCGAGCAATATGACTAAACAAGAAATTAAATTTTTCGATGCATTGGAAGACATTTTTGTTGGGGCAAAGGTAGAAGGAGAATCAGGATATATTAATTTAATGAGGATCAAATCAAATTACTACAAAAAGGGAGTATTCCCACAACTTAAAAAGGATATAGATGATGCCTTAAAACCGTTTCCTAAGTTCAGGGGAGAATTATTTGATAAACTTTATACATTCTTCAATCGATACTTCTCTGAAACAGGTTCAATCTACTTCAGGTACACACCATTTCATCAAAATGTCTACGAAAAGGTATATACAGACGATAAAGATGTTATCTTATTCTGGAAAACACACATGCTGTATTATGTTAAAACAGATAGATTATTCAAAAATTTAGAAGTAGAAATAGACAAGCACAAGTATTATTTTGATGTTTCGACATTAGAACATAAAAAAGCGAATGAAAAGAGAGAAATAATATACGAGTTTAAAGAAAAAAGAAAAGACGGAATTATTGTTTTCAATGTATTATACTCAGAAAGAGGAAGAAAAACAAAGATCGTTGACATTTTAAGATCCTTGAAAAAGAAGGGATAATGACAACTGAAGAAGAGTTAAATAAAGCCTTCAGAGTCTTTGAAAAACAAAGTGAAGTAGATTATTTTATAAACAAGAATGCAAAAGAATTCTTAAAAGAACAGTTCAATATTTGGTTATATCAGTATGTTTTTCTGGAGAGAGTGAATGGACAGAAGAAAGAATAAAAGAATTGCAAGTACTGAAGGACATAGCGTTTAAGATAATAGATTTCATTTCACAATTTGAAGATGAGTTAGTAAAAATATGGAACAAGCCAAAGTTTGTCTTAAATTCTAATTATGTGATAACTATGGATAGGATAGCCCAGAAAGATATAGAAATTGTAGAAAAAATAATGAACCATGAAAGATTTGAAGAACAAGTAAATGAATGGAAAGAGTTAGGGATTGTAGATAAAGAGTTTAATAAAAACAATATTTTAGAAAACACTATAGAAGGGAAACAATTAACTGAAAAGTATAAACATCTCCCAATTGACACTAAATATTTCAAAGATTTAGAACTTGAGATTTTAGAACTTTTTGATGATTTAGATAATTCATTAGATGGCTGGCTTATAAAGAGCGAAAACTATCAAGCACTAAATACAATTCTTCCTAAATTCAAAGAAAAAGTACAGACTATATATATTGATCCACCGTTTAATACAGGAGAAGATTTTGATTATGTGGATAGATTTCAAGATTCAAGCTGGTTAAGTTTAATGAGGGATAGAATAAATATCGGTCTTGGATTATTAAAGGGAAACGGTACTTATTGGCTACACATGGATGACAATGCCAATGTCTTCGCTAAAGAATTAATAAAAGAAAAGTTTTCACAGATTACCGAAGTAATTTTTGACACTAATGCAACAAAAGACGTTGAAGCTGATTTATTTGGTTATAAAAGTTTTGGCGACAATTTTCAATTAAAACATCAAACTTTATTTTATTGCAGGAATGAAGATTATCTATTTAGAAAATTATGGAAGCCAAATAGGAATAAAACTAATTTAGATATAGGTTGGTTGGATTTAATAGCATTCCCAAAAATTTCTTCTCCAAAGAAAGTTTCCGACTTTATTTTTAAAATTGAAAAATGGGTTAATGGTACATTTGGTATGCAAGAAATAAAGGTAGAGGAAAAAGTATTTCCTGTTGGTGATATATGGAATGATATTTTTCATTTACGCAATCTGAAATGAGAGTTAGTGAAAGTTTTAGCTTTACATCTTCACAAAAACCTGAGAATCTATTGCGAAGAATTATTCAGTCATCTTCTGAGCCGGGCTCCATTGTACTGGATTATTTTTTAGGTATAGGTACTACAACCGCAGTTGCTCATAAGTTAAGTAGGAAATGGGTGGGTATAGAAATGGGGTCTCATTTTGAAGAAATTTATTATTCTGAAAATGTTAAAAAATTGGGCGTTAAAGGACGCATGAAGTTAGTTTTAGCCGGTGATAAAAATATAAATTTCGGAGAATTAGAAAGACGACCACATTTATCAAAAGATATTGATTGGCAAGGCGGTGGCTTTTTCAAATACTACGAGCTTGAACAATACGAAGACACATTAAGAAGGGTAAAATATGAAGATTCAACACTCTTTGATAATCCGTATGAAGATCCATACAATCAATATGTTTTTATGAAAGACTTAAAGTTGCTCGAAGCTCTTGAGATTGATTATGAAAACAATAAGGTAAAAGTAGATTTATCTAAGCTATATAAAAATATAGACATCGCAGAAACATTGTCCAACTTAACTGGCAAATGGATAAAGAAGATTCACTCGGACTACGTGGAATTTGAAGATGGTGAGAAAATAAACTTAAAAGACTTGAATTATAAGCTCATAAAACCTCTGATTTGGTGGTGAACAGGTTGGAAACATTATTACAAGATATGATAGAAAATATACGATTTGAAGAGCTACCGATTACGTGGAATAATTTTGATTTTGAAGGGTTTTCAGAAAGCAAAACTCTTTGGGATTATCAACAAAATGCGGTAAGAAATGCTATCAAGGTATTATGGAAGTATTTTGAGGATTTTGTAGATTATCAAAATAACGAAAGTTTGGAAATAAACAAAGTAAGAAAAGAAAAGCTTTTTAATTGGTACAAAAACAATGGCCTAGATAGTGATTTTGATTTTAAATTAACAAATAAAAGCAACTACAAGCTTTTAGCAGAATATTACCCTCAAGTAGAAGATAACAGGCTCTCTTATAAGAACTTTATTAACCGTATGAGTTTTTGGATGGCTACTGGAAGTGGTAAAACACTTGTTATCATAAAACTAATTCAAATTTTATCGGAATTAATAAACAGGAAGGAGATTCCGCCACACGATATTCTTGTTTTAACCCATAGAGATGATTTGATAGAGCAGCTTAAAAAACATGTGGATGAATTTAATAGGTCGAATGAAAATAACATATATTTGCATGAGTTAAAAGAATACTCTGAGATAAAGCGAAATCCTCAATTATTTGGGACAAGTATTTTTTATTACAGATCTGATAATTTAAGTGATGAGCAAAAAGATAAGATTATAGATTTCAAAAACTATGATAATGATGGGAAATGGTACATCTTTTTAGACGAAGCTCATAAAGGAGATAAAGAAGATTCCAAAAGGCAACATATTTATTCTATTATGTCAAGAAATGGATTTTTGTTTAATTCTTCAGCGACGTTCATAGATCCAAGAGATATAGTGACATGTGCTTATGAATTTAATCTTTCAAGTTTCATAAACGCAGGATATGGTAAGCATTTGAGCATTTTAAAACAAGAGATAAGGGCATTTAAAAACGATAAAGAAGATTACAACAAGGAAGAAAAACAAAAGATAGTTTTGAAATCATTGATTCTTCTAACTTATGTGAAAAAGTTTTATGAAGAAATTACCCATGTCCAAGCTGGTTTATACCATAAACCTTTACTTTTAACACTGGTTAATTCTGTTAATACTAAAGATGCCGATCTTAAATTATTTTTTAGAGAACTTGAAAAAGTAGCGGTTGGTGGAATCAATCTTGAGATTCTAAAAGTGGCTATTGAGGAACTTTGGGAAGAGTTAAGTAAAGAACCACACTGTATGTTTGAAAAAAGACCAAAAAATAAAGATAGAAGAGTCCACACTAAAGAGTATAACAAAAGAAGAAATATTAAAATATGTATTTAATTCAATGGTTCATGGGGAAATTGAAATAATAATTAGGCAGTCCAATAAGCAAGAGTTAGCCTTTAAATTGAAAACAAGCGATACGCCGTTTGCATTAATAAAAATAAGGAGATAAATCTGAATGGTTAAAAAGTGAGTTATTAGGATATGAATTCCAGGAAAGATACGAAGGTGAAAGTTATTTTGAAAATCTGAATAAAGAAGAATCGGATATTAACATTCTTATGGGATCTCGAAGTTTTTACGAAGGTTGGGATTCCAACAGACCTAATGTAATTAATTTTATAAACATAGGAACCGATAAGAGTGCAAAGAAATTTATTCTTCAATCTATTGGTAGAGGTGTGAGAATAGAACCTATAAGAAATAAGAGGAAAAGAATATTGCAGCTATACAATGCCAAAGAAATTGATCAAGAAGTTTTCAATGCAATCAAAAACAAAGTTTTACCAATAGAAACTCTATTTATCTTTGGAACGAATAGAAAAGCTTTAGAAACAGTTGTTCAAGAGTTGGAGCAAGAAAGAAAAAAAGATGGCGAAAATCAGCTTACGCTTTTTGAAAATGACAAAATCAAAAAGAAAGATTTGCTTGTTCCAATCTACACACAATCAAAAGTGCCTATTTTAGAAAGGAAAGAACAGATAAAATTTGAAATTTCTTCTGAAGATCTCGAGATACTTTCTAAATTAGGCGAGTTTATTACCGATGATAGAGTGTTTCTAATGAGATACGAAACAGAACCAAAGAAAATAAAATTTTTGAGAGGAAGTCTAAAAGAGCCAAGCAATTTTAATATCAAAGAGAAAACAATTAAGAATGTAGATTTGCTCGTTCAAAGGTTTTTTAATTATCTTAACCTTGCTCCGAAAGATTTTCAGGGCCTCAAAGAATTAGATGAAGAAATAAAACATTTTAAGAATATCAAAGTATATTTGAAAGATATTTACGAGATACAAAATAAGATTGAAAAAGTTAAAAACTCTACGAAATTTATGAAAGAAGTAGAAGAACAATATGGGAAAATATCACAGGAAGAATATTTAAAGAAAGTGAAAAGCATAAGTGAGGAGGAAGAATTTGAAAGTGGAGGTCAACAAATCAAAATAAAGTATGTTCCCAATCACTATTACGTTCCACTCATACTATCTGAAGATGAAAAAATAAAGTATATAAACCATATTATAAAAGTACCAAGTGAAGTAAAATTTATAAGCCATCTTGAAAATTATTTAAAAAGAGAAGACAACAAGTTCGAAGAATTTGATTGGTGGTTTTTTAGTAAATTAGATGAAAGTTTAGATGAAATTTATATTCCATATTATAATCCCAACATAAATAAAATGAGTAGATTTTATCCCGATTTTATTTTTTGGCTAAAAAGAAGAAATGACTATTATATTCTTTTTGTAGATCCAAAAGGAACTGAGCATTCAAGCGCTTATAGAAAAATCGATTGGTATAAAAAGTTATTTGAAGAAAATGACAAAGAGAAAGTTTTCGAATATAACGAATTCAATGTGAAAATAAAACTATTAATGAAACCAGAAGATCCTGCTAAAGTGCTTTCAGAGTATAAGAAATACTGGTTTGATGATATTGAAAACATGTTTGAATTTCTTTAATTTAAAATTATTTCGCTGTTTTGCCTTCACATTAATCCTAAATTAAATATGGTATAATTTCAGTGAAAAAGTAACCTCAATCTTTGCTCTATTATCTGGCAAAGGAGGTGAAAAAATGGTCGAAGTAACCAATGATGTTTCTTTAAAGGTAGAAAATCTAAATTCCCAAGTTGGTGGATTCAGGCTAAAAAATATCTCTTTTGAATTACCAATTGGAGAAGTTTTAGCTATTTTAGGACCTTCAGGTTCGGGTAAGACGGTACTATTAAGAACTTGCGGGTTTGAATAAAACTGAGTCTGGAGCAATTATCTTTGAAGATGAAAGGATAGAAAAGTATTCTCCAAGAGACAGGAAAGTTGGGTTTGTCTTTCAAAACTATGCAATTTTTCCTCATTTAGATACGAAATTGAATTTGGGTTTTCCTTTGTACATTGGTGGGAAAAAGAAAAAAGAAGTGTACAAGATAGCCATAAAAGAGGCAGAAGAGTTAGATGGTTTACCAAATTATTTAGAATTAAAGCCCGATGAATTGCCTGAAGGCATGAAGCAGTTGATCGCCTTTGGGAGAGAGAAATTACACGATTGTAGGTTGTTGCTCCTTGATGAACCGCTAAGTCAGTTGGATAGAAAGCTTCACGTAGAAATGAGAGCTTTGCTCAAAAGATTTATAAAAGAGTTAGGTAAAACAACGATTGCAGTTTTCAGTGATCCCGAAGATGCTTTGTCGGTAAGTGATTATCTTGCTATACTGGATGATGGAGAGCTTTTGCAGTTTGGAGAAACCTTCGATGTTTACCAGAACCCGTCAAACTTAAAAGTTATGGAACTTACTTCCAGATTAGGATTGAACACAATAGATGTTGAAATCAAAGATGGCAACGCATTAAATAAATTAAAAGTGAATAAAGAGGATGGTAATTACAAGTTATGCTTTAGACCTGAAGAAATAGTCATTAAAGGCGAAGGATTCGAAGTTCAGACGATAGAAAGTTATATCTACGATTCTTCTCATAATTTGGTAGAATGCGATTTCCATGGAAAGCCCATCAGACTCTTGATACATAAAAATGCACCTGAGAAATTTAATTTTATTCCAACTAATCCTAAATATTTTTTATAAGCTAAACTAAGGGATTTTGGAGAGTGACCTCCAAAATCCCTTCTTAAAAAGTAATTACGAAGGAAGGTAGAAAAAGCAAAAATGGGAGGAAAATACGTTTTTGGAAAAAGTTGGTGGGGCAAAAAATGGGTAGAGGCCTTAGAAAATATTGACAGGGACACTAACAGGTTGCCACGCGGTAGAAGTTACGCAAAAAAAGGAGCGGTTTTGGAGATTAAAAATTCAAAAAAACTCTGTAATATCAGCAAGGGTCCAAGGTACGAGGCCAAATCCTTATAGGGAAAAGATAGCTTTACCTTCTTTTACGAAAGAAGAGAAAGAAAAAATCAAAAAGGTACTAAACGAAAGATTAGACCTTTCTGCTATGTTAATTGGTGGGAATCTTCCCGAAGAACTTTTAGATATCACCAATAATATGGGAATAAAGTTGTTCCCAAAAAGTTGGAATGAGATAGATGCGCATTGTTCATGCCCTGATTGGGCAAATCCTTGTAAACATTTGGCAGCCGTTTACTATATTATAGCAGATGAGATAGACAAGGACCCTTTTTTGATTTTCGAAATGCACGGGATGAAAAAGAAAGATTTGATAGAAATCGCTAAAGAGACAGAAAAAACTTCTGATTCTAACTTTACAGATAAAAAGGAAGAACCTTCGAAACCAATTGAACAACCAGACCCCTCGTATGAAAAATATGAGATAGAAAAGGTTATAAACCTACTACCCGACGAGGCGTATTTTTACGATGAGAAAAACTTAAAAACCTTTTGTTGAGGATGTACAATCAGTTATCAAAAGCTATAAATGAAGAAGATGGAAGGGTAGATGAAGAGTTTAACCCATATTTCAAAGAGACAGAAATAAAATTTATTTATTCTCCCATTACTCCAAATATTTTTTTAGAAGGTGAGCCGATTGAAGAATTAAAATGTAAAAAAGAAAAAAGCCATTATACTGTGTATTATGAAGATTTGTTTAATTTATTTGGATCGATACCTCTTGTGGAAACCGATGAGGACAGTGAAACATCACTATTTTTAAAAAGATTGATTTCTTTTGTATACAAGCTTATCGACATGAAGGCATTCATTCCTACTCCACAAAAGATTAACGAAGAAGACTTCGTTATCGATTACTCACCTGTTTATTTTAACGATTATGTGAAGGACTACGTTAATTATTTGAGTTCTATAGTTCCCGTGGATCTGGTAATCAACGAAAAAGGGCAGTACATGAAAAGGAACAAGATTGTTGAATACCTTGTATCCCAGTACCTCAAATATCTCATCAAAAAGTATTACAAATCAGAAGTGAAGAATAAAATAACCGATGTGTTCTTTGAATCCAAAGTGTACACCGCCCAAAAGTTTGAAGAAAAAAGAACCTACGAAAGTATAAAGAACTATCTTGAACCTTTACTTTTGAGGCAAAGCAAGTATCAATTAGTTATTAGTATAGAGGATATGGGAGAGTTGTTTTTCAACCTATCACTCGATATCTACAGAAAAGATGAGCCTTTTGATACTTACCAAGATATAAAAACTTTCTTTGAAAGCCAAGAAGATGGAAAGTCAGAGGTCTTGAAAGAGATTGTAACTATTGCGAAATACGCAGAATTTTTTGGGGAGTTTTTAAAGAAGAAAAGTTCTAAAATAATGGTCAATACGGAACAATTATCTGAAATAATGATAAATGCTATGCCCATATTGAAACTTCTGAACGTTGAAATACTAGCTCCAAAAGGGCTTCAAAAGGTTTCAAGACCAAAACTCGTTTTAAAAGCAAACTCTACAGACAGCCATGTATCCTTTTTATCTTTGTCCAAGCTCATACGATTCAATTACGCTGTACTAATAGGCGATTCGGAAATTTCACTTGAAGAGTTTGAAAAGTTGGCGGAAAAATCAAAAGGGATAGTTAAGATAAAAGAAAATTACGTGTTTTTAGGTGCCAATGAGTTTGAAGCTATTATGGAAAAGGTCAAGAATATAAACTTAACCTCAGACTTTGAAACTTTGAAAGTTATACTTTCACAAGAGATGAACGGTCTTCCCGTGATATTAGATAACAACCTTCAAAAGTTTTTAGAAGAATTGAGGAAAGTTTCTCCGGTAAGATTGCCAAAAAATCTTAATGCAGAGTTAAGGCATTATCAGAAAACTGGATTCAGATGGTTGTACACGAACTTGGAAAAAGGTTTCAACGTTTGTATAGCAGATGATATGGGGTTGGGTAAAACGGTCCAAGTTATTTCTGTAATTCTCAAAATGAAGGAAGAAAAATCATTAGAAAATCCGGTTTTAGTGGTTTGTCCAACGACACTTGTTGGGAATTGGTACAAAGAGTGTGAAAAATTTGCACCTACTTTGAATGTAAGCATTTACCATGGAAGCGATAGAAAGTTCGAAGATAATTCTGATGTGATTATAACGACATACAGTGTAGTAAGAAACGACGTTGAATTTCTAACGAAAAAAGAATTTTCAATGGTTGTTATAGACGAAGCACAAAACATAAAAAATTCGGATACACAACAAACCAAAGCGGTAAAAGCCCTCCGCGCTCCAAAGAGAATCGCAATGACAGGAACCCCAATAGAAAACAGATTAACCGAATTATGGAGTTTGTACGATTTTCTTATGACTGGATATTTAGGTGGGAAGAATCGTTTTGTAGAAACTTTTGCAAAACCTATTGAAAAATACGGGGATACAACGGCAACCAAAAGGTTACAAAGTTTGATAAATCCATTTTTGATAAGAAGAATTAAAACTGATAAAAATATCATAAAAGACCTTCCAGAAAAGTTCACATACGACGAATATGTATACTTAAAACCATCACAAATTGCGCTTTACAAAGAGGTCGTTGAACACGTACAAGAAGAGTTAGAAAAAATGGAAGCTGACGGTATACAAAGAAAAGGATTAATACTTAAAATGTTGACTTCACTCAAGCAGATCTGCAATCATCCTGTTAACTACACTAAAAAGGAGCCCCTTTACCGGATGATTCTGGTAAAACAGAGAAATTATTGGACCTACTTCAAAATATTGTAGACAACAACGAAAAAGCGGTACTTTTCACCCAATACAAAGAGATGGGAGATATATTAACAAAGATACTTGCAGACAACATTAAGATAGAACCTCTATTTTTTCCATGGAGGGCTCAACAGGAAAAAGAGGGACGAAATGATAAACGACTTTCAAACAAAGCATAGATACCCAATTATGATCCTGTCTCTAAAGGCTGGGGGCACTGGATTAAATTTAACTGCGGCAAACCACGTTATACATTATGACCTTTGGTGGAACCCGGCAGTGGAAAGCCAGGCGACCGATAGAACTTTCAGGATCGGTCAAACCAAGGACGTGATAGTTCACAGATTCATCACCTTAGAGACATTTGAAGAGAAAATAAATGAGATGCTAGAAAAAAAGAAAGAGTTATCTGAAAATATTATAAAAACAGGAGAAAGCTGGATAACTGAGTTGTCTAACCAGGAGATAAAGAACTTATTTAAATTGGGTAATTAAGGTTTAAAACTTTTTTCATATTACTTCCATAAAGGAGATGAAAAAGTGAATAGTGAAAAACTACCTTTGAAAACAAAGTTATTCTATGCGTCGGGGGATATTTTTGGTGGCGGTGCTTTCAATATAATAAATTTTTTTCTATGCTATCTTCCTTACCGATGTCATCGGTCTAAGGATGCAGTATATTGCTCCCATTCTTTTAATTGGTAAGATTTGGGATGCTGTTACAGATCCTTTAATGGGATTCATAACCGATAATACAAGAACAAGGTTTGGCAGAAGAAGACCTTACTTGTTGGCAGGAACCTTTTTGATCTTTATATCTTTTTTCATTCTTTGGTATCCAGCAAGTTTTCCTAATCAATTGGGGAAATTCATTTACGCACTAACGGCATATATAGCTTTTACAACCGTATTTACTATGGTTATGACACCTTATACTGCTTTAGGAGCCGAATTAACGTTAGATTACAATGAAAGGACATCTTTAAATTCATATAGACTTGCCTTTTCGATAGGTGCGGGTTTGGTTTGTGCGGTACTTCCGATGATAATTGTGAATGCTTTTTCTGATATCAGAACAGGGTATATAGTGATGGCAATAACTTTTGGTTTGATCTTTTCAATTCCGTGGATTGGTGTTTTTATGTTCACCAAGGAAAGAAAAGAGTTTTCAAAAGAGAAAAGTACCTTCAACTTTTTCAATATGTTTTTTGAACCTTTTAAAATCAAGAGCTTTCGACTCCTTATCGCTATGTATCTTCTAGCTTACTTATCGATAGATGTAGTTTCAACCATTTTTGCCTATTATACTAAATATTATATTGGAAATGAAGGCTTACTTCCCATAGCTTTAGGTGCTCTTTTCATAACTGAAATTATTTTTATCCCATTTTATGCCTTTGTTGCTAAAAAGACATCCAAAAATATCTCTTATATTTTAGGTGCATTAGTATGGTGTGTTGCAGGGTTTATTCTTTTTACATTTTCCCCGGGTGTAACGATGTTCCAGGTGATTTTAATGGCTGCAATAATAGGTGCAGGAGTTTCGGCAGTCGCAGTTATGCCTTATACTATATTTGGGGATGTGACCGATGTTGCTGAGTTAAAATTTGGTAAAAGAGAAGAGGGTACTTTGAGTGGTCTGATGACTTTTGTTAGGAAAGTGGCATCTGGCTTGGCTGTTGCAGGAGTTACCTTTTCATTAGGAATAGCAGGATTTGTTAACCCAATAGATGGTGTAGAGCAACCTCAGCCAGAGACTTTTTTGTTTGCATTGAGATTCATAATTTCTTTCGTCCCCATAATTTTATTGATTTTAGGAATAATTGCTGCAGTTAGGTATCCATTAAATTCTAAAAGACATGAAAAATTAAGAGAATATCTAGAGGCGAAAAGAGAGAATGAAACAATAAAAGAAGAATTAGAAAAAGAAATAACTGAATTGAAAAAAGAATTGATTTAAGGTGAGTTAAGGAGATAACACTGCATGAGTAATGACATTAAAAAAGATGGAAAAAGTAAGGAAATTATTGAAGTAGAAAATACACTCGTGGAGAAAACACATAGCTGAAAGAATCAATGTTTTCACCTAATTTAATAAGATTTGTTTGCATTCTAAATTCTTGAGTCATAAAAATCAATTAGGAGAATAATATGAAATTAATTCTCACAAAGCTTGCTTTACAAAAAATTATAGAACGCCAAATTAATTTAGAAATATTGGAAGAAGCACTAAACAATCGTGAATATTTGTTTTATGATTTAAAAGAAAAGACTTTAATCGCAATATCTAAGGTAAAAATTAAAGATATCCAACTAATCTGATCGTTGTGTTCACTGAAGAAAAAGAAGGAATAACAATGGTAACTACATATCCATGTAGAAACATAGAGAAAGAAATAAACAAAAAGGAGAATATTAGATGGGTGAGAATATAAAAGTATGGTTTGATGAAGGTGCTGATATACTTTATATATCCCTTAAAAAAGGGGCTGCAATAGATTCCGAAGAAGTATCAGATAATGTAAGAGTAGAATATGACGTACACAACCAAATTATTGGGATAGAAATTTATCACATATCAAAAATGGTGGCTAAGAATCTTGCAAAAGAGCTGAAAGAATCATTGAAATAATTTTTGTTGAGTGGCTCTCTATCGTCTTTAAAAAATTTAAAACTCTCTGATAGTGAATGGGAATGTTCAAAATGCGGACTTCCCTCAGATAAGGAAGATTGGACTAAACATTATAGAGATATAAATGCTGCCGTTAATATTAGGCAGCTTAAGATAAAGTAGGCGTTCGCAACACAGCCTTGCGGCAGATAAGGAAACAGTTAGTCACTTTTTCATTAGGAATAGCAGGATTTGTTAATCCAATAGATGGTGTAGAGCAACCTCAGCCAGAGACTTTTTTGTTTGTATTGAGGTTCATAATTTCTTTTGTTCCAACATCGATCGATGTACAGCTACGTACGTCTGAGCATCGATCCGATGTACAGCTACGTACGTCTGAGCATCGAATCGATGTACAGCTACGTACGTCTGAGCATCGTCGATGTACAGCTACGTACGTCTGAGCATCGATCGATGTACAGCTAGTGACATCGATCGATGTACGCTACCGGTACTCAGCTTCAGAGTAACACATGTCTGAGACGATTCTTGCGGTCACACTACGAGTACACATCGTCTGAGCATGTGATATACGGACTCTCACACCAGTTCCAGCCTCTTGGGAAGGTG
>LZCG01000153.1_pt1 | contig 12956 bp, 19 predicted proteins | sample 768541 | NCBI WGS metagenome assembly LZCG01 (sample SAMN05200874, study PRJNA324366) | oil field metagenome | isolation source: sample BH-FW-1 from oil reservoir | place: India: Bombay High | collected 2015-07-11
TGTTAAGACTATTTTGGTGTATATAGATTTTCGTAACATTGCAGCTTATAGCTGAGAAACATGATAAAGATAGCACTTTTCGGAAAGACATTACGGCCAGAAAACGCATCCTATCTTCAGTTGCTTATTGATAAACTGGAGAATATGGGTTGTAATATTATAGTTTATGAAGCCTTCCGAAAGGAAATTCAATCGCTGGTCACAATCCGGTCTGCTCACGGGGTTTTTTCACAACATTCCGACTTGCCGGGAAAAGCAGATTATTTGCTTTCGATAGGTGGCGACGGCACGTTGCTGGATACCATTACCCTGGTTCGTGATTCGGGAATTCCCGTGCTGGGAATCAACCTGGGTCGTCTTGGTTTTCTTTCCAGCGTGCCACGCGATAATATTGTTCAGGCCATTGATGAGCTTCTGGAATCGCGGTTTTCCATTGATGAGCGGTCACTGTTGCGGCTCGATACAGCAATTTCCTTGTTTGGTGATGTGAATTATGCCTTGAATGAACTAACGCTTCACAAGCGGGACCCACATTCGATGATTACGGTGCGGGTTGCCGTCAACGGGCAGTTTTTAAATTCTTATTGGGCCGACGGACTGCTGGTGGCAACACCAACAGGTTCTACCGCCTATTCGTTGAGTGCCAGTGGTCCTATCGTTTCGCCGGATGCAAATGTCTTCATTATCACGCCCATTGCTTCACACAATTTAACCGTAAGGCCTATCGTTATTCCTGACAGCAGTGAAATTACGCTGACCGTAGAAGGGCGCGAAAGCCGTTATCATCTTGGGCTCGATTCGCGGTATCAACGTCTGGATAAACCGGTAGCGTTACGCATAACTAAAGAGAAATTTACCTTAAAACTCATACAACTGGAACATGAAGCATTTTTTACCACAATTCGTAAAAAATTAAACTGGGGGCTCGACAACAGAAATTGATGTTGAAGAGCTGCAAAACAAAAAAAGATGAGAAAGGATCTATGGAAAATATGGATGGTTTTAATAAGTCTTGTTTCAGTAACGGGAGTGCAATCACAAGAACTGGAGCTGGTGTGATGGCCGGAGGTAACTACTATAATGGGGATATAATTCCCGGAATGATGTTCCGGAAAGTGAAACCTAATTATGGGGCAATGGTTCGTTACAATCTGGACACCCGACTTTCAGTCAGGGCATCGCTTTCGCGGGGGGCTGTTGGCGCCGATGAAGCCATTGCCAATGTACGTCCCGAAAGAATGGCTTCTTTCGACGCATCGTTAACGGAAATCAGCACTACGGCTGAATTTAACTTTATGAAATATTTTACCGGTAGCAGCAAACACCGGATTTCGCCCTACCTTTTTGGAGGCGTGGGATATTTTTTTTATAATGGTGATGTGACCGCCCTGGCAGATGGAAATAATTATGCAGAAAGTTACAGTGGTTCCGGTATGACGGTACCTTTTGGCATAGGTTTTAAATTTAGCCTGACCAGGACATTGTGTCTGACCACTGATTGGGGATATCGAAAATTATTTACGGATAACCTGGACGGGTTGCCTGAATATTACAATATTGGCAGCGAAAACGATCCTGAACTAATACAATTAAGTAATGCTGCAACAAATGACTGGTACGCATTTGCCGGCATATCATTATCTTTGCGGCTCGATGTCTTTAAGAAAGATGTCTGCAGAGATTTACAACGTGGTTTTTAAGAAGTTAACTAAGAATAAATGAGCCTGAAAGAACAAGTCAACCTGGAAAAACTACCCCGGCACGTGAGCATCATTATGGATGGAAACGGCCGCTGGGCCAGGAAAAAGGAAAAATCCGGGTATTTGGCCATGAAAATGGCGTCAAAGCCGCTCGCGAAGCGGCTGAATCAGCTGCTGAACTGGGTATTGAATATCTGACATTATATGCCTTTTCATCAGAAAACTGGAACAGGCCCCGGACAGAAGTTCAGGCATTACTTAATTTGTTGGTCAAAACGGTGGACACCGAAATGAAAACCCTTATGGACAATGATATCAGGCTTAAGACCATTGGAAATATCGAAAAACTTGGCGATAAAAGCTATCAGGCTTTGGTGGGCGCTATTGAAAAAACAAAACACAACAAGCGAATGACCCTTACACTGGCGCTGAATTATAGCGGCAGGTGGGATATTGAACAGGCTATCCGTCAAATCAGCCGGGAAGTTGCCAAAGGGGTTTTAAATCCTGACCAAATCAGCCACCAAACCATTAATTCTTATCTTACAACAGCCAATATGCCAGACCCCGAATTGCTGATTCGTACCAGCGGCGAGCAACGCATCAGCAATTTTTTGCTTTGGCAACTGGCTTACAGTGAATTGTATTTCTGTGAGACTTTATGGCCCGATTTTACCCGTGAACATCTTTACAAAGCCTTAATAAATTATCAATCCCGGGAACGCCGTTTCGGGAAAACCAGTGAACAATTAATACAAAAATAGTTTGAAACGAATGTTAAACAAAAAAAGCAGTTTCAGTATCTTATCTTATCGGTTATCAGTTTTTTTATGCTGTTTATATTTATTTCTCAATCCTCGTTGGCGCAGGAACCTGTTAGCCATGAACTCATGAAACTGGATTACGAATCTCCTGAGAAATATGAAATTGGGGGGATAACCGTCACCGGTGTGCAGTATCTGGACAAAAATGTACTCGTGATGTTGTCAGGTCTGCAAGTGGGAGACGTCATTCAGGTGCCTGGCGACCGGGTGAGTGATGCTATTGAGAAATTATGGCAACAAGGCCTTTTTGAAGATATTCGTATTCAGGCTACTAAAATTGAAGCAGGGAAAATTTTTCTTGAAATTTTGTTGACCGAACGACCACGATTGTCGAAATATAGTTTTAAAGGCGTTAGCAAAGGAGAAGCGGAAAAGCTCCAGGAAAAACTTGAATTGGTGAAGGGGGATGTGGTAACAGAAAATTTACGCATAACTGCCAAAACATCCATTAAAGCCTATTTTCATGAAAAAGGATTTCTTAATACTGAAGTGGATGTCATACAGCGGATTGATACTTCCCGAAATAATTATGTAACCCTTCAGTTTGATATTGATAAAAAGAAAAAGATAAAAATTCAGGATATTCATATACATGGCAACCATAATTTGTCAGATGCCCGGATTAAAAAGTATCTTAAAAATACAAAAGAAAAAGCCAATGTAAAGCCGATAAACAGCCTCGAAAAATTGATGGTCAAAACCATAAGTAGCCTGGCCAATCTTGATTTTAAGGGACTGCCTGATTCGATAATAAATGTTGTGGATGAAAACCTGCGCTTCCGGATTTTTAAATCTTCAAAATACATCAAAGAAGATTTTGAGGAAGATAAAACCACCCTGGTGGATAAATATAACACCCTTGGATATCGCGATTTTAGTATTGCAAAAACGGAAATCGTTAAAAATGATGATGACCGTACCATCGATATTCATCTATATGTGAATGAAGGGGATAAATATTATTTTAGAAATATTGACTGGATAGGCAATACGGTTTACACCGAAGAACAGCTGGGAGCCGTTTTGGGCATTCAGAAGGGGGATGTGTTTAACCAGGAAATTCTGGACACAAAACTAAATTATGACCCTGCAGGAATGGATGTTAGTTCTCTTTATCTGGATAATGGATATTTGTTTTTCAATGTGAATCCGGTTGAGGTCAATGTGGAAAATGATTCTATAGACATGGAAATGCGGATTTATGAGGGCGAACAGGCTACTATTAGTGAAGTAACTGTGTCGGGGAATACCCGTACCAACGACCATGTAATTCTCAGGGAGCTGCGTACCAAACCTGGTCAGTTATTCAGCCGGAATGATATTATTCGCTCAACAAGGGAATTGTCGCAGTTAAACTATTTTAATGCGGAAACCATAAACCCTGTACCTAAACCCGATCCGCAAAACGGTACCGTTGATATTGAATATCAGGTTGAGGAGACCTCTTCTGACCAGATTGAGCTTTCGGGAGGTTGGGGTTATGGCCGGGTCATCGGAACGCTCGGGCTGACCTTCAATAATTTTTCTACCAGAAATATGTTCAACAAAAATGCCTGGCGGCCCATTCCTTCCGGCGACGGTCAGAAACTGAGCCTCAGAGTTCAGTCATACGGAAAAGGCTACCTTAGTTACAGCGCTTCTTTTACCGAACCCTGGCTGGGAGGTAAAAACCCAACAGCCTTACGGTTTCCTATTACCATTCACTTTATGGCGATTCCTACACCAACAATACAAGTAATTATTCTTTTCGGATTGACGGGTTTTCTATCGGTTTAGGAAAAAGGTTGAAATGGCCCGATGATTTCTTCGTCCTGCGTCAAAGTATTAACCTGCAGCAATACAGACTTAAGAACTATACCCAGGTTTTTTCTTTCGGTGACGGGAATGGTAATTATAAAACCATTAGTTATAATATTTCTTTTGGAAGAAATTCTGTAGATGCGCCTATCTATCCCCGAAGTGGTTCGGATGTGTCTCTTTCTCTTGAGTTAACCCCACCTTATTCTGCTTTTAACAATAAGGATTACAAAAGTATGGATGAGCAACACCGATTTGAATGGATGGAATTTCATAAATGGAAATTTAAAGGGGCCTGGTATAAAAAACTGGCAGGAAATCTTGTGGCCAGTTTTCGCACCCAATATGGCTTTTTAGGATATTACAATGCTGATATCGGTATTATCCCGTTTAACCGATATTTTTAGGCGGTGATGGCCTGACCGGTTATTCTAATTTTGATGGCCGGGAAATTATTGCCATGCGGGGCTATAGCAACTATTCTCTTACCCCTGATTATTATCTGAATACCAATGAAGGAGGCTCCATTTATAATAAAAATACCCTTGAATTAAGATATCCCTTATCGCTGAATCCCAGTGCAACTATTTATGCCCTGACCTTCCTGGAAGCCGGAAATTCCTGGAATGGTTTTGATTCCTTTGAGCCTTTTAAGCTCTATCGTTCTGCGGGAGTAGGCCTTCGGGTGTTCCTGCCGATGTTTGGATTGCTTGGGATTGATTGGGGTTATGGGTTTGATAATGTTCCGGGTTTGCCTGATGCCAATAAAGGACAATTCCATTTCTCTATCGGACAGTCGCTTGATTAATTTTGGTACATGTTTTGTAAAATCTTAAAAAAAGATAAAAATTATGATGAAAAAACTTTTTTATTATCCATCCTTTTCCTGATGGTTTCCTGGGCTGCTAACGCACAGCGCTATGCCTATGTGGATACGGAATATATTCTTGGAAATATACCTGAATATGCTGATGCACAGCAACAATTAGATGATATTTCCGAACAGTGGCAGATTGAAATCGAAAAAGCCTATCAGAAAATAGACCAGCTTTATAAGGAATATCAAGCCGATGTGGCTTTGATGCCTGATGATATGCGTAAGGAACGGGAAAATGAAATTATTCAGAAAGAGCGCGAGGTGAAAGAATTGCAACAAAAGCGCTTTGGCCAGAATGGTGATTTATTTAAAAAACGGCAGGAATTGATTAAACCCATTCAGGAGAAAATTTACAATGCCATTGAAGCGTTGGCCAGTGAAAAAAATTATGCATTTGTTTTCGATAAAGCCAGCAATCCGAAAATGCTATTTGCAGATCCCCGCTATGATATTAGTGATGATGTGCTCGACAAAATGGGTTATTCCTATTAATAATTTTGACAAAAAGGCTGTAGGAAGAAATGTAATTTGTCATTGTTTGGAATATTTGAAATAATCAATCTCATAAAGAAATTGAATAAGAAATGGTTTGTACAAATTTTTTGATAAATTTGCCTGCCAGAAAGTTTGACAAAAGAATAACAACTAAGAATAAAACAATGAAACAAGTATTTAAAGGACTCGTTATTGTATTGATGGTTTTAGCTGCCGGTATTTCTACCCAGGCACAAACTAATGCTAAAATCGGATATCTAAACTCAGCTGAGATTTTGAAAAAAGTTCCGGGCAGAGATACCCTTGAAAAACAATTAATGGATTACCGACAAGGACTTGAAGACCAGATTCAGTCTATGATGGTTGAGTACAGAAGCAAACTGGAAAATTATCAAACCAACCGTGAGACCATGTCTGATTTGATTCGTCAGTCTAAAGAGGGCGAATTGCGAGAAATGGAACAACGTGTTCAAAACTTTCAGCAAACGGCTGATATGGATTTGCAAAATAAACAAGCAGAGTTGTTTAACCCCCTGCTTGAAAAAGTTCAGAAAGCCATTGAAAAAGTAGCTGAAGAAAATGGGTACACCTATGTACTGGATGCTTCTATGGGTGTTTTGCTTTATTATGAAAAAGGTGATAACCTACAGCCTTTGGTTGAAAAAGAATTAGGAATTCAGTAAAAGAATTTTGAGCGTTTTACAAAAATAAAAGCTACCCAATCGGGTGGCTTTTTTTAATGTAAGTCATCCTCATCTTCATACCAGGATGCATACATTGTGTAACTATTGGCAATGCGTTGAATCTCTCCTTCACTTAATTCAACATTAATGTCTTTGATTTTTTTAGCCGGAATCCCGGCATAAACCGTCCCGGCTTTCACATGGGTTCCTTTGGTTACCAGAGCCCCCGCAGCAATTATAGAATGGTTTTCCACTATGGCGTCATCCATGACAATGGCCCCCATCCCGATAAGAACATAATCTTTGATAGTACATCCATGAACAATAGCGTTATGAGCAATGGAAACATAATTTCCGATAGTGGTGGGTGATTTTTGATAGGTGGCATGGACAACCGCTCCATCCTGGATATTCACATGGTTTCCAATATGAATAGAATGAACATCTCCGCGAATAACGGCATTAAACCATACACTGCAGTAGTCGCCCATTACAACATCGCCTACTACCGTAGCATTATCGGCCAAAAAACAGTCTTTCCCGATTTTTGGGGCCATTCCTTTTACAGATTTAATGTATGCCATAAGGATTGTGTTTTGTGGGAGGATAATCAATTGAATAATGTAGTCCGCGGCTTTCATTACGTTGCATGGCCATTTTTATGACCAGATAAGATACATTAATCATATTTCTTAATTCGCATAATTTTTGAGTAACTACAGATTCCTCATAAAGTTGTTCGGTTTCTTTATAGATGTTTTCAAGCCGGTCGAGAGCCCGCTTCAAACGAAGGTTGGAACGTACAATTCCAACGTAATCGGTCATGATAGCTTGTAATTCTTTGTGGCTTTGCGTGATGAGTATCATTTCTTCCGTAAAACGGGTACCTTCAGCATTCCATTCGGGGACTTTTTCCTGAAAGCTAACCTGGTCTAATTTTTTTAAGGCATCGAGACTGGCGCGATGGCTGAAGACCAATGATTCCAAAAGCGAGTTAGAAGCCAGTCGGTTGGCACCGTGCAGCCCGGTGGAAGAAGATTCGCCCGACGCATACAGGTTGCGAATGGTGCTGCGGGCATTTTCATCCACTTTAATACCTCCGCATAAATAATGTGCCGCCGGCACTACGGGGATCATTTCTTTCGTAATATCGATACCAAGGCTAAGGGCTTTGGCATAGATAGTGGGAAAATGGTTAATAAGATCTTCTTTGTTTAAATGCCTGCAGTCAAGGTAAACATACTCATCACCGGTTTTCTTCATTTCATTGTCGATAGAACGAGCCACAATATCCCGCGGAGCTAATGAACCCCGTTTGTCATATTTATTCATAAATTTTTCTCCCTTGTGGTTCTTCAGAATGGCCCCAAATCCCCTCAAAGCTTCCGTAATCAGGAATGACGGCCGTTCATTTGGATTATAGAGTGAAGTGGGATGAAACTGAAAAATTCCATATTTTCCACCAAACCTTTGGCGCGATAAACCATTGCTATGGCATCTCCTGTGGCTACAGGGGGATTGGTCGTGGTTTTGTAAATGTTGCCGGCACCTCCTGCCGCCAAAAGTGTAAATTTCGACAGGATGGTTTTAATTTCGTTTTTATCTTTATCGAGGACATAAGCACCGTAGCAAGTGATATTTTTTGTCCGGCGGTTTACTTCCACCCCCAAATGGTGTTGCGTAATAAGGTCTATGGCAAAATGATTCTCAAGGATTTCGATATTAGGATGTTGTTTTACCTGCGAAAGTAACTTCTCCAGAATTTCTTTTCCGGTTTGGTCTTTATGGTGCAGCACGCGGTACTCGGAGTGCCCACCTTCTTTTCCTAATTCATACTTACCATCTGTGTTTTATCAAACTCTGCTCCCCATTCAATGAGTTCTTTTACACGCTCAGTAGATTCTTCAATAGTCATTCTGACTATTTTCTCATCATTTAAACCATCGCCGGCTTCCATAGTATCACGGATATGCTTTCATAAGTATCGGGATGATACATAACAGCCGCAATCCCTCCCTGTGCATAACCTGTTGCTGTTTCATTCATCCGGTTTTTAGTAATGATACATACTTTTCCTTTTGGGGCTACTTTCAAAGCAAAGCTCAATCCGGCAATACCGCTACCTACAACGAGGAAATCCACTTTTTTTCTCATACCTGCATTTTTAAACTATGGTGCAAAAGTATAAAAAAGCCGCTGTCAGTATTTTTTTTGGCAGGGAATTGAAAGGTAGTGAAAGAATACGCTCTATCCAACCCGAAACTTAGAGTCCCAGCAGCTGCTTTTCGGGATCCTGACCACTGAGCAAAAGTTTGGCCGGGTCTTCCAGCATTTCTTTTACTTTGTACAAAAAACTGACTGATTCTTTTCCGTCAATAATCCGGTGGTCATATGATAAAGCTACATACATGACAGGCCTGACAACTACCTGGCCATCTACAACTACCGGCCGTTCCACAATGTTGTGCATGCCCAGAATGGCGCTTTGTGGCGGGTTAATAATGGGCGTAGATAGCATCGACCAAACACGCCTCCATTGGTGATGGTAAACGTACCCCCTTGCATTTCATCCAGTTTTATCTTGTTGTTTCGGGCGCGCCCAGCCAAATCTTTGATGGCAGCTTCAATTTCGTGGAATGCCATCTGCCCGGCATTTCTTAAAACCGGAACCATTAATCCTTTTGGGGCACTGACGGCTATTCCCACATCAGCATATTGATGATAAACAATTTCATCTTCCTCATATCTGGCATTGACAGCTGGAAATAAAGCCAGCGCATGTGTAACAGCCTTGGTGAAAAATGACATAAAACCAAGCGAAACGCCGTACTTCTCCATGAATTTCTCTTTATATTTTTTTCGAATATCCATGATAGGTTTCATATCCACTTCGTTAAAAGTGGTTAACATGGCGGTTTCATTTTTTACGGCGACTAACCTTTGAGCCAGTTTCTTCCGTAGAGCAGATGATTTTTCCCGACGAACTTCTCTGCCTCCCGGAAATCCTTCCGGAAGAGAAGGTGTTTTTGTTGAAGCAGGTTCGTTTAATGCAGGAATTTTATCCTTATGGTCTAAATAAAATTGGACATCTTTCCTGGAAATCCTGAATTTTTTAAAAAATCAGCAAAATTATCAGGGTTAACCTGCCCTTCTTCCATAAGTTTTTTGGCCAGTGGGCTCATAATCCAGTCGGGAGTTTCGGTGGTTTGTGAAACTTCCTGCCGGGGGGCTTTTTTTTCAGTTCCGGAAGCCGGTTTCTCAGGTTCAGGAACTGCCGTGTTCTTTGGTGCCTGCGTTTCTTTTTGGACAGGCGAACGTTTTGAGCTTTTTTCAACAGCAGCATCCGTATCTATGGAGGCAATGACAGCTCCAACTGCAACTGTTTCACCTTCTTCTGCCAAAATTTTTAACTTTCCGCCTGCTTCAGCATTGATGCTTAAGGTTGCTTTGTCGGAATCGATTTCAACAATCTCATCATCTGTTTCCACAATTTCACCATCCTTAAATAACCAGGTTGCAATCTGTACTTCTGAGATGGATTCGCCCGGACTGGGGACTTTAACATCTATTATCATGAGTTAGCTGATTCTATAGTTTTTTGCTGTTGTTTTTCTTCTTCGAAAGACTGCCACCGGTTTCCTATACAAACCATCTGACATTCTTCGTCAAGACGGTGGCAATTACATTTATGAAACGCTTTTTCAAGTATTTTTTGTTGCTGCAGCTGATGGAATTTGCTGGAACCTGTCGCCGGGCTTCCGCTTGCCGGTCGGGATATCAACTTTAAATCAACTTCTTTAAAATGCTCCTGCATGTATGTCCAGGCGCCCATATTAGCAGGTTCTTCCTGTACCCACACCCATCTTCTGGCTTTGCTATATTTATCAACAATGGCCATGAGCTGTACCCGCGGAAGTGGATAAAGTTGCTCAATTCTGACAATAGCGGTTTTTCGGGTATCAGGATGTTTTTCTTTAAACGCCAATAAATCATAATATACTTTTCCTGAGCACAAAATTACTTTTTCTATCGCTTCAGGGTCTGCGCTTAAATCATCAATAACTTCATGAAAACCACCGGTTGCCAGGTCGGAGAAAGTTGAGTAAACGCGGCTGTGTCGCAACAGACTTTTGGGCGTGAAAACAATCAATGGTTTTCTGAAATCGCGGTAAAGCTGGCGGCGCAACAGGTGAAAAAAGTTTGCCGGTGTTGTTGGATTTGTAATCTGCATGTTGTTTTCTGCCGCTAAAGAGAGGAATCGTTCCATCCGGGCACTGGAGTGCTCCGGGCCCTGACCCTCAAACCCGTGAGGCAGCAGCAGTACCAAATCGCTCATCACATTCCATTTTTCTTCAGCACTGCTCAGGTATTGGTCGATGATAATCTGACCCCCGTTGTTGAAATCTCCAAACTGAGCTTCCCAGATCGTTAAGGTGTGAGGTGAAGCCAAAGAGTAACCATATTCAAATCCAAGCACACCATATTCTGATAAAGGTGAGTTGTATATCTCAAAAGGGGCCTGGTCTTTACTGATGGTTTGTAGAGGAATATATTTTTCTTCTGAATCTTCCAGTGTGATGACAGCATGTCGGTGAGAAAAAGTCCCTCTTTCCGAATCCTGTCCGCTTACCCTGACCGGAATACCTTCAGCTACCAGCGAACCATAAGCCAAAAGCTCTCCCATGGCCCAGTCGAGTTTATCCTGCTCGACCATTTTACGCCTGTCATTCAATAGTTTTATTGACTTTCGGTAAAATGTTTTGTTTTCTTCAATCCTTGTGATTTTATCAGCAATCTCACGGAGTTTGTTGGCGTCAACAGCTGTAACCGGCGAATGATGAAAATCGCTGTTGTTAGCCCGCCTGATTGAATCCCAGGTTTCGCCCAGAAAAGGATTCATGGTGGACTTTTCTATTGACTTGGCTTTCTCAAAATTTTCATCCAGTTCTTTGATAAAATTCTGCTGGTAGCTTTCCAGCTGAGCTATTTCAATTTGCCCTTCCTCCAGCAACTTTTCTTTGTATATTGTAGCCGGGTCTTTGTGTTTTGAAATGATTTTATATAATAAGGGTTGTGTGAAACGGGGTTCATCGCCTTCATTATGGCCATATTTCCGATAGCCTAAAGGTCAATAAATATATCCTTTTGAAACTTATCCCTGAATTCCATGGCCAGCTTAATGGTATAGACCAAAGCTTCCACATCATCGCCGTTAACATGAAACACCGGCGACTGAACAATCTTAGCCACATCTGTACTGTAAGTGGAGGAGCGTCCGTCCAGATAATTGGTCGTAAAACCCAGCTGGTTGTTTAAAACCAAGTGAATGGTGCCTCCGGTGCGGTAACCTTTTAGTTGCGACATCTGAAGCACTTCGTAAACCACTCCCTGACCGGCAACAGAAGCATCACCATGCAGCAGGATTGGTGTAACTTTTTTTGTATCACCGTTGTAGTCCAAATCTATACGTGAGCGGGCTATCCCTTCAACAACCGGATCAACGGCTTCGAGATGGGAAGGGTTTGGGGCAAGAGTTAGCCTGACTTCGGTCTGGTTATCGATTTTTCGGTTATAAGTGGCTCCGAGATGATATTTTACATCACCCATAATAGCCTCATCTTCATACTCATACCCTTCAAATTCGCTGAATATCTGAAAATATGGTTTGTGAAGAATATTGGCCAGAACATTCAGCCGGCCCCGGTGTGGCATACCAATAATAAATTCTTTGGTCCCAAGTTTGGCCCCCGTTGAAATAACTTCATTCAGCGCCGGAATGGCCGCTTCCATTCCTTCGAGTGAGAAACGTTTCTGCCCCGGAAATTTTTTATGGATGTATTTTTCAAATTGAACAGCTTTGTTGAGGTTTTGAAAAATACGTAATTTTTCATCCAGGCTAAAATCCGGAATATTTTGACGTGTTTCCATTTTGTTCTGAAGCCAATAAATTACTTCAGGCTTTCTGATAAAACGGTATTCCGCACCAATAGAACTGCGATAAGTATTCGTCAGATGACGGATTATATTTTTCAGCGTGGTTCGTCCAATGCCAATTTCTTTACCAGCTTCAAAATTTCTGGAAAGGTCTTTTTCTGAGAGGCCAAAATTTTCAAGATCAAGCGTGGGCTCATATTTTCTTCGGGCCTGACGGGATTGGTTTTTGTAAATAAATGTCCCCGCTGCCGGTAACCGTTGATGAGGTTGATAACTTTAAATTCATCCGGCATCACTTCATTTCCGGAATCCCCATACTGTTTACTTGCAAATTCAAATCCCCTGAAGAACTCTTTCCACGAGGTCTCAACAGATTCGGGATCTTGCTGGTATTGTCGATAGAGTTCATCTAAAGCATTGGTATCTATATTCGCTAAAAATGATAATTCGCTATTCATAAAAGTGCGATCATTTGATGTCAAAAATTAAAGCAATAACAAACCATCGACTACAATGTTGAAAAATGGTCAGAAAATCTGCATTATTTAAATTCATAAATTGATTTATAATCCCGATTCTGTGATAAATAACAGTAGAAATAAATATCGGAATCGATTGTGATTTTGATAACAAATTTTTTAGTTTT
>LZCG01000154.1_pt1 | contig 12938 bp, 16 predicted proteins | sample 768541 | NCBI WGS metagenome assembly LZCG01 (sample SAMN05200874, study PRJNA324366) | oil field metagenome | isolation source: sample BH-FW-1 from oil reservoir | place: India: Bombay High | collected 2015-07-11
TGACGGAGGAGTCGGGGGGTTTTGGGGGAGGGAGATGTTTTCGTCGCCTTAGACCCTCTTGACGGGACCTTCAACGCCACCAGAGGGATTCCCGTTTACTCTGTCAGTCTCTGCTTCTCAGATTCGGACAGGCTGAAGGATGCCTTCTTCGGCTACGTTTACAACCTCGCAACAGGGGATGAGTATTATGCTGACTCCAGCGGGGCTTACAGAAACGGAGAGAAAATTAAGGTGAGTGAAACAAATTCGCTCTACTGCAATGCCATAATCTACTACCCCGACAAAAAATACCCCTTTAAAAGAATGAGGATTTTTGGAAGTGCTGCAACGGAGCTCTGCTTTTTCGCTGATGGCTCCTTTGACTGCTTCCTCGACATTCGCCCTGAAAAGATGCTGAGAATTTACGATGCTGCTGCTGGGGTTTTTATTGCTGAGAAGGCTGGTGGAGAAGTTACAGAACTTGACGGAAAAAGTCTAAGGGATAAAAAATTTGATATGCAGGAAAGGCTCAATATCGTCGCTGCAAATGAAAAACTGCATCCAAAGCTGCTGGAGCTGATTAAATGAGGGCTGCAGTGGTTTACAAGACAGATAATCTGCTCGAAAGAGTCACAGGACTTCTGAAGAGTATGGGTATTGAGTGCGAAACCTACACCACTCCATCAGCTGAACTTGAAAAATTCGATTTTATCATCAGCGTCGGTGGTGATGGCACAATTCTGCGAATTCTGCAAAAAATAAAGCACTGTCCTCCGATATTTGGAATCAACACTGGAAGGGTTGGACTTCTCACCCATTCAGGGCCGGAAAACTTCGAGACAGAGCTTAAAAATTGTGTTGAGAGGTTTGAGATTGAGGAGTTCCCGAGAATACGCTGTAGGGGAGAGATGAGCTTCTCGCCCTCAACGAGATTGCAATTGTTAGCAGGAAACCTTCAAAGCTCATAGATGTAACTGTGACTGTCGATGGTGAAGAGATTGACAGCCTTAGGTGTGACGGATACATCGTTTCAACCCAGATCGGCTCAACGGGCTACGCTTTTTCCGCAGGAGGGCCCGTGGTTGAGCCCTACCTCGACTGCCTGATTCTGATACCAATAGCCCCTTTTAGATTTGGCTGGAAGCCATATCTGCTGAGAATCAATCGTAGAGTTGAAATTGAAGCTGAAAACGCAGTTGTTGTGGCTGATGGGCAGAGCAGCTTTGAGCTGGAAGGAAAAGTTGTGATTGAAAGGTCTGACTGGCCTGCAAGGTTTTTCAAAAAGAGGGGCAGGTTCAGGAGGCTTTTTGAAAAAGTGAAGAGTATAGGGTAAATTATCAGAGGGGATGTGCTAAGGCTTTTTTCGGAGTAAACAAAACCCTGGGAAAAAGCAAAGGTGGATAAAGTAAGGGCATTATACATTTATGATTAGAACACGATCAAAAATTGGAAAAATTTAAATACAAAGGTGAAAACAGCAAAGATATAATGGGGTGATAAAATTCCAAGATTTAAGAATGCCAGCAAAATCATTTTTGCTGTTTTATTTAGCTTGTTGCTTTTGGATGCATTAATCATGGAAACAGCAATACTTCGGATGTCACCCCCACTCCGAGCATTGCTCCCGAAACTTGGGAAATGAAGCTGGTATGGAGTGCCTATACTTCAGGAGTGCCTTTCATGGACATGAGCCCGATGGAGAAATCTCTGCTGCTGTAGACTGGAATAAAGGTGTTCTATACTTAGTGAGACCAGACGGGAGAGTGTTTCTTTTAGCACAAAGGAGAGTGATGAAGTATCTCCTGTAATAGCCGGAGTGGCAGTTAGAGATGGAGCAGCTTACGTTCTCGCTTCCTATCAGGACTTTGCGGGAGTCAGGAAGTATTCCTGGAACGGTTTTGCTGGAGAGGAGAAGCATGGTTGGGCTGGGAGCGTTGCAGATGGATAGCACGTTCTCCAAGCGGAAACCATCTCTGCTACCTCGTTACCATTAATCCAACCAAGCAGGAACTGTACTGCGATGGGATAAAACTAACGCTGAGCCAAACCAACTACGCTATAAATTCCGTCTCAGATACTGGTGTTGTTGTGCTCTCGATAGAGGATAAGTCGATTATCTTAAAGGAGGGGCAAGAGCTCTTTGGTTTGAATACAAGTGAAGTAATAGCATACAGGGACAGAATTCTCGCCAGTGAAGACGAGAAGCTCAAGGTTTACACTTCCAGCGGGGAGCTTTTGGCAGAAAAGGAGGGTTACGGCTTCAGACAGACAACTCTGCTGCGATGGACACTCATTCCAACGGAGAAGTACCTCTTCAGGCATGAGCCCTTGGAGAACACCTACGTTCTTACTTGGAATTTGACAAAAGTTGGAGAACTGCCCGGATTCCCATACTTCGCCAATGAGAACTTCGTTGTGACGGGCAAAGATGGGGTTCTTCACTGCTTCTCCATTCAGGACTTCCACGAAGTGTGGAGTGTGGAGCGGGATGATGTTGGATACGTGAGGCTAAGCGATGATGGGAAAGTACTGTTAGTTTCAGGAGAGACGGGTGGTTTTTGGCTTTACACATCCTAAATTTTTTGAAACCATAAGTCCGGTTGCAGTTGGAGGCTCGATATGAGCAAAATCGATTTTCAAAATAGCGGCAGAGTACGAAGAGTATGCTACTGTACAAAAATCAGCATCGGAAATACTGCTGAAACTTTTGAAAATCAGAGGTAACGAGGATGTCTTGGATTCAGGCTGCGGAACAGGGCATTTAACGAGGAAGATAAGGAGTCTGACGAGTGGGAGGGTTGTAGGCCAATCTTCAGAGGGAATGATAAGGGAGGCTGTTGAAAAAAGCAAGGGGTTGGACATAGTGTATAAGGTTAAGAGCGCTGAGGAACTGGATTATTTTGACGTTATCTTCTGCAACTCAGCCTTTCAGTGGTTCAAAGACCCTGAAAAGGCGATAAAGAACTGCTACAGAGCGTTGAGAAGAGACGGGAGAATTGGCATTCAAGCGCCAGCAAGGAAAATTTACTGCCCCAATTTTATCAGAGCTATCGAAATGGTAAAAAGAGATGAGAGGACGAAAGACGTTCTCGAATACATAGAATTCCTGCTGGAAAGGAAGGGAAAAAAGAGGGGACAACTTAGCTTGACTTGGAAAGGCGTACTGAGAATCTTAAAAGTAAATACACCTCTGTGGTTTGGAACATAAAGTTCTTGTGTGGTGTGGGGGAGATGTATTTACCGATTGGAAGATAACGTTTTTAACTTTAGCTCCTAGCCATATTAATGCCCAAAAGAGATGTTGCAGAGAGGCTTCGGAAAAGGGCAATGGGGTTCATGGATGCTGCTAAAGAAAGGCTTAAAGCAGGAGATTACGATTTAACATGCTTCATGGTTGAGCAGGCGGTTCAACCATACTTAAAGTCGTTAATTCTCGAATTGAGTGGAGAAACACCGAGAACCCACTCGATCAGGCAGTTACTCTCGATTTTGTCGAAGCTTCTTGATGTGCAGTTTGAGCTTGATAGAAGATCACTTGTTTTTCTTGAAGATGCATATATAAAAGCCCGCTATCTCGGAGCAAATTACGAAAGAGAGGAGCTGAGGATGCGATTAAAATTGCCGAGGAGGTGATCTCAACTGTTTCCGGATTTGTGGAAGGAAAGGGCTAAGATTGTAAAGGAATACGAGAAGTGGTTGCCCAAAATAAGTAAGGCGGCGCGGGAGGTGGTTGGCGAGGTTGAGGTTTACCTTTTCGGCAGTGTTGCTGAGGGCAAAGCTGTGCCTTCAAGTGATGTAGACATCCTAATTGTAACAAAACGGGAGGAAGTGAAGAGTGCGAGGAAAAGGCTGAATTCATAGCTGAAATTGAGGAAAGGGCTGGTTTGCCCTTCGTACATCCCTTCGAGTTTCATCTGATGCATTGGGATGAGTTCAAGGTATGGGTAGAGGTGTTCAAACCGAAGCTTATTACGATTTTGTAAAATCGGAGGGGCAGGTCGGCTCAGCCAGAAATTAGGGCGATTTTAAGCTGAGATTGAGGATGGGTAAAGGTGGACAGCAGATAGTTTTGGATCAAAATTGTCTAGAATTCATCCTCGGGCTTTGCAACCCTTCTTGTCAGGTCTATTAAGTCTGCCAGGTTTTGAGCTCCTTTAGCTCTGCTTTGACTTGAGAAAGTTCCTCGACGACTCTGCCTGGGCGAACACCTCGCTGTGCTATCTTCGCGGACAGTTCAGAACTAATTTCATGAGCCAAATTTTTCACGAAGTGGAAAGGGCATGACCACTTGCTGTCAAAGGAGTTGGCAGCATCTCCCCCTTTCAGTTCTCCTCTCCACCTTTCACTGCCCTCATCACCACCTCAAAAAGGACCTTAAATCGTCCCTTTCTAAGCTCTTTTAACACGAACCTGGGTCTGAGGTAGAAACGGAGGTAGCAGTATTTCAGCAGCTTTGAAATCTCTTCAGCACTCATGTAGAAGTTTTTCAGAATGGGCTTTCCAGCAGTGTACTCGTCAAAGTTTTCTGTGAGAATAAGCCCTCTCTCCTTTGCCTCCTCGTAAATTTCAGTGCCGGGATAGGGTGTGAGGATTGAGAACTGAGCGTAGTCGGGGTTTAGCTTTATTGCGAACTTCAGCGTTTCCTCCATATCCTTCTTCGTTTCATGAGGGGCTCCGATGATGAAAGAGCAAACTGTCTCAATTCCCGCTTTTTTCGTCATCTCAACCACCTTTTTAACGGCATCGAGTTTTATCCTCTTCCTGTAGTACTTCAGCACCTCTGGGCTTGCAGACTCAACACCGTAGTATATTACAGAGCAACCAGCTTCCTTCATTTTACGAAGCATTTCCTCGTTTATCGTGTCGACTCTTGAAGAACGGCTCCACTCCACGTCGAGTCCCCTGCTTTTTATCTCATCGCAAATTTCAAACACTCTCTTCCTGTTTAAGGTGAAAGTGTCATCACCGAAGGCGATGTGTCTGGCTCCAAAATCTTCAACCAGCCACTCCATCTCATCAACTACGTTTTTGCACTCCTAGCCCTGAACTTTCTGCCCATGAAGAGCGAAGAAGAGCAGTACCTGCATGCGAAGGGGCAGCCGCGGGAGGTTATCATGGGGAAGTGCTCAAGCTTGTGCCCAAGTAAGGTGTACTTTTCGAGGGGCATGAGGTCGAAGGCGGGAAATGGGAGAGAATCGAGGTCTTCGATGAATCCTCTTGGCCCATTGTTTACAATCTTGCTCCCATCTCTGTAAATAACCCCTTCAACGCCATCCAGGCTCCTTCCTGCCTCAACTCTCTCCGCAACCTCGACGATTGTTTCCTCACCCTCTCCAATGCAGACTGCATCAACGAAATCATGTTTAAGCGCGTCAAAAGGTCGGAAGGATACGTGCACACCACCCATTACAATGAAAGAGCCGAGCTTCTCTTTTATCAGCTTCGCATACTTCAAAGCGGAGTTGAAGGTTGCTGTGGTTGAAGTTATCCCCACAAGTTCGGAGCTCTTTAATCTCTCCACCAGACTTTCAAAGCTCAGCCTTTCCACGAGGTCGTCGATGATTTGGACCCTGAATCCCCTCTCCCTTAGAGCTGCTGCAAGGTAAGCAAGGCCGAGTGGAGGTGTGGAGATTCCCAGCCTTTTGACAACCTCAACATTGGCGTTTGGGTTTATCAGAGATATGATGTAGCTCATACACAACACCAGTCTTATCGGGTACAGTGTTTGCGATGGATGATAATGAAGAGCTTATCCTTCATAGTTTCTATTTTATAAGATAACTTGACTTAATCTTTTCGTTTTTAAAAATTTAAATTACTGGAAATCTAATGAAAATATAAAATGTATCAGACTTCTACCCAGTCCAGCCCAAGTTCATCAAGCTTCTCCCTGCTTGGTACACCTTCGGGCCACTTTCTGAACTCGTAGAGCTCTGTAACCTGCTTTTTCACGTCTGGAACGTTTCCAGCACTCCCGCCCTCAAGCGGCTGCAGTACTATCTCAGGAAGCGTGTCGTCGCTCGCCTTCACACCACACTTTATGTTGTAAACCCTCTTGAGTGTGAACATCCTCTCTCCAGCCGTGTAGATGTTCTCCACAGTGTAATCGTAGCCCGTAGCAGCCTTCAGCATCTCCGCAATGTGCCTTGGCTTGACTGGCATGAAGGCGCACATTATAATGGCGTTGAAAAGCTCGGAGAAGTTCTGGACTTTTGCTGTCAGAATTCCCTTGCCCTCGTTGCTGAACCTGTCGTCGCTCTTAATGTCGTACTCCTTTATCGTCTTGCCCATCTCGTAGAGGTACATCTGGTGCGGCAGGTGGCATGCACCCCTTGGATGGGTTGCGTAGGCTGCAGCAAGGCTGCTGAAACCCCTTGCGTCATGCATTGGAATCTCAAGCCCTTTGACATGAGCACTCCACTCTTCTTTGCCATACTTCGTGCCCATGAACCTAACACCCTCTGACAGCTCCTCTCCCTTGCCTTTTCTGTAGGCTATGTCTTTCACAAGCTGCTTTACAGCCTCACCGTCACCCCATCTTATGTTGAAATCTCCGACACCCTTCTCTGTCAGGTACATGGCGAATGCTATGCTTACACCAGCAGAGATGGAGTCCATTCCGAGGTCGTTCACAAGGTAGTTAATCTCAATAAGCGACTCAAGGTCGTCGTTGAGCTGCAAAGCCCCAAAGGCTGCCAGCGTTTCGTACTCAGGACCATGAATCTGCTTCCCCTTGTGCTCCACAACTCTGCCGCACCTCACCACACAGCCCAAGCAGCCATCGTTACCTCTCAGAATAGATGCAGCCATAGCTGCTCCAGAAATCTTGGTTGCCCCTTCCCACGTTCCCTGAGTGTAGTACTTTATGGGTAAATCACCAAACCCCTCTGCGGTTTCCATGTAGCCCGCAGTACCGAGCTGCGTGAACATGTTGCAGGTGAAGTCATCCTTTATCCTCTGCAGAACCTCATCAACGACCTTGTTGAAAGTTTCTTCATCCGCAATTTCCACCTTCTCCCTTTCTGACGGGTCGTAAACCACTGCAATGCCCTTGAGCTTCTTTGACCCCATAACAGCTCCCATACCAGTTCTTCCAGCATGCCTTGAGTTGTCCACCTGAATGCAGGCATACTTTACCAGATTCTCTCCAGCGGGGCCAATTACAGCGGTGGCAACCCTCTTCTCTCCCAAATCCTTTTCGATTATCTCCTGTGTTTCGTAGCATCCTTTCCCCCACAGGCTCTCTGCATCCACGATTTCCGCTCCGTTTGAGTCAACCTTAAGAAAAACTGGCTTATCACTCGCACCCTCCACAATAATGCCGTCCCAGCCCGTGTACTTTAAGTAGGCAGCCATCTTCCCTCCTGAGTTGGACTCCCCCCAGATTCCTGTAAGGGGGCTGCGGGCGCAGAATTCAAGCTGCTGGTTGATGGAGCTTTTGTCGCTGTAAGAGGGCCAGTCATCAAAACCAGAGTGTTTTCGGGGGAGAGGGGGTCGACCTCAAAGGTCCTCATGTCGTAATGGAGCTTCACAGCATAACCCGCTCCACCTATGAACTCTCTCAAATCCTTCTCGTCGGGAATAAAGGTCGAAACGGTTTTTTCAGACAAATCAACTCTCAAAATCTTGCCACAGTAACCATACATGCTACCACCTCAAAAGTCCACTTCCTTTCCATAGAAGGCATACTCTAACAGCCTCCTCGTTTGCTCGGTATCGGGACATCTCGGAGAGGTAATCATGCAGGCGTCGTTGATCGCATGGTTCCAAATCTCGTCGATGGCATCAAAGTATTCCTTTTCACCGACAACATCTGAAACCTTTGTTGGAACCTCAATTTTCTTCATAAGGTCTACTATCTTCTCCACCATGGCCTTTCCACTCTCTAGCCCCACCCTTTTGGCCAGATAGTCCATCATAGCCGCTGAACTTTCATCGTTCAGGTAGAACTGAAGGACATAGGGGAGAAAGACGGCAACGCAAATTCCATGGTGTACCTTGAAGTAAGCCCCAAAGGCATGGCCTAATGAGTGCACCGGCCCTACCTGAGAATTACCGAAGCCCATTCCGGCCATGGTTGCGGCATGATGCATTTTAGCCCTGGCCTCATTATCCCCTCTGTAGGACTTCTCAAGGTTGTCAAGAATCATCTCAATTGCCTTCTCGCACATCGCATCGCTGAAGTCGTTTCGCCACGGGGCCAAAGCACCCTCGATTGCGTGAGTCAGGGCATCCATGCCCGTTCCGGCAACAAGCTTAGGTGGCAGTTTTTCCACAAACCTGTAGTCGAGTATAGTTATGTCCGGAATTGCCTCTCTGTTTGCAGGCAGAACCTTTCTCTTTTCCTTGGTGTCTGTCAGCACCATCGCCCATGTTGCGTCAGCTCCAGTACCGCTGGTTGTCGGAATAGCGATGAACTTTGCCTTCTTTTTGAAACCAAGCTCGTAGAGGTCCGTAAAGGGAGTTATGTATTCTGGATCAACATCAATCTCCATCAGAATTCTCGCCATCTTTGCAACGTCCATTACACTTCCACCGCCGAGAGCTACAATTAGCTGAGCATCGAGGTCTCTCGCCACTTTGGCACACTTCAATGCGGTTTCAAGGCTTGGTTCCGGCTCAACTTCGTTAAAAACCTCGATTTTTTCCGCTTTGATATTCTTCTTTACTTCCTCAAGGTAGCTCATCTCGCTCAGAACCTTGTCCGTTACAATCAGCACCCTCTCTGCCCTCTCGTTCTGCAGATGTTCAATGGCATCATCACCAAAAACTGCCTTTGGTACAACAAACCACCACATGATGAGAGGGTGATTGAACAATATAAAATGTTTTCAATGTTCATTTTGTCATCCTTACACTTTTACACGAAACATTTTTTAATTTTAAATACCGAAATCTCTTGATGCCCTCCTTTCGTTTAAGCTTTAAGAAGAAAGAGGATGAGGTTCCCAGAAGAACTGCAGTTTTCGAGATAATAAAAAAAGGTGCGAAAGAAGAGTTTCTTGGTGAGGAAACTTATCGAACGCTTTCAAAGAGACTTTCACAGGAATTTGAACCGCCTGAAGGGTGGATTGAGGTTGAAGGTTACCCCGTTTACGGCAGATTCGTAATCTCAAGTGTCCACATCCTCTACAACGAGGAGGACAACGAGTTCATCTACCACGTCAACGAGCCCAAGCTAAGCGAGGAAGAGGAGAAAATCGTCAGGAATGTGATCAGCAGGCTTGAGTACTATGCTGCAAATCCCAAGGAAATCGGGGATAAGGTTGGGACGCTGAAGAAGAAAATCGATGCAATTCTCGAAGCATACAGAGTGAAGCTTGAAGGTTCAGATTACTTCAGAGTTCTCTACCACATTTTCAAGAGAACCATCCTATACGGCAAAATAACACCCATCATGTACGACCCAATGATTGAGGACATTTCGTGCAATGGATACGGCAAGTACATCTACATCTTTCACCGCAAGTACACAAACCTCCGCACCAACGTCATCTTCAACGACCCGGACGAGCTTGACAGCTTCGTCGTAAATCTCGCCCAGAAGTGCGGAAAGCACATCAGCATTGCAGAGCCGATGGTGGATGCGACAATGCCAGACGGCAGCAGAATTCAGATGACTCTGGCAGAGAGGTTACAGACCACGGCTCAACCTTCACCATCAGAAAGTTCAGAGAAGAGCCAGTCACACCAATAGACCTCATAGCCTGGAAGACATTCAGCAGCGAGCAGATGGCCTACCTCTGGCTATGCATTGAGAACAAGAAGTCCCTGATCTTCGCAGGTGGTACAGCAAGCGGTAAGACAACTTCAATGAACGCCATCTCCCTCTTCATCCCACGCCGCTCAAAAATCGTAACAATTGAGGACACAAGAGAGCTCATGCTCCCCCACGAGAACTGGATTCCAGCAGTTACAAGAGATGCCTTCCACGGAGAGAAAGGTGCAGTCGACATGTACGATTTGCTCAGAGCGGCCCTCAGACAGAGACCGGAGTACATCATAGTCGGTGAGGTTAGGGGAAGAGAAGCCCTCACTCTCTTCCAGGCTATGGCAACTGGACACACAACCTACTCAACACTGCACGCTGACAGCATAAGCGGTGCAATCCACAGACTGGAAAACCCACCGATTGGAGTTCCAAGGCCAATGCTTGAGGCATTGGACATCATCAGCATCCAGGCCCAGACTTACGTTGGAGACAGAAGGGTGAGGAGGAACATGGAGATAGCGGAGATTGTTGGACTCGATGCTCACACAAAGATGCTCAGAACCTCGACAGTCTTCCAGTGGGACAGCGTTAAGGACGAGCACTCAATGGTTGGAACTTCAAAGGCTTTAGAGGAGATAAGAAGGCAGAGGGGCTGGAGTGTGAGGGAGCTGAATGAGGAGCTTGAGAGGAGGAGGAGAGTGCTGGAGTTTATGGTTTCCAACGGAATAAGAATGTTCAAGGACGTATCTGCGGTAATACACACATACCAGGTGAATCCTGAAAGGGCAATGAAGCGGCTTGGCGTTGAGGAGCTTTGAAGACCTTTTTTAGCTTTATCCACAATTTTAAGGTATTTAGCTAAGCAGAATCACGCAATTTTGCTAAATTTACGATGAGCAGGAAGATTGGATGGTTAGTTGTCACCAACATTTTCCGATTCAACACACATTTTTATCTCTCAATCCCGTTCATCATCAGGTGTTGAGTAGATTTCCAGGACGGTATTTTTGCCTCCTGAAAAGTCCGTTTCATGAAAAAATTTATATAGGATTTTGGCACATTAATCATTGGTTAGTCTGAACCAGAATGGAGGTGTTAAGGGTGGAGCTTCCACTTGCTCCTGTGGAAAGACTTCTGAGAAAAGCTGGGGCTTCGAGGGTTAGTGAGGATGCAAAGGTAGAACTGGCGAAGCTATTGAAGAATACGCCATGCAAATTGGCAAGAAGGCAGCTGAGCTTGCAAAACACGCTGGAAGAAAGACAGTCAAGGTGGATGATATCAAGCTCGCTCTGAGAGAGCTTTAAAATCCTCAATTTTTCGATTTACATTTTTTATAATAAATGAGTGGATGGGAAACTTTGCATTCAGCGACACAGTTGCTGTAGGTTCTCATGGTATCGCACGAGGGGGAGGTGTATTCGGCTCCCTTGCCCCTCTCCCCCGCAATGTGCTCAACCTGGTATCTCGTTTTCTCCTCATCGAAGTCTGGAGCAGATTTAAACAAGGCTATTATTTCGTCAGCTGTCATCCCTATGTTCAGAAGGAAGGATGTGATGGCGAATCTGGCTGTATGCGGAATGTTCATTCCCCTCTGAAGTTCTGAGAGAATCTCCTTCATGCATGGCGGGAGGCAGTCGAGGTCAACCTCTCCCAAATCCATCGTGAACTTCTCTGACTCCCTTTTTGCCTTCTTTGAAAGCTCTTTCACCACCTCGCTCACGGCATCGCTCACCGGAACCTTCTCAAAAAGCTTCATTCTCAGAAGCTCCTCCAGCCCCCTCAGAACCTCTGCTCTGGTGGTCTCAACATAGCCGTTTCTCAGCCTCCTGTTCACAAGCCTCCACTTGTCGTCTCTGATTCTTGCCGAAACCTTAACGAAGGTTGATACGTGCATGTTCCACCCTCTGAGCTTTGCACCGAGGTCAATCGCCACCAGCCTGACGATCGGCTCTCTGCCGCTCTCCTCTGCATCCTCTCTCAGAAGCTTCGAGTAGTAGCTGGCTTCGCTAACGGCGTATCTCATCCTTACCCAGTCTTCCATTGCTGAAACAATCATCCTGGAGGCGATATAGGTAAGGAGGGAAAGCTTTGCGTTCGTGGAGAACCTCTCGACTGCCTCTCTGGGGTAGTAAAGAGAGCAGTTTTCGAAGCATCTCATGCACAGATCACAGCCCTCAAGCGTCCCCTTTCTCCGGCAATTATAGCAGTTCTCTTCACAACCAAGGCAGAAAAACTCGGACTCGTCGCTGAATCTGTCATACTCAGTCTTGCCGTCAATTGCCTTCTCGACAACTCTTTTTGCAGTTTCAAGAGTATCCGGAAACTTTCCAAGCTCTTCTTCGATGTTGAATGAAAAAACACTTGATGCAACTTTCAGGAAAGGATAGCGAGCCAAAATTGGGTAAAGAGGGAGATATTTCATCAATCACTCCGACTCTATGCGCGGAGCCAGGATGTACTCGACCTTTGCTCTGCCACCAACAAGCTCAAAGACCAGCCTGACTGGGTAGTTGGTTCCGAGGTAGATTGTAAGCAAGTCCCCGCTTCCTGCAACCTTGCAGAACTCTTTCAGGTAGTCCACGCTGAACATGCTCCTTGCCTCCCCTCCATTGAACTCGATGAGCTCCGTTTCGGTCATGTGGAAAACGATACTGTCAACATCCCCCTTTGCCTCAATTCTGAACCCTTCTCTATCTGATCTGAACACAACCTGGTCGCTGATTTTATCTGCCGCTGCGATGGCCTTCTTGAACTCTCCAGCGTCCATAACTATCTTTGCAGGTAGCTCCAGTTCGGGAATCCTCGGCTCCTTCCTTATTGCAGAGGGGTCTATCAGCGCCACCTTGTATTCCACACTGCCGAACTTTACCTTCAGCATACTTTCGTCCTCGACAATCAGCTCAACGAGGTCTTTGGTTGATATGGACTTGCTTATGTCGAAAATCCTGTCCATGTCCACCCCTATGGTCTTTTCCTCGTCGACATTGTAAACCTCAAAGCTGTCCCTGGGAATGTCAACTATGACCATTGCAACGTTAGCCGGGTCAACGGCTCTTGAGTGCAATCCCTTTTCGAGGAAGTGTATTCTCGCCTCACTGACCAGTGCAACAATAGCCCTCGTAGCGGTCTTCAACAACTCTCCGGTCATTATGACCATTGCAACGTTAGCCGGGTCAACGGCTCTTGAGTGCAATCCCTTTTCGAGGAAGTGTATTCTCGCCTCACTGACCAGTGCAACAATAGCCCT
>LZCG01000155.1_pt1 | contig 12934 bp, 13 predicted proteins | sample 768541 | NCBI WGS metagenome assembly LZCG01 (sample SAMN05200874, study PRJNA324366) | oil field metagenome | isolation source: sample BH-FW-1 from oil reservoir | place: India: Bombay High | collected 2015-07-11
TACACACAGTGACTCCCTCTCTTTGTCGCCATACCTCCACTGTACTACAAACTGTGCTCCCTTCGGCAGCAAGCATCTTTCATCCCCGCTCTCCCGAGAGGGGGCATTCAAATGCCCCCTCTCGTAAACGGCGGAGATGAAACATTAATTGCGACTTCCCCTCTGTCGGGACACATGGCGCTAGAGTATGAATCCCAACACGTACGCGAAGTGATTGAGAACTCATATCGACTTATTTACCGGATAAAGCCAGATTAAATAGATGTTTTGGCTGTAGTGCATAGCGCACAGTTGTTACTGCCAGCGGTGTAAATAGAGTGGGATGTAGCTAGCTAACGGACCTGCCACCGCACGTAGGTCAATTATTCCTCTTTCCGATTCATCAGAAAGAAGCTGGTCCCTTAGAGCCAAGAAGCTTCTCTTCGCACCCAATGACAGCGTGTGCCCGGCTGACAATGTCCACCAGATCCTGTTCGCTCACACAGTGCCGATCAGGGCGCTGCCGAGAAAGGTGGAAGAAGAACTCGATGTTTCCCGCCGGTCCGAGGAGGGAGAGACGGTCACCCCTGCTACGGTCCAAGGGTCATTTCATCGATGAACGCTTCGAGACCCTGAAGGACTTGGAGGTGTATCGCTTCCTCCTTGATCACCCCGTTCCTGCCGAGACGGTCCTTCCCCGCTTCGTACTGCGGTTTGACGAGGGCGACGATCTCCCCCGATCGTTTAACGATCCTGTCGAGTGGGGGAAGGATAAGCTTTAGCGAGATGAACGAGACGTCGATCGTTGCCAGGTCCACCCGCTCACCGATATCCTGCGGCTCCAGGTAGCGCGCATTGAACTTCTCATGGACGACCACACGGGGGTCGTGTCGCAGCCGTCGGTCGAGCTGTTCACTCCCCACATCGAGAGAGTGTACACGCACCGCACCGTGTTTTAAGAGACAGTCGGTAAACCCACCGGTGGCGCTCCCGATATCGAGGCAGACGAAGTCCATTGGATCGATGCAAAAATCGGTGAGGGCTCCTGCGAGCTTCTCCCCTCCCCGGCTCACGTACGGCTCCTGAGAGATGATCTCGATCGTCGCCTCAGTATCGACCGGATGACCGGGGCGCGTGACGACCCGCCCGTCCACCCGGACCCGTCCCGCCTCGATCATCCGTTGTGCGCGCGAACGACTGCGGATCAAGCGTCGCTCTTTGATGACCTTGTCCAGGCGTTCCTTCATCTAAACGGGGGTTCTCACCTCTTTGCGGACCTGCTCGTAGGCAGCGAGCCCTTCGCGCAGGACCTCGACCGCACGCACGATCTTCGCCTCCTCGAGGACGTAGGCGAGCCGCAGTTCGTCATGCCCCTTTCCAGGGGTGGCGTAGAACCCGGATCCAGGAGCGACCATCACCGTCTCTTTGTCGCTCTCAAAGTCGGTGAGGAGCCAACGGGCGAATGCTTCTGAGTCGTCGAGCCCGGGGAACTTAACGAAGATGTAGAACGCCCCTTCAGGCTTGCAACAGACCACACCCGGGATCGTCTGCAGCGCATCGAAGAGGGTATCGCGTCGCGAGCGGAACTTCTCGACCATCTTCGCGATCTCACCCTTATGGTTCTCGTCGCGCAGGAAGGCGATCAGCCGAGTTGGCTGAACGTAGGCGGGGAGAGGCGGATCTGCGCCATCTTGGCGATGGTCGCCATCAAGTTCTCATTGTGGCTCGCGAGTACCCCAATACGGGCTCCGCAAGCGGAGAGCCGCTTGGAGATGCTATCGACGAGGATCGCTTGCTCACGCAGTTCGGGGAACGAAAGGATGCTCGTCGCCGCTCCCTCGTACATCAACTCGCGGTACGGCTCGTCGGAGATGACGAACAGATCATGCTTCAGCGCTACTTCTACGAGACGTTCCAGCTCATCGCGTCTGTAGCCGACGCCGGTCGGGTTCGCCGGATTGGAGAAGAGGATCGCTCGAGTGCGCGGGGTGACGAGCCGTTCGATCTCCTCACTCTGTGGGAGGTGAAATCCGTCCTCGATCCGGGTTGTGATCGGGACAGCCTTGATTCCGTTGACGAGCGAGTTCCCGAGGTAGTTCGGGTAGAACGGCTCAGGGATTAACACCTCCTCGCCGGGGTCCGTCGTCGCCTGCAGGGCGAAGACGAACGCCTCACTCCCCCCGATCGTCACGCACATCTCACGCGGTGAGAGATCGATCCCGTGCTCGGCGTAGTAACCCTGCAAGGCGTCGAGTGTCTCCGGCATCCCCGACGAAGGGCTGTAGGAAAGAACACTGATGCTGGCATTCCTCACCCCGTCCATGAACGACTTCGGGGTTGGGATATCCGGTTGTCCGATGTTCAGGTGGTAGACGGTCCGCCCCTTCTTTTTGGCCTCGACAGCCAGGGGGGCCAGCCGCCTGATGGGAGAACCGGTAAGCTGTGCGGTACGACGTGATACGTTAGGCATAATCCAGAATCCACACCTCCGGTTGGGCGGGGAGGGTCTCCTTTGTGAGGGTGATCTCCGAGCGTCCGATTTTCTTGATATTTTGCGCCTTGCGGGCGAAGTTTTCCACCGGGGCGATCGGAAAGTTGTCGCCCAAGAGGTCCGTCTTGAAGTGCATCGGGATGATCACCTTGAGGTTTGGGAGGGAACCGATCAGGTCCCGCGCCTCATTTGGCCCGATAGTGAAGTGGCCGCCGACGGGGATGAACAGGACATCCACCTCGGAAAGGGCCTCTCGTTGTGCATCGGATAGCGGGTGCCCGAGGTCGCCGAGGTGGGCGAGGTGAATCCCCTCCATTGTGAAGGTGAAGATCGTATTCTCGCCCCGTTTGCGACCGTTCTCCCTGTCGTGAAAGGTTGCGATACCGGTGAAGATCACTCCCGCGGCATCGTGCGATCCGGCCCCGCGGATTACGATCGGGTTTCCCTTCACCCTCTCCGTCGCGTTATGATCGAAGTGTTCGTGCTGACGGTGACGACATCAACCGAGTAATCTGGTGCACGGTAGGGAATGGATTCGTCGTAGGGATCCGTGAGCACCCTTCCCTCTTCTCCCTCGATCAGGAAACAGGCGTGTCCGATCCATTTGATCCTCATCTTTACCTCCTTATAAGAGTGGTTTCGAGCATCGTCTCTACCAGCTGCGAGAATGTTATCCTGGCTGCTGCTGCGGCGCGGGGAAGATCACTCATCAGCGTCATCCCTGGGAGGGTGTTCACCTCGAGGACATACGGTCTCCCATCCTCACCGAGCCGCAGATCGACACGCGAGAACCCGCTGCAGCCGAGGGCGCGGTGTGCCGCGAGGCTGATCTCCTGTACCCGCCGCGTAGTGGGCCGATCAAGCGGGGCAGGGACGAGGAACTCGCTCATCCCTTCGCTGTATTTTGCTTCGTAGTTGAAGAAGCCACCCTTCGGTTCCACCTCGACCAGCGGGAGGACCTTCTCTCTTCCGTGCAGATGAAGGATCCCGGCGGTCAGCTCGCGGCCTGGGATGTACTCCTCGACGAGGAGCGAGCCGAATTGTGAGTAGGTCTCTCCAGCGGCTCTCACGAGAGCTCTCTTGCTATCCACGATCCGTACCCCCACGCTCGATCCCTGATCGCATGGCTTGCAGACAAGCGGGAAGCCTAAGGTCGTCTCTGTGAACGTGCAGAACCGGTCGATCTCCTCTCCCTGATACCGATAGCCGCGCGGAACGGGGATCCTTTGGCGGGAGAGGACCTCCTTTGCCCGGGGCTTGTCCATAGCAAGAGCGCTCGCCTGAGGGCCGGAACCGGGATAAGGAAGATCCAGCACTTCGAGGAGAAGCTGCACTGTCCCGTCCTCGCCTGCTCCTCCGTGCAAGCAGTTGAAGACAGTGTCGATCCCTCGCAAGGACGGCACAAGATCGTCTAGATCGTTTATCTCGATAGAGATCGCGCGATAACCTGATTGGAGCAACGTAGTCGTGACATGCTCCCCTGAGAGGAGGGAGACGGCCCGTTCGGGTGAGTCCCCTCCTGCCACGACGCCGATCGTGCCGTAGTCCATCGCACCAGCCTCCTTTCTCAAACACGAGTATAACTCGGCCCTCTGGGTTCGGCAACGCGGGAAACGCTATGCAAAGCGGCTTTCTCCGTCCTTCTCTCTTCCTTGACACGTCTTCCTTCAGGCTGTATACTTCCGTTTGCAATCAGCTGGTCCTTGAAAAGTGGATAGCGTGGTATTGCGTTTCTCGATTTTTAGAGGAACGCCCTGTCACTTGAGTTTAGAAAAACGGATCAAAAGCTAAAACTAAGAGAGTTTGATCCCAGCTCAGGATGAACGCTAGCGGTGCGCCTAACACATGCAAGTCGAGCGATCGAGCCGGACCAATCCCCCTTCGGGGTGTGCGGACCGGTGACGGAGCGGCGGACTGGTGAGTAACACGTGGCTAACCTACCCTCTTGACGGGGATAACTACTCGAAAGGGTAGCTAATACCCGATGTTGCTGAAGGTCGATGGGCCTTCAGCCAAAGGCGGTCCTGCCGTCGCAAGGGGAGGGGGCTGCGTCCTATTAGCTTGTTGGTGGGGTAATGGCCTACCAAGGCAACGATGGGTAGCTGGTCTGAGAGGATGGCCAGCCACATTGGGACTGAGATACGGCCCAGACTCCTACGGGAGGCAGCAGTGGGGAATCTTTCGCAATGGACGAAAGTCTGACGGAGCGACACCGCGTGGGGGATGAAGGCTTTCGGGTTGTAAACCCCTTTTCTGGGGAAAGAATAAGGATAGGAGGAAATGCCTGTCCGATGACGGTACCCCAGGAATAAGCATCGGCTAACTTCGTGCCAGCAGCCGCGGTAAGACGAAGGATGCAAGCGTTATCCGGAATTACTGGGCGTAAAGGGCGTCTAGGCGGTCAGGTAAGTCATCTGTGAAAGCCCTCGCTTAACCGAGGAATGCCAGGTGAAACTGCTTGGCTTGGGTGTAGGAGAGGAGAGTGGAACTCACAGAGTAGCGGTGGAATGCGTAGATACTGTGAGGTACCCCGATGGCGAAGGCAACTCTCTGGCCTACTACCGACGCTGAAGCGCGAAGCGTGGGGAGCAAAGGGGATTAGATACCCCCGTAGTCCACGCCCTAAACGATGTTCACTGGGTGTCGGTCGCTCATACAGATCGGTGCCGAAGCTAACGCGTTAAGTGAACGCCTGGGGAGTACGGCCGCAAGGTTAAAACTCAAGAGAATTGACGGGTCCCCGCACAAGCGGTGGAGCACGTGGTTTAATTCGATGATAAGCGAAGAACCTCACCTGGGCTTGACATGCTAGTGGTAGGAACCTGAAAGGGGGACGACCCTGCCTTCGGGTTAGGGAGCTAGCACAGGTGATGCATGGCTGTCGTCAGCTCGTGTCGTGGGACGTAGGGTTAAGTCCCGAAACGAGCGCAACCCCTATTGTCAGTTGCCAGCGGGTAATGCCGGGGACTCTGGCAAGACTGCCGGTGAATAGCCGGAGGAAGGAGGGGATGACGTCAAGTCATCATGTCCCTTATGCCCAGGGCGACACACATGCTACAATGGGAGGTACAAAGGGTTGCAATACCGTAAGGTGGAGCCAATCTCAAAAAACCTTCCTTAGTTCGGATTGAGGTCTGCAACTCGACCTCATGAAGCCGGAATCGCTAGTAATCGCGGGTCAGCCATACCGCGGTGAATATGTACTCGGGGATTGTACACACCGCCCGTCACACCAACCGAGTGGGGGGTACCTGAATCGTTCTTTAAAGAGCGCCGAGGGTAACTTCCGCAAGAGGGGTGAAGTCGTAACAAGGTAGCCGTAGGAGAACCTGCGGCTGGATCACCTCCTTTCTAGGGAGAATAAAAGACCAGTTTGTATGTGACATGGACCGCGCTATCCCTTTTCATCCCGTTCTTTCTATTTACTAGGTGACGTACGTTACCTTTTTCTATCGGAAAGTTGACCTTCTCATGCCCTTCCTTTCCTCTCCCTTTTCTGCATGACTTGTTACCTTGAGGCAGCAGAAGGAAAGGGGATGGATAGAGAATGACAGAATCGGTCCGTGAGAAGGTGAGCCTCAAGTCTCTGTTAAGTCGCCTGGGAGAGCCCCTCGTAGTCGAGCGCGGAGAGGCGGTCTACTATCCGGACACCCCCAGTGACTCCGTGTACTTGGTCGAAAAGGGGCGGGTGAAGCTCGCTTACTTGGACGAGAGCGGAAAGAAGCTGACCCTGACCATCCTCGATCCTGGCGAGATCTTCGGTGAGATGTGCCTCGTCGGCGAGAAGTACCGCCGCTATTTGGCCACGACACTCGAGAAATCGGTTGTGCGGCAGGTGAGTAAGGACGCGTTCGCCGACGCGATCAATGCGAACCCATTGTACCTTCAGTTGATGCTTGAACACTTCGGCCGACGTGTCCGCGAGTCCGAGGAGACGCTGGAGGACTTCGCATTCAAGGATATTCAGGCCCGTCTGTCGAGACAGCTGTTGAAACTCTCCGATGAGTACGGGGTAAAGACAAAAGAAGGGATCCTGATCGGATTCCAACTGACGCACAAAGACCTGGCCGACATGATCGGCTCCGCACGCGAGAACACAACCCTCGCCTTAAACCGCTTTGCTCGGGAAGGAATCCTCGACAAAAGCCGCTACCGGATCGTGATCAAAAACGAGAAAGGCCTGCGCAAGAAGTGCGGCATGAGGAACTGAGCCAGCCGTTTGGGGTCGGGAGACGCGCCTTTCATTCATAATACTGTCACCATATCACCTTAACCGCATATTGAGCAATCAGCGGGTCGGCTGTCAAGATGGGTATTCTTTCCGACTGGGCTTGGGCGACAAGCATTCGATCAAACGGATCTCGATGATGCTCGGGAAGCGCATAGACACGTAGAGCGTGGCCCATCTGAACGGGTAGCTTTCAATCGCATTGATGGCCAGTTGATCAAGGACGAAGGACTCCGGATTATCCGGTAGATGTAGCTTGCCAAGTTTTGCCTTGATCGCCATCTCCCAACCGCTGGCAGCGCTGAGGAATAACTCATTGTCACCATCAGCAATGATCTCACGAACATGTGAGGACAGACGAGGATCATCGGTAATCCACCACAAGAAGGCATGAGTATCAAGGAGTGCTTTCATTTCTCAAAGGTTTCCAGAATCGGTTCGGGAAGCGGAGCGTCGAAATCCGGCGCGATCGTCACCCAGTCTTTGGCACTCCCGGGTTGACGGTGCGACACCCGCCCTTCTATCGGGACAAGCCGCGCGATGGGCTTGCCCGCCTTGGCAATGACAATCTCCTCCCCCTCTCTTGCACGAGCCAAGAGTTTTGAGAGATGGGTCTTTGCTTCGTGAATATTCACCTGTAGCGACATCTTACCAAACCTCCAGTACCAGCAATATAGACTAAGTCCTGGACTAAGTCAAGAGCCATAGAAGGACGCGCAAAAACAAGACACGACCCCGCTAATGCCCTCCAACGATCTTGCGTACATCTTGCGACCGTGCTTTGTCCATCACAAGGAGAGTTTCCTCGGTCTCAACGATAACGATGTTCGCTAACCCAATCGTGGCGATCAACTTGTCCCCTGTACTGTAGATGACCGAATCCTGGGTGTCGATTCCCACATGCTTGGCATGAACGATGTTCTCGTTCTCATCCTTTTCCAAGATTGCGGCAAGCGCCGACCAATCGCCCACATCGCTCCAACCGATATCGGCAGGGATCACCACCACATTCTCGCTTCGTTCCATCAGACCGTAATCGATCGAGATCGGCTCCTGCTCCTGATATACCCTCTCTATCACCGCATTCCGATCCGGTTTGTCCAGATGCTGTTTGATCTCCTGCAACCTTGCATAGAGATTAGGCATGTGGCGCTCGATCTCCGCAAGGATCATATCCACCCGCCAGATGAACATTCCGCTATTCCAATAGTAGCCCCCTTCTCGCAGAAACCGCCTCGCAGTCGCTTCATCCGGCTTCTCAGTGAACCTCTTCGCTTCATAGGCCTTGATATTCCTGCTCTTAGGGAAAGGGGCTCCCCGCTGGATGTAACCGTACCCAGTAGACGGATGATCGGGGACAACCCCCAACGTAATTAGATAATCCTCAGACCCTGCAATATCCACTGCTGTACTGAGAATCTCCATAAATCGCTCCGGCTGCTTGATAACGTGATCCGCAGGGAGGACGACCATTACCCCTTGAGGGTCGCTCGTCTCCAGTATTATCGCTGCCAGGCCGATGCAGGGTGCGGTATTGCGGCCGATCGGTTCAACGATGACGTTGCTCGGCGGGATATCGAGTTGCTCGTGGACTAAAGCTGCAAACTTCCCTGGAGTAACGACGTAGACACGTTCTTCGGGAATCAGCGAGTTCACTCGGGCAATAGTCTCCTGAAGCATCGTTCTCTTCCCGGAAAGCTTCAGAAACTGCTTCGGCCTTGTCGGAGTGCTAAGAGGCCACAGCCGTTCGCCCCGGCCCCCGGCCATGATCACCGCGAAGCTATAGGGGTCGTGTCTTGTTTTTTGCGTTCTCAACTCTCTCTCCTTCTCTCCGAACGATCCGACTTACCGTTGAATAATATCGACCAATAAGCAACTCAAAGATGCAATTGATACTTCCCCTGCAGCAGCCAGGTTAGTATCCCTAACTACGGATTACCCCTCCCCCTACCTAGTCACTCATCACTGCTTCCAAGCCATTCACTATTTACAATTTACGATTCACCATTCACCATCCACTAGTTATCGCCACAGATAAATCGCAATCGCCACTCCCCCGAACACCGCTTCCGTGCCCATAAGCACCAGCGTCAGCGTCCGCTCGCGGATCCCGCCGGTGATCTTCATGATGAACTGGCACAGGCTTATCGGGCGCGGGTGCGGGCAGCGGAGTTTCCCGTCCTTTCCCAAAGCGCCCCACCACTCCGTGGTCGGAAACCCATGCGCCGCCTTGAACAGAAAATCGACCGCATAGGGGATGATCACGATCACGCCAGCCGTCTCGAAGTTTCCCACAATCACCGCGGTGGCGATAAGAGCACCGATGGAAAGCGTGCCCACGTCCCCAACCATGATCTTTGCCGGATACCAATTAAAGAACAGCACTCCCAGCAGTGCCCCTGCGCCGGAAAGAAGGAGGATCAACGCCGTCGTTTCATGCAAATGCGCCGCGATGACCGCAAGCGCACCCATGGCCACAAGCCCCATCCCCGTCTCCATACCGTTGAACCCAGCGAGCATGTTCACCGCATTTGCCGCCACCATCACCCCGGCTGGGACCAAGAAAAGGGGATAGAAGATCCAGAAGTTGATCCTTCCCACAAACGGAATCGCAAGCCACGCATGTCCCGCCCGCACCGCAACAAGGGGGAGCGCAGCCACAGCCGGCAAGAACGCCTTCACCCACTGACGCATTCCCAGGAGGTCATCGATAATTCCGATCAGAGCCGTAAGCAGGATTGTCGCGAGGGCGGCAAGAAGGAGAACCACACTTGCATCCTGAAACACGTGGAAGAAGCTCATCATCGCCAGGGCGACAGAGATCCCCACCCCCGCCCCTGCCACAATGGCCAGCCCGCCCATCTCCGCAACCTCGGGCTTCTTCGTGTTTATGCATGTCCTTTCCCACAATCCCCGCTCTGTGCAACCGGGGAACGAGAAGGATCACGCCGACAACAGCCGTGAGCAAAGAGGCACCAAATGCAGCTAAAACCATATACCCTCCTTGGAGCTAGAATATCCCCAGAATAGCACGTATGACTCCTGATATCAAATAAAGAAGCGACGTCGCTACGTAATCGCCGATTCAGAGAAAGGACGTCAATTCCTGCCCCGCCTTAGCCTAGAGCCTGGCACATAGAACTTGTCCCTTCCCTTAACCCTTCAATCCCTAATCCCCGCCTTCCGCGCCCGTCGCTAAGTATCAGCTCTCAGCCCTCAGCGATCAGCAGTCAGCTTTCAGTGACCAGAAACCTAACAGACCCAATGAACTCAATGAACCCCACGAACTCTACGAACCCAGCCACCCCGCCCTTTCCCGTCCCCATCACCATTCACCATTTACCATTTACCATTCACCAATTCACCGAGCTCTTGACTTTGGACCTTGGACTCGCTCTCACCCGTCACTCATCACCTGTCACTGTTTCCAAACCCTAACTGCTATCCATGGAAAGATCAAAATAAAGGTCTGACCCTACACTCCCTGTTGGTAGATGGAGGGCTTGGTGCTATACTTTGGGAAGGAAGTGAAAGGCGGAGCCGCTTACGGCAACGGACGTTTTAATGATTAAAGGAGGTACTACAGATGTTGGACCTAGTGAGAAAGGGGGTCTTAACGGGGATTGGGCTTGCTTCCTTGACGAAGGACAAGGTCGAAGAGTTGGCCGAGAAGATCATTGAGGAGACCAAGCTCTCCGAGGAAGAGGGGAGGAAGCTGGTCGAGGATCTGTTGAAACAGTCGGAGGAGGCGAGGAAGAATCTCGAAGAAGAGGTGAAAAAGACGGTGGGGGAGGCCGTGGAAAAGCTCGATATCCCTTCCCGGAAGGATCTCGAGGACCTGAAAGCCCGGATCGAGAAGCTAGAAGACCAGATGAGCGTTGATGAGTAAGTTGCACCCTCGCTTGGAGCGTGAGGCTGCAGCGTGCCTCTGCAATTCTCAGCCGGAGGGGTGGGCGATCGCTCATCCCTTCTTTGCTTGTTCCTCCGATTTAGTTACAGGATGGCTCGATCATGGCACATAAGAGAGGATCATTGAGCCGTACATATCGCCACGTCAACCGCTATCGAGAGATCGTTAGGGTACTGGTGAAACACGGTTTTGGCGATCTCATCACGAGGAGTAACCTCGAACGGTACATCGATCTTGGAAAGAAGCTCCTCCCAGGGGAAGGTGACGCAAAGATCGCCTCCCTTTCTCGCTGGGAACGGATCAGGATGGTATTGGAGGAGCTCGGTCCGACGTTCATCAAGTTCGGCCAGATCATGAGCAACCGGCCGGATCTGGTACCACAGGAACTGATCGCCGAGCTGGAGAAGCTCCAGAGCGATGTCCCCCCCTTTTCGGAGGAGGAGGCGAGGAATCTCATCGAAGAAGAACTCGGCAGACCCGTCTCTGAGATCTTCGCGAACTATTCTTCCAGCCCTATCGCTTCAGCTTCGATAGCACAGGTTCACAGAGCCACCTTACTGGATGGGGAGAAGGTGGCCATCAAGGTGCAACGCCCGGGGATCGAGCAGATCATCGAGACCGACCTGGAGATCATGCTCCATCTGGCCACGCTGATGGAGAGGCATATCCAGGAGATGGATATCCTGCACCCGGTCGCTGTTGTGGAGGAGTTCGAACGTTCGATCAAGAGGGAGATCGATTTCAACATCGAGGCGGCCGCAATCGAACGCTTCGGCAGGAACTTCCAGAATGATAGTACCATCTACGTGCCGAAGGTGTATCGCGATTACAGCACGAGCAAGGTCCTGACGATGGAGTTCATCGATGGCGTGAAGGCCTCCAGCACGGAGGCGCTTATCAACGCGGGGCTCGATCCGAAGGTCCTCGCGAGCCGCGGAGCGGACCTTGTCCTCAAACAGGTCTTCGAACACGGATTCTTTCACGCCGACCCTCATCCAGGGAATATGGTGGCTCTACCGGGGAATGTCGTCTGTTTCCTCGACTTCGGGATGGTGGGCAGTCTCTCGCTTGGGCACCGGGAAGCCCTGAGCAACATCCTCGTCGGGGCCGTCAACCAGGACGCGGCAGGGATCACCAAAACGGTCCTTAAACTTGCGCGGAACCAGTATATCGAGGACGTCGAGCAGCTGGAGTACGAGATATACGAACTGTTGGAGCAGTACTCCTACCGATCGCTCAAGAGCGTGAACATGGGGGTGCTGCTGAACCAGATGGTTGGTTTGGTCGTCAAGCACCGGTTGAAGATTCCTCCCAATTTCTACCTACTCAGCAAGGCACTCATCACGATCGAGGGGGTCGGTAGAGTACTGGACCCGGACTTCGATATGGTGAAGCACACTGAGCCGTTCGCGAAGAAGCTCCTGAAGGAGCGGTTGAACCCGCTCAAGCTGACGAAGGACTTCTACCTGTCGGCTATCGATCTCAGTATCCTGCTGCGCGACCTTCCTGCGGAGACGCGGGAGATCCTGGCGCAGATTAAAGAAGGGAAGACGAAGATCGAGTTCGAACACAAGGGGCTCGACCCGATGCTAAGGACGCACGATCAGATCAGCAATCGCCTCGTTTTTGCCATCGTCTTGGCCGCTCTGATAGTCAGTTCCTCTCTCATCGTCCTTTCGGGAATTCCTCCCTTGTGGAACGGGATCCCGATGATCGGGATCGTCGGCTTCCTCGTGTCGGGGATCATGGGTTTTGGGTTGCTCATTTCCATCCTCCGTCACGGGAAGATGTAGCCTTCAGCGGCAGGGCCTCTCCTCCGTGGGATCACCAACCTTCTACCTGCGAGTAAAAATCCCCGCCCTTCCGGAACGGGGATTTTTAAAACACCTGCAACCGCCCCCATAACTCCTTCTTCACTCTCGGAAACTCCCTTCAGTATCTCCCTCGCACTCACTGCCTTCAGTATCCCTCTTCGATATCGAATACGGCTCCTCACGCTCCAGGCAAGGTAAGAGGCGGCAAAAGACCCTCCTCCCGATATGCCTGCTGTAGGCAGGGAAGCAACAATTTCCTTTCTCTCGCAGAGACGCTGAGACGCAGAGGATTATTCTTCCAGGTCATTAACAGCCTGCCCCATGGAATAGCAATCTGGGACTTATTCCACGGGGCCTGGGTGATGCCATGCTTCATCAAGGCTTGCCCCATGAAATAGGATTTCACGGGGCGAGCCGAAGTTCAGCAGGTAGCCAAGCTTACACCCGGTCAGCCGCCTGCCTGTGCCGGAGAGGCAGATAGGGAAGTAGGTCTATTGTCCCTATCACATTTT
>LZCG01000156.1_pt1 | contig 12932 bp, 12 predicted proteins | sample 768541 | NCBI WGS metagenome assembly LZCG01 (sample SAMN05200874, study PRJNA324366) | oil field metagenome | isolation source: sample BH-FW-1 from oil reservoir | place: India: Bombay High | collected 2015-07-11
GTTAAGCCCACCAGCGCCGATGATACTACGCAAGTGGAAAAGTAGGTCGTTGCCCGTTTATCTTACTAAAAACCCTGACGGAGAACCGTCAGGGTTTTTGTTGGGGCTAAAAGAATTTTTATGGCGGCCTGTTACAAAGTTGTAATGCTTTTATCGTAATCTTGCTCAGGCTATCAGGAAATTTCAGCACCTCAAAATGAGGCTTCTTGTTTAATTCCGAAACCGATTGGCAGATTTATTCAATTCATGTTGCGTTTTGGTTATAAAAAATTATTCCTGAAAATAAACACGTTTCACACGGCGGGATATTCCGGCAAGAATTTCATAGGGAATAGTCCCTGCTTTTTGAGATAGTTCAGTAACCGACTGATGCGAGCCGAAAATTTCTACAGGGTCTCCTTCTTTTGCATTGATACCAGTAATATCAATCATACACATGTCCATGCAAATGTTTCCTACGATTGGTGCTTTTTGTTTGTTCACGATGATATGCCCCACACCGTTACTAAGTATTCGTAGCAATCCATCCGCATAGCCTATCGGTATGGTGGCAATTTTCATGGTTTTTGTTACCTGATGGCGGCGTCCATATCCAATGGTTTCGCCGGCTTTAATGGTTTTTATTTGCGATATACTGGAGCGCAGTGTGCTGACATTTTCCAGTGCGGATATCATTTCAGGGTCTGTCGAAATGCCATAAAGACTGATACCTAATCTGACCATTTCAAATTGTTTGTCAGGAAAACGGGTAATTCCGGCAGAATTGAGAATATGGCGATCGATGGGATAGTTGAAGTGTTGTCGGATAAGATGGCTGGTTGTTTCAAACAAGGCTATTTGCTGACGTGTAAAACCATCTTTTTCGGGCTCATCGCTTGCCGCCAGGTGGGAGAACAGGCTTTGTACACGAATGAGCGGATTTTGTGTAATTTGCTCAATCAGTTGTTCAATATCTTCTGGTTCAAACCCCAACCGATGCATCCCGGTATCCATTTTTATATGTATCTTAACCGGTTTATTGCTTGGCAGCAGGTTACGTTTTATGGCTTCTTCGAGCCGATCCAGAATTCGAAAACTGTATATTTCAGGTTCCAGATGGTATTTCAAAATGGCATCAAAACTTTGTTCATCAGGGTTCATCACCATGACCGGTGTTCGGATTCCGGCTTTGCGCAGTTCAACCCCCTCATCGGCATAAGCAACGCTCAGGTAGTCAACATGGTGAAACTGCAGTGCGTTGGCAATCTCATAACTACCGCTTCCATAGGAAAACGCTTTTACCATGGCCATGATTTTTGTTGTCGGTTTCAGCCTTTGCCGGTAAAAATTAAGATTTTGTATCAGCGCATTAAGGTTGATTTCCAAAACCGTTTCATGATCTTTTTTTTGTAAAGCTTTACTGATGCGTTCAAATTCAAAAATCCGGGCCCCTTTTATCAGGATATGTTCATTGGAAAATGAAGAAAATGGATATTGCTGCATGAAAGCATCTGTAGATTTAAAAAAAGCCGTTTCCATATGAAACAAGCCGGCCTGACGGCTAATGCCCGGGCCAATTCCAATTAGTTTGGTTACGTTCCTGGACTCCAGTAAATCGGCCACCTGTCGATAAAGATTCATTTCGGGATGGTTACTCTGAAGAATATCTGACAAGATCAGGGTTTTTTGTCCATTTCGACTTTGTTGATTCAGAAAGTCCAGCGCGATAGTAAGCGATTGAATATCGGAATTGTAGCTATCGTTTATGATATTACAATTGTTGATGCCTTCGAGCATTTCCAGTCTCATAGCAATAGGTTGCAGGTGGCGTATGCGTGGCGCTATCATCTGGTTCTTGTATCCCAGATGAAACAGGGTGGCCCAACAATGGATGGCGTTTTCTATGGAGGCATCATCCGTAAATGGAATGGTAATATTGTGGGTTTTTTCTTTATAAATTCCCGTAATTCTGGTGGTGTTTTTTCTTTTTCAATCGATGTAATTTGCAAATCGGCCTCTGTTTTTGCCGACCAGGTAAACAGTTTAATTTTCTGGTCTAACCCTGAACGAATCAAGACTTCCCGAATAACTTCATTATCCGGGCTATAGATCAGCGTTTCTACCTGTTTAAAAAGATTTAGTTTTTCACCGGTTTTTTGTTGTGCATTGAAAAAATTAGTATCATGTGCCGAGCCAATATTGGTCAGGATTCCGATGGTAGGTCTGATAATCTTTTCAAGCCGGGCCATTTCATCCGGTTCGGAAATGCCGGCTTCAAAAATTGCCAGATTATGCTCTTTTTGCATCTGCCACACCGAAAGCGGTACTCCGATTTGGGAATTGTAGCTTTTTGGCGACCTGACAATATTATAATCGTTTTGAAGCAGTTGGAACAACCATTCTTTTACAATGGTCTTGCCATTGCTGCCGGTGATGCCCACTACCGGAAAATCGAATTTTTGGCGGTGGGCTGCCGCCACTTTTTGCAGCGCTTCATGGGTGTTTTTTACCTGGATGAAATGTGCCCGGGGAAATCGTTTGCAAAAGGAGGCATCGGAAACCACAAAATTTTGAACTCCTTTTCTGATGAGTTCTTCAATATAACGATGTCCGTCGTTGCGCGATGTTTTCAAAGCAAAAAACAAGGATTTTGTCGGAGAAATCAGGCGCCGGCTGTCAATCAGGATGTCATCGATCCGGACTTCCTCAGAAGTGTTTGAGCAGTGTTGCCCATCCGTTATCTGCACTATGTCGGACAATGTGTACGAAAAGTCCCTCATGATATTAAATTTTATGGATGAGTTTCCGGATTGTTGGTTGTAATGGAACTATTAGTTTCAAAAGCGTTTGACCGGAGCATATCATATTCCCTTCTGTTTCTGAACACATCACAAGCCAGGTAAATCGCTTCGTGAAATGATTCCGGCGATGCCAGTCCCTTGCCGGCAATCTCAAAGGCAGTTCCGTGCGCCGGTGAAGTTCTGACAATGGGTAATCCGGCGGTATAATTGATACCGGAACTAAAAGCCAGGGTTTTAAAAGGCAGCATCCCCTGGTCGTGATACATTGCAAGAATGCCGTCAAATTTTCGGTAATTCAGCGAGCCAAATAAACCGTCAGCAGGGTAGGGGCCGAAAACCAGCATTCCTCGGCGGGTAGCTTCTTCGATAGCCGGGATGATTATTTCCTGCTCTTCCTGGCCGAGTAATCCTTTGTCGCTTGCATGAGGATTCAGTCCTAACAGGGCAATGCGTGGCTTGACGATTGCAAAATCTTTTTGCAGCGAATCGTTCAAAATCGATATTTTCCGGAGTAGTAAATCCATGGTGATGGCTGCCGGCACTTCTTTCAGAGGCATATGGCCGGTGATTACACCAATTCGTAATTCCCGGTTAATCATAAGCATTAAATCATCATGTTTGCCAAATCTTTGTGCAGATATTCAGTATGTCCCGGAAAACTAAACTGGTCAGACTGAATGTTGCTTTTATTAATGGGCGCGGTTACCAGCACATCAATCTGCTTTTTTTTCAAAGCATCAACGGCAGCTTCCAGTGACATATAAGCGAGTTCCCCGCTGGAGGCGGTAGGTACTCCCAGTTCTACCTTGATTTCATTTTCTGTAATGTTAACAAGTATTGGGGTGTTCCGGAACGGCCTGGTCAGGACTTTTTACCAGGTTGAGGTTAAAATTATTAATATTTAGTGCCTTTCGGTGGTAGGAAGCTACTTTTGAGGAGCCAAAAATAATTGGAGTGGTATTTTCAAAAATTCGCTTATCCATTAGCGTTTTGATGATAATTTCATAGCCAATGCCGTTGATGTCACCGTGGGTGATTCCAATACGAATATTTGGGTTGCTTTTATTTTTTTCATTTCAATTCATGTCATGTGTTAATACAAATAATGTCAGTTATTGGCTGTAGCCTGATTGTTAATCTTTTTTAGAAATGGATTTGGCCTTAAGAAAATCGAACAGCATCCTGACGCCTAAACCTGTCCCGCCTTTACCATGATAGCTTTTTTCTGTTTCCGTAAAGGCTACACCGGCAATATCAAGATGTACATAGGGATAATCGGTAAAATGTTCCAGGAATTTGCCGGCATGAATAGCGCCTCCTTCTGCGCCTCCCAGGTGTTTCAAATCGGCCACATCACTTTTGAGTTCTTCTGCATACTCCTCCCAGAACGGCAATTTAGCGATACGTTCGTAAGTTCTTTCTCCACTTTTTTCTAAAGAAGCCAAGGTATCATTGTCATTTCCCATTGCTACAATGCCATGAAAACCAATGGCTCTGGCAGCAGCACCAGTCAAGGTGGCGGCGTCGATTACCAGTTCGGGATTATATTTTTTGGCATAACTCAATGCATCTGCCAGAATCATCCTGCCTTCCGCATCGGTATTGATCACCTCAACGGTAGTTCCATCAAACATGGTAACAATATCTCCGGTAACATAGGCGTTTCCATTCACCCGGTTATCCGTAGCCGGAATCAGGGCCATTAGATGCACAGGGAGTTTTGCTTCGGCCACAGCGGCCAGCGCATTAACCATGGTAGCGGCTCCTGCCATATCCATTTTCATGTTATTCATAAACTGACCGGGTTTCAGGTTCATCCCTCCGGTGTCGAAAACCACGCCTTTTCCCACCAGAATGATCGGTTTTTGGTTGACAGGAGTTGTGGGTTTCCATTCCAGGATGGAGAAAGTAGGCGGATCGATACTTCCTTTGTTAACGGCAAGCAAACCGCCCATTTTGAGGGATTCAATTTTTTTACGGTTTAACACCTCAACACGAAAGCCTTTTTCTTTTCCCAGTTTGGTGATTTCTTCTGCAAGCTTTGAGGCGTTTAGATGGGAAAGGGGTTCGTTGACCCAGTTACGTGTTCGGTAAACCGCTTCTACTACGATATTTAGTTGGGTTAGGTCTGTTTCTTTAATATCATTATCTGTGAGAATCAGTTCGCAGAAACTGTTTTTTTGATCCTCCGTTTTGGTTTTATGTGTCAGAAACTGGTAATTCGCCAGCATCAATCCTTCAGCAAATGGCAGCAAACAGTCTTTCAGGGCAGTGTCAGCTTCTAAAACGGTAGACTCAATTTTGTAATTATTGAGTTGTTTACAGGCATCGGCTCCTTTTTTTCTTGAGACCTCAAAAATATTTTCATAGTCTTTGGTCTCCATTATGTAAATAAATACATACCATCCCAACCGGTTAAACACAAAAGTTTTTTGGTTGCGGGTTTTTGCTTCTTCCCTGATAAATTTGATTTCAGCATCTTTTAGAACCGCATGAGTGAATTGTTCAACATCTTTCACAATAATAATGATGGTTTGCGATTCTTTATATTTTGGTTGTTTTAATATACGCATGGTTTTATACTTTAATGAGCAAAATTACATAAAAACCACCAGAAGGCCATTGGTTTCATTTGACATGAAATACTAAGTCAGCCCGGTACTACTAAGGACTCGATGAGTGATATGAAACACTAATTTTGAATCATGAAAAAACGAACATGGAATATTGAAGACAAAGTTACTACTCTTAAGTACATGGAAACGAATGGTTTAGTTGAAAGACCTTCTTTTTGGGAGCTCATTTGGCGGACAGGGTTCTGTTGACGGCCATGTTTTCAGTTGGTTATTTGGCTGGTTATAAGTATGTCTGCTAGCCGGTTGGGTTAATTTCACTAGCCGGTTAAGTGTTGAATCTATGTTTTTGATTTTACTATTAATTTTTGGTAAAGTTCCTGAGCCTTATGGTTTAATGCGTCAGAAATTTTTTCAGTGTTTTTTCGCTCATTTCGGAAGGGTTTATTTTGGACAGGATTGTTTTTGATACCGGTTTTTTCTAATATTTTGTCAATAGTTTTTTTAGGTTCCTGGCAATATGTTTCATAGTTAATAAAAATAGTATTGGGATGGTCAATTGTCAGTGCAAATTCATAAAAGTTAATCCATATTTTCAGCCAATAGTCCAGCGTCGATTTATCTTCCCGGATATCAGGAGGCGTGTTATTAAAAACAAAAGGTTTTTGGTTTTTGCCAAATTCATGGTGCCCTAACCAGTTCATGTAGTCAAGTACAAAGGGGTCATTTTCCTGAAGTTTCGTGTAGTAAATATGTTTTTCCTTAAGTGAGGCGGCTTGTGTGATTGGATTGCGGAAAAGAATAACCATGATAAAATCATCATTGAAAGAACGCATGGAATGATATCTAAGCATAAAGTTGTTGTTTTTAGCCAGATATATTTTTTGATTGTCTTGTTTTATAATGCTTTGGTATTTCAAATAATCCAGATAATCACTTTCCGAGATTTCGTATTCGCTTAAATGTGTTTTGTGAATGTAGGCATCGTTTGCTTTTATTTTAAAAAAGTATTCTTCCAGGGCTTCATTGGAGTTATAGCCGATTAATATTCCATCTTTGTGGCTTCGTTCTTTTAGTTTATTGCTTTTAGGGTTATAGATTTTACGCCAGGTATTGGGGCTCATTAAAAAAGGCATGTTGGCATAATTTAAAGAAACAAAATCATCAATTTGCGCTAAATCGTTCATCAAACTTGTTGTTCCTGCTCTGGCCAGTCCTGAAATAATAACAAAATCGTTTCTTGTTTTGAGTGCTTTTTTACGACTTTTTTTGATTTCTCTTTTGAAAAGTTTGTTGGAAATGTTGTAGTTATCCAGCGCCATATGATGCAAAAGCTGTGATAACTCAGAGTAATCAGATGATTGTTTTTTCGTTTTGGATGGAATGAAAAAAGCTATTGTTGCGCCTAAAGAAATGGCGATTATTGAATAGGCCGAAGTAAGGTCAATGCTATGAAATGGGGTTTTTGTCAGCAAGAGGTAAACGGCTAAGGGAACCGCTCCAATAGCGAATGCCCCCAAAACAACAACAGCATTTGGAACAGCGAGCGGGTTGCTTGATGGGTTTTTTTTGAATAAGGTCAATTTTTTCATCCTGTTCACTTTCTGTTATCAATACATTGACCAATCCGACACTGTTTTTAGCAAGATTGTGAAAAACAAATCTTTTAAAACGAATGATAAGTGCAATAATGTAAAAGCAAACAGCAAGACAGCAGTAATAAACCAACATTATTTATCTTTTTTTCTGAAATATCGTCTTAGTTTAAGCCAGAAAACATATCCAAATGAAAGAACAACGATTCCTCCGATTATAAAAATTAAAATAATGGTTCCTATCCCCAGGCCGGGGCCTATGTACAATAAATTACTCATATTTAACTATTCTTGTCCAGTTTGGTAAATGATGGTAGCCATCATGTTGTGAATTTAATACATTTTTATAAATAACTTCATCACCTTTGATTACCCAAAGCAGCCCTGAATTTTGTTCCTCAACGAAATAGGTTTCAGGAGCGATGAATTCAACTAGGCCTTCGTTTAGGGTGAATATCTTATTGGCTCTGAAAATTGAGTCTCCGATAAACGAGTATTCGCCGGTGGCTAAATGATAGCTTACTATATTTGAATAAAAATCGCCGGCATTTACTGCTCTGTTGGTGTCATTGTGAGGTTTTTTACCGTTTCGGTTGATGTCAACAGCCGTATTGTTATTAAATATAATCAAGGTAGTGTCATTCACAATGTCAACGTCATGCTGATTAATAAAAGGGCCTGTCAGCACGTCAATCAGTTCGTTTGTGGAGGGTCTGTAGTGTAAAATTAAATGAAGATTTCTTAGACTTATAAAAACATCATCTTCATTATAATATTGCGTTGTTTTTAATGCAGGCTGAACATCGTTAAGGTGGATAGGCTCTTTAACATCGGCTGATTTGAAAAGATAGTTCGAAATATTATTTTCTTTTAATATTTCAGTTATGGATTTATGAAATAAAATTTCGCCGGTCAAATGGTCAAATTTAGTGATGGTATAATCATTGAAAAAAACTTCTTTACCTCCTGAAAAGTATTTTCCGGTAGCTTTCCAGCCGGGAATTTGTGTACACGCCCAAATGTCGCCATCTTTGTTTAAATTCATTCCATGATGGACTACCAGTGTGTCACTTTTCCAAACCAAATTTCCGGCGGCATCAAGCATGTGCAGGCCGGGGTATCGGGTATAATAAAAGTTGTAAAGTAAAGACCCGTCGGGATATAGAATTGGGTTAACGATCCTTTCATTTTCGATCCATTCTTTTTTGGCCGGATGTTCAAAATTCCATTTTCTCAAAACAGAATCATTTTTTAAATTTAGCAAAACTACCGACCGGGTTTCATTTGTGTCAGAGTAGGTTGACAATACCAACAAGTCTTTCTCAAGTTTATTTATGGGTTCAAAATCCTTTGGGGTAGGAATAAAAGTTCCCGGCAATGATTTGACTTCTTCCACTGATTTTTTAAACAGATCAGGAAAAGAATACATGAATTCAATGGGTTTTGTCAGAAAACCGAATTTTTTGTTTTTTGTACCTATTTGGTTAACCATCCATCCAAAAACTGCCAGGATAAACAGTATGATAACTACTGTTGCTATTACTGAAAGAATTTTTTTCATAAAACTTTGTTATTTTTGAACCACTAATGTCCGGGTAAATAAAATTTTTACACTGCAAACTTAAATTTTTTTTCTGTTGTCGGGAAAAACCACCCCGGATTTCGACTCGAATGACGGCTATTAAAAGAGTCCGGCAGGTTTTGGTATGCCCGAAATAACAGTGATAACAATGTGATTACATGAAGTGCCGGGATGTGTTACTCTCTGTCACAAAGCTTTCAGCCCCGTTATCCTGATATGTTATGTGTTTTTATGGTATGTATTTATACCATTTAAATTTAAAAGTTTTTTAAAATGATTTTTTTAGATTTGAAAAATCAAACTTCAAGAGAAAAGTTTTTTCAATTTATGCTAAGAAGAATTTCCCTGGCATTTGTCAGATGAAAGCAACGTTTTTCCGGCGACATTTTGTCCCACAACCGCACCATCATACTCAATCTGGGATTTTGCATAAAAACCTTACGGTGCTTATCGATAAAATACCAATAAAGCCCATCCCAACTTTGTCGCCAATCGCCACTTGGATAGTTGCTCATTTTCATTAAATAATTGCTGCCGCTGATGTATGGCTTAGTGGCCATTAAGCCACCGTCGGCAAATTGGCTCATGCCATACACATTGGGCACCATCACCCAATCGTAGGCATCGATAAACATTTCCATAAACCATTGATATACCGCGTCGGGATTGATTTCTGTCAATAACATGAAATTGCCCAAAACCATTAATCTTTCTATATGATGACAGTAAGCCGTATTAAGCACTTTCCTGATGGTTATGTCCAGTGGATAGATTTGGGTGGTAGCGGTATAGAAAGCATCCGGTAATTTATTATTAAACCCCCAAAAATTTTTGTTTCTTTCCTCGACTCCCTTATACAGGTAAACGCCCCTGATGAACTCACGCCAACCCACAATTTGGCGGATAAACCCTTCGAGGGAATTTAGAGGAATATTATTTGTTTGGGCAAAGTGCAAAGCATTTTCTACTACTTGCATAGGCGATAAAAGTCCAACGTTCAACAGAGGTGACAGCAAACTATGGTTGAGGATAAGCTCTGAAGCTACAATTGAATCTTCATAGGCTCCAAATTCTGAAAAACGGTGCTTGAAAAATTGATGCATCCATGTCGTAGCATCCTGGTGTGTGGTGGGGTAAATGATTTCATCGGAAAGAATGCCACGATTATTTGGATAATTTTCAGATATATACTTTTGTGCTTCCAGGTAAAATTCATTTTTTACAGGAAATTCAACTGTTGGCGGTCGTTTATTTTTCGGATATTTTAGTCGATTTTCGGTGTCATAAGTCCACTTACCGCCTGAGGGGGTTCCATTGGAGTTGAGCAAGATATTCCATTTTTTACGTTGTTGTTTGTAAAAATCGGTTTGAAAATAGTGCTTTTTATTTTCAAAATAATCCGCCAAATCGTTTTTAGAATTGAGAAACAATAAACTTCTGTGCGCTGTTGTTTTAAGCTGATTTCTGTTGCACGATACAGAAATTCGTTTTTCCAACAAAAAATCACTGACATCATAGAAATGAATTTCAGCTACCTGGTTTTTTGCCAACATATCGATTAAAAGCCGAATATCACTTTCTTTCTGCAACGCATCAACGTAATGCACTTTGAAGCCTTTTTCACGAAGAAAATGCTCGTAATATTTCATGGAAGCCCGATGAAAAAGCAATTTTTGTTTATGAAACGGATATTGATTAAAAATAAGTATTCTTCAATAATGTATACTTCAGATACTTCCTCTAAAGCCGTCGTATCTTCAAAAAGATGATGTGGAAAGATTAAAAATACCGTTTTATTGGTCATGGTGTTTGTTTTTTATTCGATTTTTCGACATTTTACAAGCTTTGCTGCAATAAATCACTTCATCCCAATTTTTTTCCCATTTTTTGCGCCAGGTAAACGGGCGTCCGCAAACAGGACAAATTTTTACCGGTAAATCGCTTTTATGAATTCCTTTAGGCATGGTTGGTTTAAATTTCTTCGACGGGTTTATCGGGTTTAGCATAACTTAAACGGGCTAATTGTTTGGTTAAGTGGTAGCTATCTAAACCACTGACTGTTAAAGTTTCAGCTTTTTCGATATCAATAAATCCATCCGGGCTGATACAGTCGTCGGGCGCCATAATTTTAGCGATTCTGCCAATGATTAAAATGGTGCCGTTGATTTCTAAATTGATTCTTTGCGCCATTTCGCAGGCAAATTTGATACGGCTTTCCGAAACAAAAGGGGCATAAATCCCTTCTTCGAATTGAGGCGTAAGTCCTACGGCATCAAATTCACTTATATTTTCAGCGTATCGTGCACTACATTGATGAGCTTCTTTAAAAAAAGACGGTAAAACATGATTGATGGTAAAACTTTTGTTTTCCATGATGTTGTTCAGGGTGTGCCGTCGGGTAGTATCCGGACGCACAATCATTCCACATAAAGCCGGATCAGCCCCTAAATGAAAAACATTGCTGAAAGTAGCTAAATTGTTAAACCCCTTGTTGCTGCGGGTTCCAATGAGGTTCAGGCTTTTGAAGCCGCTTAAGCCGTTGATTAAATGGCTTCTGAAACGTGTTTCCAACTTCTTTAATGTTTCGGACGTGAAAATCATTTAATGTTTTTTTACGTGTTTTGCTAAAATTCGAATATTTTCTGTTTTTACCAGTTCATGTTTGCGATGTCTCCATATTTTTTCCCTGGCTAACTTGGCGGATTCTGTGATGTTTATCACCGGATACGGATAATCTTTACCAATAATTACACCATAAAAATTTTGATCTAAGAGGCTCATTTTGTGAGGTTCGTGAATAAATACCTCAGGAACTGCCCGCAATGGCGGCAGCCATTTTTTAATGAAGATTCCATGTGGATCATGGTCTTTGCTTTGTTTCACGGGGTTGTATATTCTGATGGTGTTGATGCCTGTTGTCCCGGCCTGCATTTGTACTTGCGGATAATGTATCCCCGGTTCATAATCTAAAAACAGCGTGGCCAGAAAGTGGGCCCCTTCTCGCCAATCCTGATAGAAATGATGACATAAAATACTGACCAACATGGCCCTCATTCTAAAATTAATCCAACCGGTTTTTTGCAGGCATATCATATTGGCATCTATTATGGGAATTCCGGTAGCGCCAGTTTTCCAGGATTCTATTAAGAATTCGTTGCGTGGATGCTCCAATAATTCATATCCCCGATTGATGCACTGTGTTTCGTAACTGCATTCCGTTTCAAATTTTTGAATGAAATGACTGCGCCAGCCTATTCGGGTAAGAAAGGCAGAATAGGAAAATCTGGTGTCAATTTTTTTCATGTGGCTATGGGTGTACTGATACACCTGACGAAGTGATATGTTGCCCCAACTCAAATAGGGTGATAACCTGCTGCAACTATGTCGGCTCTCGGTAGGTTTGCTGATGTGCCTGAAATAATTTTGGCCTCGTTTTTCCAGAAAAGTTTTCAGATATTGAAAAGCATAATTTTCACCTGCTGGCTGAAATTCTTTAGGATATTTTTTTAACTCATCCAATAATAAATCAGGCAGTGGAAAAGGATGATGGCATACCCGTGGCGCTATGCTGGAATAGGTATTGATGGTCAATGGTTTTTCCATTTCCTGCTGCCAGTGTTTTTCCCAATGCTCCCGAGTTCTGATGCCGCGTTGCACACCGTCCTTGGGAACTTCTGTCCAAAGAATACCCTTGTTTCGAAAAAATTCTGTCATCGCCAAATCTCGGTCGTAAGTTAACTGAATACCACTCTCCTGATAGCTTAGAACATTTTTTATTGCGAATTTTCCGTTTAACCATTGGAAAACCTCAATGGCTTCGGCATAAAAAATCATAGCGGCTCTTCCGTAAGCTTGCATTGTCTGGTTGAAGGACATCAAGGAATGATACTGAAATTGTAAATGCCTGATTCCTACATCGGGGTAATTGATAACAGAAGGTTCAAAGATAAAAATCACCAAATAATCAAGCCTTGAATCTTCAGCCATTCGCAGTGGCATGTGGTCTTGGGTACGAATATCCCTTTTGAGCCAAACAATGTTTATGGGTTCCTTTTTCACTTCTTTTTCAATCGTTGGCCTGATAATTTTTGCCTCTTCTGATTTTTTCTACGTTGCGATTTAATAAATGACGAACAAAATTTTGATAAAGCATATTTTTTATCACACCAAGTTTTTGGCGGTATTTTTCATGAAGTTTGTCCGGAGAATCGAAAATACCTAAATCCTTTGTGATACTTTTGCTTTGAATATACGTGTTGTTTAAATCCCAATCAATAACCAGATTTTCAAAATTTTCAATACAAACACCATAAGCGCAAAAATTGGTTTTGATATCAGAAAAATTTTTTTGCAAACCTAACAGATATTGTTTATCAAGATAACACCTTCAAGTACATACCAA
>LZCG01000157.1_pt1 | contig 12907 bp, 21 predicted proteins | sample 768541 | NCBI WGS metagenome assembly LZCG01 (sample SAMN05200874, study PRJNA324366) | oil field metagenome | isolation source: sample BH-FW-1 from oil reservoir | place: India: Bombay High | collected 2015-07-11
CTTAACACCATCAGCGATCTCCACATCTCCGTCAATCAGGCAGAGGTCCATCTCCTCAAGTGGATAAAGCATGCTGGCATCGTAGGTCTGGCGGTAGTGCGGTGGAGGGTTTAACGCTGATTCCCACTCCCTTTTCTGAACATAAATCCTTGCGTTGGTGAAGAGCTTTGCATTGGCAGCGTGGTCGAAGTGCAGGTGGGTGATGATGAGCTTGTCTACATCCTCAGGCTTGAGATTTACCTTTTCAAAGCCTCTCTCAACCCTCTCTCCACCACCCTTGCCGGGAAATCCGTGCATTAAGCCATTCTCAGCCTCCTCAACTCCGGAATCCACAACTATCTTCTCATCTCCACCGTCAATAACCCACACGTAAACAGGTCCAGTTGTCATAACTCTCATGTCACCCATCATCAGGACTACACCGAGGGGGACGCTTATTTCAGCCACTTTCAAGGGCGTTATTCTATACATTCGACCACCTCTCTTCTCCAACTTCTCCTTCTTCTTTTTCCTCCGAGATTCATTATTAAATCTGAAAAAAGATAAGTATTTAATCGTTGCGCTTTATGCTTCCTCACTGTTTCCACCGCATCCTGCCCTGTCTGATTGACACGTGCTTCATGAAATTCAGAACTCATTTCTCCTGTTTTGCTGACAGAATCCTGAGCAATATGAGTCCTACCTCATACATGATGATAAAAAGAGCAAGGCTTGCAATCTGAGTTAAACCTGTAAAGTCCATTGTCAGGTTCGTAATAAAAATCAGGATGAGGAAGTAGACAGGGATCCTTAAGCTCCTGTAAGTGGAGTTCTTTATCACGCCAATCTGTCAGACAGCACCATGAACAGCGGGATCTGGAAGAAGAATCCGAAGGATACAAGCAACTTGAAGGCATTTGTCAGCGTCTTCTCTGCAGAGAGGTAGGGGTCGGCAGCACTGCTGAGAGCAATGCTGTAGAGGACTGGAACCACGAATTTGTAAGCAAAGAACGTTCCAAAAAGGAATATTCCGTAGCTTGGAATCAGAATAGCCTTTAAGAACCTCCTTTCATGCTCGTAAAGTCCTGGTTTGGCAAAAGGTAGAGTTCATAGATTATGTAAGGATAAAGAAAGATAAGGGAAATTATTAAAGAGAAGCTGAGCCTAATAACAATCCACTCAAGAGGGGAAAGAACATAGATTGGGTTTTTCCAACGAGCGAGTACCAGAAAGCCAGAAGATACGGGTAGGAAACGTAGTAGGTAATTGACACCGCAGCGATCAGAATTAGGCAGATTCTCATCAGCCTTTTTCTCAGTTCCTCGATGTGTTCCCTCAGTTCAAGTTCTCTGTCTTCCGGTGGACCACTCACAGAGACCATCTGGTTGAGAATAATAAATGCTTTGAGGGGTTCTGGAAATTTAGAAAATATATAATAAAAAATTGTCAGGAAGAGTAGGCTACTAGGTAGGTATCTCCATCGTCAGCTAGCTCCTGTGGGGCTACGTTGTATCCGTATTTCCAGCTCCATCCCGGATTCTGGTCTATGTCCGGACCACCAACTGCTTTGTAGGCAGCCCAGATTAGCTCACTGCAGTAGTAACTTTTTCCGTAAACCTCCTTACCGCCGATGTACGTCAGCCACTTGTAATCGTAAGGATAGCCGACCTTAGTCAGCGCCCAGTTTACTGCTGCCGATTTAACATTGCTTGACGTGCTCACTCTGTAAACAGCAACCTCATCTGCATTTCTCGCCATGCTCACTGGAACAACTCTCACGCCATCCTTCCACGCCTCGACCATCTGCATTGCCTATGTACATCGCCGCATGATGCCAGTGCCAATGATGTTGCCAAAAGTATCCTCCAGCCAGCCCGCACAACCTCTGCAGAGCAGAATGTCACCGGGCTGCAGAACGCTCAGGTCAAGGTTGTTTCCATCTCCGGTCCACTCGCCAGGAATTAGTCCCATTGCGGGTGTTGCAGAGATCAGCAATACCACCAACACCATTATCCATTTGGACACCATAATCGTTCGATTAATCAATATTATTTAAGTTTTTCCTTTATTTTGATTTATCGTGATACAATAAAAAGTGTTTTTTATGCGAGTTTTTGGGCAAATCCAGAATAACAGCGCCGGGGGTGGGATTCGAACCCACGCGCCTTTCGGGCAGGAGATCTCGAGTCTCCCGCAGTGGCCTGGCTCTGCAACCCCGGCTTAGCACCAGTTGGTAAATCAGATTTTAAACTTTCCTTCGAAAACTATTTTAGAAGTCCTTTAGTGTAGGGATGGATGATCAGTCTGAGCAAGCTGATTTCAGGGGAGGCGACAGTTTCGAGGCATATAACTTACGAGGGAGACTCAAGCTTCATTCCTGAAAAGTTGATGAGGTTTGCATCTGGGATGAGGCCCATAGTTGTCTGGAATCTGACCAACAGGTGCAACCTCAGCTGCGTGCACTGTTACGCCTCTGCTGGAACTGATTTGTTTGAGCTTACTACAGAACAGTGCTTTGAGATTGTTGACAAGCTTTCTGATTTTAAAGTTCCTTTAATCCTCTTCAGCGGAGGAGAGCCTTTGCTGAGAGAGGACCTCTTCGAAATAGCGGAGTATGCCAAGAAAAAGGGGATAAAGTCGGTTCTTTCCACCAACGGAACTCTAATTACGAAGGAAATTGCTGAGAACCTGAAGGTGTTTGAGTACGTGGGAGTTAGCCTTGATGGTGTGGCTGAGGTAAATGATAGATTCAGGGGGGTAAATGGGGCCTTCGAAAGGGCATTTAAAGGACTTCTGACGGCAAGTGAAGTGGTTCTGTCGGGAATAAGATTCACTGTGGCTAAATACAACTACGAACATGCTCTTGAACTGGTTAAGCTCGCAAGGGAGCACGAAATTCCGAGGTTCTGCCTCTACCACCTCGTACCCTCTGGAAGGGCTGAGTTCAGGGATGACATAACAAATGAGGAGAGGAGAAGGCTGATTGACGCACTGCTCAAGGAGGCTGAGAAGGAAGGGATTGAGATAATGACTGTTGACAATCCTGCGGATGGCATCTACACCTACCTCAAGCTCAAAGAAGTGGACAGAGAGAGGGCAGAAAGGGCACTGGAGTTTCTGAAGTTCAGAGGTGGGGACAGCAGTGGAATAAGGCTGGCATGCATCGACCACAAGGGGAATGTGCATCCAAACCAGTTCTGGTGGGACTACACCGTAGGAAACATACTGGAAAAAGATTTCGAGGAAATCTGGCTTGGAAATGATGAGCTTCTTGCAAAATTGAGGAAAAAAACAGAGTATCTTAGAGGTAAGTGCGGGAGGTGCAGATACAAGAGCATCTGCGGAGGTTTCAGAGTCAGAGCCTATCGCTATGGAGATTTGTGGGGAGAGGATCCAAGCTGCTATCTTACTGAGGAGGAGATACAGTAGTCCACTGCCTCTTCAGGTGTTTCAAATACCTTCATCCCCTCCATCAGCACAGGCGGTCTGAGCGACGCCACCCTCTTTCCCTCTTTCAGGGCAATTGCAATCTCTGAGATTGTGCCATAGCCCCCTCCTACTGATATCAGGGCATCGCTGGAGTGGACGATGATTATGTTCCTCGCATGCCCCATGTCCGTGGCAATTTTTATGTCTGCAAACTCGTTGCAGTAGTCCTTCTTCCTCGCAGCACTGCCACAACCAGTCCACCTTTGCTCTTTGCTCCCTTCGCACTCGCCTCCATAACCCCTCCAAGCCCGCCCGTTGATGAGCACATGCCCCCTCTCTGCAATAAGCTGCCCCACTCTGAAGGCGAGATTGTAGAGCTCTTCATCACACTTTCCAGCCCCTATAACCCCAATCTGCAACTCAGCTCCCACCCCCTCAGTTCTGTAGTACCCGTTTCAGCGTTTTGCTAAGGTTCCTCTTCTTCCATGTTGTCCTGTTGTTTTCAATTTTAAATTCTTTTTCGTGATACCTCCTGTGTAGCCATGGGTAATCAGCGATTTGGCCCGCGTGGAGTTGATTGCAGATTCATGGCTTTCACAGCCACTTCCAAGTTTTTGATTAATTGTAAACTTTTCATCGAAATCGTTTTTAGCCCACCAGAGAAGTACATTAAAAATTAACATGCGGCAAAGATTTAAATTTCGTGGTGTAACGGTCAGAACTACGCTGAGGTGTAGTTGGTATGAGCAAGATAAGAAAGTTGCAGAGGAGGAAGTCCAATCCGAACCTCGTTACTCTCATCGATCTACTGCTGAGTGAGTCAGCAAAAATGAGGCACCAAGTGTGGAAAGAGGTTGCAGAAAGATTGGCGAAGCCGAGAAGGTTGCAGGCAGAGGTGAACGTATCAAAGATAGAGAAGTATGCAAAGCCCAACGAGTACATTGTCGTGCCAGGGAAAGTTCTCGGCACTGGGAGCATTTCAAAGCCCGTCAAAGTTGCAGCGCTCAGCTTCTCAGAGAAGGCAGCAAGTAAAATCAGGGAAGCTGGAGGAGTTTGCATGAAAATCGACGAGCTTTTGAGGGAAAATCCGAAGGGCAGTGGTGTGAGGCTGATGGTCTGAGGTGGTTGAAATGGCAGTTAACGTTAGCAGGGTTATCAAAACTCTTGGTGACGATTTCACAGTAATCGACGCTTCTGGTCACATTCTTGGAAGGCTGTCGAGCAAGATCGCGAAAAGGCTACTTAGCGGCGAGAGAATCGTTGTTGTGAACGCTGAGAAGGCTGTTATTACCGGGGACAAGTACATGGTCTTTGAGAGGTACAAGGAGAAGTACGACAGGGGGAGCAAGGAGAAAGGCCCCTACTTCCCGAGACATCCTGAGAGGATTTTCAAGAGGACAGTCAGGGGAATGCTTCCGTGGAAGAGTTCAAGAGGGAGAGATGCTTACAGAAGGCTCAGAGTTTTCATGGGCGTTCCTGAGGAACTTCAGGGGAGGGAGTTTGAGAAAATTGAGGACGCTTTGCTTGAGAAAGTTTCAAAAACAGATAAATATGTTACACTTGCAGAGGTAAGCAGGTATCTCGGTTTCAGAGGTGTCTGAGATGAAGATTGTTGTAACGAGCGGAAAGAGAAAGACTGCAACTGCGAGGGCTGTTATAAAGCCGGGCAAGGCAGAGTGAGGATAAACAGCATTCCCGTTGAAATTCATCAGCCTGAGCTGGCAAGGATGAAGATAATGGAGCCCCTGATTATAGCCAAGGAGCTTGCGAAGAAGGTTGATATTGAGGTCAAAACTTGGGGTGGAGGATTCATGGCTCAGGCAGAGGCTGCGAGAACTGCGATTGCCAGAGCACTGCTGGAGTTCAGCGGGGATGAGGAGCTGAGAAAAGCTTTCCTCGATTACGACAGGTCTTTGCTTGTAAATGACGTGAGGAGAAAGCTTCCAAAGATTCAGGGAGGAAGAGGAGCAAGAGCTAGGAGGCAGACATCCTACAGGTGAACACGATGGACGTACCAAAAAACGAGAATTCCAGCGACTTTCCCATTCGATGTTTTTCATGCGGAGCAGTGATAGGCCACCTTTACGATGAGTACAAGAAAAAGCTCAACCAGGGCAAGAGCCCAAAGGAGGCACTGGACGAGCTTGGAATTGAGAGATACTGCTGCAGGAGAATGTTCATAACCCACAAGTCTGTAATTAAGGAGCTATCCCGCTTCCATGGGGCCGTGGGGTAGCCTGGTGATCCTGCGGCGTTCGGGACGCCGTGACCCGAGTTCAAATCTCGGCGGCCCCATCTGCTTTAAGGGGTGATGGGCATTAAAGTAAAGTTCCCGTTTGAGTACACGAGATTTGAGAAGGCGAGGATTATAGGAGCGAGAGCATTGCAGATTGCAATGGGCGCTCCGGTTTTAATCGATACTGATAAAACCGAACCTATTGAGATAGCCCTCGAAGAGTTCAACAGGGGCGTAATTCCGATTACCGTCAGGAGGAGAAGAAATGAGTTTGTATGGCTCGACAGGTATGACCTCTTTTGAGGTGGTAGCTTGATAATTGAGGACGTTCACTACAGAGTGGTTTTTGACAGCCGCGGTAACGAAACCGTTGAGTGTGAGATTGTTGCAGGTGAGGTTGTAGCTAAGGCGATGGCCCCAAGTGGAGCGTCAACGGGCAGTGGAGAGGCTGTGGTTGTAAGCCCCTACAAATTCGAGGAAATTGAGGATGAGGTGTCAAAGGCCATAATTGGAATGAGCGTTTTTGATCAGGAAAGCGTTGACGAAGCTCTCAGGGAGGTTGACGGCACTGAAAACTTTTCGAGGATTGGCGGTAACTTCTCAATTACCGCAAGCATAGCCGTTGCCAAGGCTGCTGCCGAAATTCTTGGACTTCCCCTTTACGCTTACATTGGTGGAGCATTTGCTAAGGAACTTCCCTTCCCCTTAGGCAACGTCATTGGAGGAGGGAGGCATGCAGAGGGCTCCACGAACATTCAGAGTTCCTTGTAATTCCTGTAGGTGCAAAGAGCTTCTTTGAAGCTCAGAAGGCAAACGCTGCTGTTCACAAGGAACTCAAGAAGATTTTCAAGGAAAAGGGGATTTTTGCAGCAAAGGGCGATGAGGGAGCATGGGCAGCACAGATAAGCGACGAGCAGGCCTTTGAAATCCTAAGCGAGGCCATACAGAGAGTTGAGGATGCCCTCGGAATCAAGGTCAGAATGGGTGTGGACGTTGCAGCATCAGAGCTTTGGGATGGGGAAAAATACGTTTACTCGGACAAGAAGCTGACTACTGAGGAGCAGATAGCCTACATGGCTGAGCTGGCTGAAAAATACGAGCTGCTCTACATCGAAGACCCGCTGCACGAGACGGACTTTGAGGGCTTTGCAGAGCTGACAAAGCAGGTTAAGTGCATGGTCTGCGGAGATGATCTTTTCGTTACCAACCCGAGTTGATAAGGAGGGGAATTGAGGTAGGCGCAGCAAACACAGTCCTGATCAAGCCAAACCAGAACGGTACTCTTAGCGGGACGGCAAAGGCTGTGAAGGTTGCGAGGGATAACGGCTACAGCGTTGTTGTGAGCCACAGGAGCGGAGAAACGGAGGATGAGGCTTGGCCCACCTCGCAGTTGCCTTTAACGCAAAGTTAATAAAGACCGGAGTGGTTGGGGGAGAGAGAATATCCAAGCTCAACGAGCTCATCAGGATTGAGGAATTAATGGATAAACCAAGAATGGTGATGATATGATGGAGAAGGAGTACGAATATCTGGTTCCACCGGATGATTATCTTGCTGCAGGAGTGCACATAGGGACGCAGATTAAAACAGGAGACATGAAGAAATTCATTTTCAAGGTAAGGCAGGACGGGCTTTATGTGTTGGACATCAGAAAGCTTGACGAGAGAATAAGGGTTGCTGCCAAGTTCCTTTCGAGATTCGACCCTTCCAAGATTCTGCTGGTTGCAGCGAGGCAGTATGCACACAAGCCAGTCCAGATGTTTTCAAAGGTTGTGGGGAGCGACTACATAGTGGGAAGATTCATTCCAGGAACTCTGACAAATCCGATGCTTTCAGAGTACAGGGAGCCTGAGGTTGTTTTCGTCAATGATCCGGCTATAGACAAGCAGGCAGTTAGTGAAGCCACTGCGGTGAGCATACCTGTTGTGGCACTCTGCGACTCCAACAACTCATCAGCAGACGTTGACCTCGTTATCCCGACGAACAACAAGGGCAGAAGAGCTCTGGCAATAGTTTACTGGCTTCTTGCAAGGGAGATTGCAAAAATCAGGGGCCAGGACTTCACCTACAGCATTGAGGATTTCGAAGCGGAGCTTTAAAGTTTTATTTTTGTTATCCTTATCATCATCATTAATTTTTGGAAAATATATAATTATCTTGGATTACAGACTGCATGCTCAGAGTAGTTGTTGTTCTGGCCATGCTGTTACTGATGCCAGCAACTGCAGGGGCTTTTGAATACCTTGGGGATGTTTACACGGCAAAAACTGATGATGGGGTAACAATCAAGCTGCTTCGGTACCACCCAGAGGGAGAAAGCCTAATGACGGGGCGCAGCCAGTCGTTCTCTTTTCGGGATTGTTATGCAACATGAACGAGTACCTCGCTCACACTCCTCCCGAGCTCAAGGACCTTTACGATTTGCAGCTTCCATCCGACATCGCCGAGTGGGCTGTTGGAGATGGGAGAATCCAGCAAGACCCCATGCTTTACTACAGCCTTGCCTACTACCTGTGGAAGCAGGGGTATGACGTGTGGCTTGTGAACTACAGAGGGACGGGCGTTGGAGAAATGAAAGTGGTGTTGGCTCAGCAATGACGAGCCTCGACACATGGGCAATATACGACACAAGGGCTGCAATCAGAAAGGTTTACGAGGTGACGGGAAAGCATCCAGTAATAGGCGGTCACAGTACTGGAGGTCTTGTGAGCTACGTTTACCTGCAGGGAGCTTAGTTCAAATGGACTCTCGCCTGTCTTTTCAATAAGCCATGGTGCAGGAAGGTTGTTTCGAACGACGAGCTGGTGAAGGAGAGAAACGGGATTGTGGAGGGAGAAGAGACTGTGGTTGGCGTTATTGCCCTTGATCCAGCAATGATTCCCCCACTCCCAAAGGTCACAGACCTGAAACTCATGTGGCTGCTGCTCGACACACCGCTGTACATTGACATAAGAGAAATTCTGGAGCTGATTGCGAAGAACGACAAGTTATGGTATGCGACAACCCACACTGTGGATGAGGTTTTCAATCTCATATTCGAGATGAACGATGAATACGGGCAGTACTGCGAGCTTATCAGGGACCTCACTTTCACGAACCCCAACAACATGAACGAAGAGCTTAACGATTTTCTCGTCCGCTATGTGGCTGACAGCCTCTACACCCCCACTCTCGCCCAGTACAACGACTTTGGAACCCATAAAACTGCAAGAGAGTATTTCGAAAATGGCGGAAGAGGTTACCTTATCGAGCCACCTGAGCCCAAGCCAGGCAGGGATGGATATTACTACTACAACCTGAACATGGAAAAGGTTAGAGCGCCGTTCATAACGCTGCTCTCTGATTATGACGGTCTTGTGGAGGCGGAGCAGATAATAAGAGACCTTATGGAGTCAAAGACGCCGCATCAGTATGACGAGTACTACATTATAGAAGATACTGCCCACCTTGACTTGCCCTTTGGCCTCAAAGCCCCGAGTGAGGTGTTTCCAAAAATAGGAGCATGGCTTGAAAAGGTCAGAGTTTATGGCGTTACTCCCCACTAATTTTTTGTTTTTTGCAAACACTTCTTTTTTAACCATGTTCAAACAGGGTTTAGTAACATTTATATTTCTGTGTAAGAGTCATAGCATGGCAAAGATTGAGATTGAGGGTCTGGTTAAGGTCTACAAGAGCTTCAGAGCCCTTGATGGTGTTACCATTTCTGTTGATGAAGGCGACATTTTTGGCTTCCTCGGCCCCAACGGGGCTGGAAAAACGACAACGATAAACTGCTGCCTTGGTTGATAAAACCGGATTCGGGAACGGTTACGATAAACGGAATAAACGTTGAGAAGAATCCCGTTAAGGTCAAGGAGATTTGCGGTTACCTGCCCGAAAACTACGGCTTCTACGGCAATCTTACTGCAAGACAGAACCTGCTTTACTTTTCAGAGTTTTACGCAAACCCGAAGGATAACGTCGATGAGCTTCTGAGCATCGTAGGACTTTCAGATTCCGCAGACAAGAAGGTTGCGGAGTTCAGCAGGGGGATGAAGCAGAGGCTCGCTCTTGCGCAGGCTCTGATAAACGACCCAGAAGTCATCTTCCTCGACGAGCCAACAAACGGACTCGACCCTCAGGGAATTGCAGACTTCAGGGAGATAATAAGAAAGCTCAACAGAGAGGGAAAGACGATTTTCTACTCCTCCCACATCCTTTCGGAGGTTAAGGAGACATGCAAGACGATCGGAATAATAAACAAAGGGAAAATAGTAGCTACTGGTAGAATTTCCGACTTCGGCAGGATGGAGATAACCGTTCAGACAGAGCCGCCTGCAGATGAGTCGATTCTTAAAAAATTTGGAAAAGTGCACTACGATGAGGAGAGGGACATTTTCGTCATTGAGGTAGAGAAGGACTGCAGGGTGGAGCTTTCAAAGACTCTTTTCGAGAATGGCTACATTGTTAAAGAACTCCATTTGTCCGAGCCGAATCTTGAGGCTGTTTATCTCAGCATCGTGGGGTGATCGTTTTGAAGATTTTTAAGGTGGCAAAAAGGAGTTTGCAGACCTCATCACCAGCAAAAGACTGCTCGGACTAACGGCTGCGATGGTACTCCTCTACCTCCTCTTCACCACCCAGATGGCTGCATTCACCACTGTTACCGCAGGTGGAATTATCAGCTTCCTCGGAATGTCGAGCATAGCGCTGGTTGGAGGTATCATTGGGATAGCGATAGGCTTTGATATGCTCACCAGAGAGAAGGAGAGCGGAAGTTTGAGAACGCTGCTGAGCCACCCCGTTTTCAGAGACGAAATCCTCTTGGGGAAAGCAATAGCAGCTTTGCTGGCTATAGCCGTCATCGTTTTCATTACAATGCTGGTAATAGTCGGAGTTGCAATGTTCTACGGCTACATGCCCAAATCCGAGGACTTTTTCATGCTCGCAAAATTCGCCTTGGCTACGATCGCCTACATGTTTGCCATGTTCTGCATCTCCCTGACCTTCTCAGCCTTCTTCAAGAGCTCTTCCAGCTCATTAACAGCGTCAATAATACTGTTTGCGGTACTGAACATAGTGCTGCCATTGATAGCGTATTCCATAGCCTCAGCCATTGTTGGTCCAGAACCAACTCCACCTCCGATGGATGACAAAAGCTTTGAGGAGCTGGAAAAGGATCCCGAATGGCAGAGGTACGAAAAGGAGCAGCAGGAGCACTTCAGAAGGGTTCAGGAGATTGCATCAACGATAATGCTAATCTCGCCGATGCAGAGCTACACGGCTATCGTAAGCTCCATTGCTGCGCCCTCTTATGCCTCCTTCTACACCGCTGACGTAACGAAAAATGCAATCAGCTTCATCATCATACCACTGGTATTCCTCACAGCAAGCTACGTGAGGTTTACGAGGGAAGAGTTATGAGGATTTCTTTGCTTCTCCTCTTAGCCTTTACCTTTTTTCTGATCGGCTCTCTGGAGTGCAGCATCTCCGAGCTGAAGGCTGTTCCTGGTGAGGAAATTTCCATACCGCTAACAGTTAAAAATGATGACGACGAGGAATCAACAATTTCTCTCTCTTACCGCCTATTTGGTGGTGAAATTGAGGGCTACTTCTACTACCAGAACAGCAGGGTTTCGTCGATCACGCTCAACTCCAGCGAGTCCGCTGAGCTAACCTTTAAGTTTATAGCCCCCGAAGAGGAGGGGCTTTACTACCTCTCCCTCTGCGGGGACGGGTGCGAAGATGTTCGGCTGAGGGTTGAAAACCCCGAAAAAGCTTTGAAGATCACTCCATCCTTCTCCGGGGTTGTGATTGAGGCTGGGGATGTGGTTGAGATAGATGTGAACGTTGAAAACATTCTTGGCTCACCCATAGCCGTAAACCTGTCCTGCGAAGCGCCAAAAAGCTGGGATTGCAGGTTTTACGACGGAGAGACGGAGGTTTACAGGATTCTGGTGGAGACAAGCAAATCGCTTAAGGTTAAGATTGACACCGACTCCTCAACAGAAGTCGGAAAGTACTTGGTCAGGCTGAACTTCAACGAGCAGATCGAGGAGATAGAGTTCTTTGTTGAAAAGAGCCACTCTGGGGAGAAGGGAGAGGTGAGGCTCAGGGTGGTTGACAGGGATGGAGAGGGAGTGGCTTCGGCGAAGATAGTTGTCGGCAACGAGACCTTTTACACTTCCGGCGACGGCGAAGCAATCTTTGAGGTTGAGCCCGGAACTTACGACATCAGAATTGAGAAGGGTGGCTACTTCGATAAAACGCTTAAAGAAGTTAAGGTGAAGGGAGGAAGAACGAACGATATAGGAACGATCTTTCTTGAGAAAAAAGCCTACTACGCAGAAATTGCCTTGAGCAGCCCGAGAATAACTGCGACAATTGGGGAGTTAGCGAGGGTTAACGTTAGAGTTGAGAACAGAGGCTACGGAGAGGACAGCTACAGCTTGAGCGTTGAGGGTCTTCCGGAGGGTTTCAAATACAATTTCAAGTCTGAAAACCTCGCAGTTTCCGAGGTAACGCTCGATGGCGGCGAATCGAATGAGATGTCCCTTGAAGTCTACATCCCGCCCTTTGCCGATGTTGGAGAGTATAGCGTCAGGATTGTGGCTAAGGGGAAATATGAAGCTACTAGGGAGCTTAAAATAAGTGTTGTCGGAGAGATATCTGCCCAATTCAGTCTTGAAGGCGGGATATACAGCATAACGGCAACGCAGGGGGAAGAACTCGTCATGAAGGGCTACGTTTACAACAGCGGAAAGGGAACAACGTTGACCAACCTGAAGGTCAACCTGAACCTGCCCGAAGGATGGAAAGGGAGCGTTGAACCTGAAATCATTCCCTCGCCTTCCCCCGGAGGTGAGGAGGACCGTCACACTCAAAATAATGATTCCGGGCGATGCGAAGCCGGCGAATACAGAATAACTGTGGAAGTAGAGTCCGACCAGACGTCGTTTTCGGACAGAATAAGCGTTATTGTTAAGGAGAGCGGCTTTGCAACCTTCGTCGGGCTTGGTCTGATAGCGACTGCAATCCTCGCTCTCCTAATACTGATAAAGAAAGTGGGGAGGAGGTAGGTTGATAGGAATTAAAAACGTCTCGAAGAGCTTTGGAGAAAAGCTCGTGCTCGACAACGTGAGCTTTACAGCGGAGGATGAAATCCTCGGGCTGCTTGGACCTAATTTCGTCGGGCTTGGTCTGATAGCGACTGCAATCCTCGCTCTCCTAATACTGATAAAGAAAGTGGGGAGGAGGTAGGTTGATAGGAATTAAAAACGTCTC
>LZCG01000158.1_pt1 | contig 12884 bp, 20 predicted proteins | sample 768541 | NCBI WGS metagenome assembly LZCG01 (sample SAMN05200874, study PRJNA324366) | oil field metagenome | isolation source: sample BH-FW-1 from oil reservoir | place: India: Bombay High | collected 2015-07-11
CAAGTACCAGCGGGCGCAGCGACGAGCGTGGAAGGCGAGCCCCTGAGTAACCTCCTCCCATGGCGGGAGGTCGTCACCCCGCATCCCGATGTCACCTCCGGGCGCTATGCACAGGCGGAGTTCGCCGCCGACCTGGCGCAGGTTCACCGCGGCGGAGCGACCCCTGAATATCAAGATCCGCGCGAGTTCTACCACCGCACGTTCATCACCGAGGGGCTGCACCGGCTGCTGGTCGGGGCGATCCAGCGCCTCGCCGGTGAGGCGGTCGACCCGATCATCCAGCTTCAGACCAACTTCGGCGGTGGGAAGACCCACGCCTTGATCGCGCTCTATCACCTCGCTTCGGGGGCTAATCTCACCTCGCTTCCCGGGTTGGAGCCGGTGCTGAAGGAGGCGGGGGTCGAGCTCCCCAATGAGGTCAAAGCCGCGGTGATCGTCGGCTCGGCCCTCTCTCCGGCGAATACAGTAACGAAGGATGACGGCACGGTCGTTCACACCCTGTGGGGCGAGATGGCGTGGCAGCTCCTCGGAGCGGAGGGGTATTCCCACGTGCGGGCGGCGGATGAGCGCGGGGTCAATCCCGGTTCGGACGCCCTGCGCAAGCTGCTCTCCGCTGCAGCGCCGTGCTTGATCCTGATCGATGAGTGGATCACCTACGTCCGTGATCTTATGGGGAAATCTGACCTGCCCGGTGGGACGTTCGACGCGGCGTTCGGGTTCGCCCAGTCCCTCACCGAGGCGGTGCGGGCCGTCCCGGGAGCGCTCCTTGTCGCCAGCATCCCCGCGTCGGACAACGAGATCGGAGGGGAGGCGGGAAAGATCGCGCTTGAGCGGCTGAAGAACGTGTTCGGGCGTATGGATTCCCCGTGGCGGCCGGCGAGCGCCGAGGAGGGGTTCGAGATCGTGCGCCGGCGGCTGTTCCAGCCGATCACGGACCCGGAGAAGCACAAGGCGCGGGACGTCGTGGCAAAGGCGTTCGGAGAGTACTACCGCCAACACTCCACCGAGTTCCCGGCGGAGTGCCGCGAGCTCGATTACGAACGGCGGATCAAGAACGCGTACCCGATCCATCCCGAGCTGTTCGAGCGGCTGTACTCCGATTGGTCGACGCTCGACAAGTTCCAGCGCACCCGGGGAGTGCTGCGGCTGATGGCAAAGGTGATCCAGATCCTGTGGGAGCGGAACGACCGCAGCCCCCTCATCCTGCCCGCCAGCGTCCCGATCGATGACCCGGCGGTGAAGAGCGAGCTCACTCACTATCTTGAGGATAACTGGGTTCCGATCATCGATTCCGATGTTGACGGGCCGCATTCCCTCCCGCTGCGGATCGACAACGAGAACCCCACGCTGGGCCGCTACTCAGCGTGCCGGCGGGTGGCGCGGACGATCTACCTCGGATCGGCCCCGACCATCGGAACGGCGAACCGCGGGATCGACGATCGACACGTCAAGCTCGGATGCACTCAGCCCGGGGAGAGCGTGGCGACGTTCGGCGACGCACTCCGTCGGCTCCTCGATCATGCGAGCTACCTGTTCTCTGATCAGGGAAGGTATTGGTACGATACGCACCAGAACGTCACCAAGACCGCGCGCGACCGCGGCGCTCAGTTGTCGCAGGAGGCGGTGTTCGAAGAGATCACGCGCATGCTGCGCAGCGAACAGGGCAAGCGCGGTGACTTCACCAAGGTCTACCCGGCACCGGCATCGAGCGGTGACGTCCCCAACGAGATGGAGACCAGGCTCGTCATCCTCTCCCCGGAGACGCCGCATTCGAGAGAAGAAGACGCAAGCCCAGCGCTCAGGAAAGCGAAGGAGATCCTGGCGAACCGGGGCAACAGCCCGCGCAGTTACCGCAATACGCTGGTCTTCCTCGCTGCGGATCAGGAGCGGCTGAACGATCTCGAGACAGCGGTGCGGAGCTACATCGCGTGGCGGTCGATAGTCGACGACTGGGAGAGCCTCGGCCTTAACGCATATCAAAAACGACAAGCGGAGAACCGTGCCGAAGAAGCGAAGAGAACGGTGGAACAGCAGCTTCCCGAGGCGTATCGCTGGCTCCTCGTCCCCGTACAGAAGCTGGGTGAGGAGGTCGAATGGCAGGCGGTCCGCGTGCAGGGCGAAGGTCCCTGGCCGTGCGCGCTGCCAAACGGCTGAAACGTGACGGCCTCTTCGCCACGGAGTTCTCTCCAACGGGGTTACGCATGGAGCTCGACCACGTCCCTCTCTGGGGAGAAGGGCACGTCTCCATCAAACAGCTCCTGGAGGACTTCGCCCGCTACATTTACCTGCCGCGGTTGAAGAGCCCCGATCTCATCGTACGCGCCATCGAACAGGGTGTTGGGATGCTCAGTTGGAAGCAGGATAGCTTCGCCTACGCTGAGGGCTACGACGAGCGGGAGAAGCGCTACCGCGGGCTGGTCGCGGGACAGACGTATCGGATCATCGTGAACGACGAAACGCTACTTGTGAAGCCGGATATAGCCGAGCTACAGCTCGAGGAGGAGCTTAAAGCGGCCGCCAGCGCTGGCGAGGTCACAGCTCCCCCTTCTCCCTCTGCTAGCGAGAAGCCTAAAGAGGGCGAGGGGGAGGGTTCGAAACCAGCTCCAGAAGAGGCGCCCAAACCGCGGCGATTCTACGGCTCGGTCGCGCTCGATCCCCTCCGGATCGGCACCCACGCCGGCCAGATCGGCGAGGAGGTGATTCAACATCTCGCCGCTTTGCCTAGCGCAGAAGTGGAGGTGACCCTGGAGATCCAGATCAAGGTCCCGGACGGCATTCCAACCGATAAACGTCGCACCGTAACTGAAAACTGCCGTACCCTCGGCTTCGACGCGCAGGAGTTCGAGGAAGAGTAAGAAAGGAGGTTAAGTCTTCGGTGAGTGCGGACAAAAACGCGGCGTTCTTCCAATTTTGGGCTGGCGATAACATCTTGGGGTTGTGAAGAAGGAACAGTATCCTTCTTGGTCCAAAAACGACAGCCTCATGTTAGCTTGAGGAATTCCGGGGACATAATACCTATTTCGCTGTGGCGAGACTAGAATCAGTATTATGTCCCCCGATTCCGCGACAGTATGGTCGGGCTTGTCGAAGCTATGCTTCAACTGCAAGAGCAGCTCCAAGCTGCCAAGACCGCGCACGACAAGAAGCTCATCGAGCGCCAGATCGATGCGACCGACAAGCAAATCGACCAACTCGTCTACGATCTCTACGGCCTGACAGAGGAGGAGATCAAGATTGTTGAAGAGGAAACAAAGTAGGTTCCTGGTGACGAGTTTGCCCCCTAAGCATGGAGGTGAGTTCCAGTGACTGGCAGACATCGGGATAAACGCGAGCGACTCTTTTCGCTCTACACCAGTAATCTCACAATCTACTTTCCGGCGGTTAGCGATCGATTCCTTTGTCCGATCTGTCTAAAAGAGTTCACGAGGGCCGCGCTGACCTCTGGGCCTCCAGGCGTCGCCTTAGCCCATGTCGTTCCCAAGTCCGTGAATGGACGTTTATGCACGCTCGTTTGTCGACAGTGTGACAATAAGATTGGATCAACATTCGATAGTCATGTAGCGCGCGAGAAAGAACTCCTCGACTGGGAACACGGTGCTACTGCTGTCTCTGGTCGTTTGAACCATAATAGCGGTGACACTGGGGTTGAGATCCGCCGCAACGGAAATGCTCTTGAGTTTCGGGATGTTCCACGGCGGTCTCCCCCCAAGTCATGGAAACAATTCTTAGAAGCCGCCGCCTCTGACTGGTCGAACTTTACGTTCTCCGTTGAAGTACAAACTTACAGTCCGGTGAAACGGGATATCTCTTTGCTTTATTCTGCTTTCTTAATGATGTTCTACTCCTTCGGTTACGAATACGTTCTCTCGCCCAACGCAGATCTCGTGCGGCAGGTCATTCTAGGTAACGATATTTCCTTGGATTGGCGTAAAGGAATCTTCTCAATACTAAGATCTCAGTCAGAGACAATGCCATCCTTGCCTTCGGTCAGCGTACTAACCGAACCGAAAGATGTCCGCTCCTTTCTTGTGGCGCTTCCATCGCCGAAAGAGGACGAGGCCGCTCGTTGTATACTCTTGCCTGGGTTTAGTGACGATGGCAAGCAAGCTTACGATCGCATACTTGGGCTTACCCGACCGTTTGGGAACTTCAAAGCAACGTCGATTCGCGGCAATCCGAGTTGCCAGCTGGCAAGCCGTGAGTACAAATGGTTTGGGAACTTCCTCTGGAGAAATCTTATTAGTCAATGCGAAGATCCGACCCTGCACGATCCCAAATCTATTGAAGCATAAGGAGGTAACATGCCAGCCCCTAAGTACGAGAGCACAAAGCGAGAGCTGATTGAGGCGATGCGAGCTACTCCTGGTGAGGGCTCACGCCAATTCGACATCGCGAAAGCAATCCTCGAAGTCAAAGGTCAGGAGGATATGACGCGAGCGACACGAGCTTTGGTCTTTGCTACAATCGGTCTGATCGCTGTCACTGTCGCTCAAGTAGTAATTGTGTTTTGTCAAGGCTAAGTGGTCACCCCTGCCTGGGGAAGGTGGAATTTTGGGGAATAATTCCCCGGAACACATACGATAATTCCTCAGAGCAAGCTCGACTAGAAACTTGCCAAGCGGCTCATAAACCTAGGCAAGAAGCGTGATCGCTCAGTCCAATTACCTAGTTGTGGAAGCGATACTGGAGTACTTGGAGAGGGAGAAGACCTGATGCACTCCGGAGGGTGGCAGATGCTTGAACAGATCATACGCGCAATCGCTGCCGTTGAAGCCGTCTTAGCTATCGTGGGATGGTTCTGGAAGCCCAAGCAGCGCAAATTTGAGAGAATCCTGTCTCTCTTTGCTCTCCTCCTAGCCGTTGTCAGTGCGTCGACGGCAAAGTACACGACCGCCTCTTTCGTCATCATAGGTTGCACGCTGGTGCTCCTCGGGGTTGTATTTGCCCTCAAGTCCTCATTGATAGCTTACATCCGCTTCGACAAACATGTGACACAGGCGTATGTACTGTTTGATGGCTCCACCAAGGAAGAGTTGTCTGAGATTGCCAAGACGACGCTAGTGCCAATCGGGATATCACCGATACTTACTGCGCAAGGATTGGAAGACATTGCACGCCGAGGAGAAGAACCAGGAAATGCTCGAGCCCTCCTTCTGGCTGCCGGGAAACTCTCGGTTGCACTTACTGCCAACTTTCGAATGTGCATCGACCTACTGATCACGCTGAAGAGGTTCTTCGCTTTCGACGGTAGCTATGAGGATGTTGCTGATAAGGTCACTGTGGCCGCGAAGAACGGCGTTCAGCCAGATCAACTCTTGGCACCTTAAGGGCTTTCCAGAAAGAGAGACCGGTAGCTCAACCATTGCGACTAGACGAGTTTTTGGCAGCAATTGTCAACCTGAAGAGGCGCGAGCAAGACGTTGAGCTGAGTGGACAGAGTCTTGCAATCATGATAGGCGAGCTAGTTGGTGATTCTAACGATGGGAACGCAAGTAGACCGACAACACGAGAATACGCAAAAAGGATGCTGCCAGTGATCAATCGGCTCGATGCTGCGAACGCTAGGCTTACCAAGCAGAGTCTGGAGCTCCAGAAGGAGATAGCGCGAAAGGGGAAGGAGGGGCAGCGTATCTTTCTCTCGGGTGACCCCGTTCTAGTTAGCATGAAAGAAGCGCTCTTCGCTTTCGAGTCAGAAATAAGAGTAGTTGTGGAGAAAGCAGAAGGATGCAAACCCCCTCTTGAGCTTGCGGGGATTCATATAGCATTGCTAGAGTCTTTCAGAAAGCAACTTACGGGAGTTGCGCGTGCGCGTGCTGGAGTCGAGAGCATCAACTTCACTGAAGTTAGCAAGGGCCTTGAGATTCATGGAGAAGGCATCGCAGACATGCAAAAGCAAGCTGCGAGATTGAGCCGCTTGGTTTCCAGGAGGTGAGGGCGACGGTGTCTATAGATAACATAGTAGAAGCAATGGGTGCAGAGACAAAAGGACGATTCGAGTCAATCCGCAATCAGTACTACAACCCCAACGTAAAAGGAGGCTGCTACGAAAAAGTTGTGCGAGGCTTCTTGGAGACCTACCTCGGAGGCCGATTCTCATTCCATGAACGATGCTCTCTACTAGATACACAGCTAAGAATTAGTGAAGTGTTTTCAGATGCTGAGAACGAGTGGGACGTTGTTGGCACGTATAAGAACACAATTCCCAGTATGGTTCTCGAAAGAGAAGGAGCACCGATCATCTCCTACGATGCTGTTGCCTTCATTGTAGCCGTGAAGCAGACACTCACCCAGAACCACCTTGAAAAAGACCTCGATCGATTCCATCGCCTGAGTTTCATTGAGTACGAGAAACCATCAACTTCAATCGGGGGCAATGCCACCGTAGATCATCCCTTGAGAGTCCTCTTCTACTATGAAGGGACCGTGACGCAAGAGCAGTTGATGGAGCTCGTCATACAACACTCGTCATGGGATGTTGCAATCTCCTTTAAGGGAGAGTCCTTCATTGCCAACAGTGAGCTATTTCTTACAAAGCACCTCACCGGTAGCAGCAATAAACCGTTGTTCAAACCGTCCTCTCCCCATGTCCTTCCTTGGTTGATCCTCTACCTTACCGCCTGCACACCTCAACCTCTTAGGCGTGATACCAGCGGTTTGCTTTTTAACCTTCTGAAGAGAGATCTGGATTCACTCAAGGCAACCCATGATCCCTCAAAGAACAGCTTGAAATAGGGCCTGCACAGGAGAGCAGGTCTACCATTACATTCAACAGATGACGGACCCCATCAAGTAGTGGGATTGGACTTACTTCACAGGGCGGCCATACCGTCGTCAAGTAGCTATTCTACTTGACGGGGGTGTGGCTCGTGGGCTCCGCATGTCTGCAATGCTGGGCTGGACTCGACTCCCGAGTTGAACCCGATGCCTCAGACCGGAAAAGGAGGAACGTCTATGAAAAACGGACCTGTCCAACTATCTCGTCAGTTGCGTCGTGTTTCGATAGCTATGGCTACGCCCTAGCTCGGTTTTATCGGCTTTGTTGTAGAATTCGATGCACGGGTATTGGAGTTTCTCCAATACCTGGACTTCTTACCTGCAATATCAGCTTTCGGGCTGGGGGGTCGGGTCGAGCCTACCATCTACCATTCCTTCTAAAGACACAACTTAAACACCATAGAAATAAAGAGATGACACCGCCTTGTGCGATTTCGTTAGTGAGTCTTGGCGATACTCAGGGGTGTGCAGCATGATTTGTGAGAGGCATAAGCCTATATGGATGAATGTGAAAAACTAGCCAAAGCTGTTATTGAGCATGTAATACCTAGCTCCAGGATGGAGTTCCATCTTGAACAGGCGCATGGAAACTACGACTTCGACCTTGTATACCCTGATGGGAAACTGGCGGCCGTTGAGGTAACCGCTGCTAAAAATGAGCTCATTGAAGGTACTACAGCAGCGATACTGGACGAAAGAAAAGGTGGCCCTTTTGTATCACGGCACCTGTGTCGTAACGATCGGATGGTCTATCCAACCGCAGGGGCAAGAATCAACCGTATTCGGAGTCAGATCGACTCTTATCTTGCTGCGACAGAAACGGAGGGGCTGGGTCACTTTTTCGCTTACGTTGATTTCTCCGATTCACTAGCCGTCCGGCGGCTCTTGGTAGATCTTGAAATCGAAGCCGGAGACGTCGTTAAATGGAAAAAACCAGGGATCTGTATTACCTCTCCCGGACAGGGAACGGTATGGAATCCGAAAGAGGTTGATGCCGCTGTATTGCGGGAAGCCAAAAAGCAAGACAACCGTCGGAAACTAGGAAAGGCAGAGCATTCTGAGAAGCACTTGTTCGTCTACATTGATTGGAATTTGTATGCTCCTTGGTACGCTATCAACGAGCGGAAACCATCGCGGTTGCCAATGCACTTACCCGAGGAAATCGATATCGTTTGGGCCGCTGCGAGTACACGATCCTCAGGTGTCTATGTATTGTGGCAAGCCGAAAGAGATCAGCCTTGAAAAGTGCTGGAGCCGCTCAAGGTCACGTGAGTCAGTCATGGGTAAGCGCAGATCTTCATTCTTGCTCTCAGTCACCTTTTCATCTCATGACGCACGGCTTTTCAACCGTGTTATAATACTGAATGCGTATCGATGTACCCGACCAAGCGATTGGCTGATTGATCTGCGAACCCTACGGATAGAATTGAGCCTATCGATGAGAATGTCAAATAAGGGTGTTTGGTGAGAATAGTGACTACTAATTCCCCTCTGGTAAATCGTCCAGTTGATCCGGAAGAGCGTTTCCGGCTATACATCGACGAATCTGGAGATCACGTATTCAATCACCTGGAAGAAGAAAGCCATCGTTACCTGTGCCTCTTAGGTTGCTGGTTTCGAGGTCGAGACTATCGTCTTTTTCATCAAGAGTTGGAGGCCTTCAAGCAGCGTCACATTCCCCACAATCCGGACGAACCCATCATCCTTCATCGTGAGGATATAATCAATCGGCGTCGTGCTTCTGGCGCCTTCGTGATTCAGACAAAGCACAAGCGTTCGATCATGATTTACTGGAACTGATCAGACGCGCTAAGTTCAAGATCGTGGCGGTGGTTATTGATAAGAAGGAACTGAAGCTTCAGTATCCAACCCCCGCACATCCCTACCATCTGGGCCTCGGATTCATGCTTCAACGCTATTGCGGATTTCTCAATCACATCAACCGCTGCGGGGATGTGATGGCGGAAAGCCGGGGTGGCCATGAAGATCGGCTTCTAAAGGATTCATACATGTGGGTCTATCAACGAGGTCTTTTTGGGAGAACGAACGCAGCTTTCTTCCAACAAGCCCTTACCAGCAAAGAACTCAAAGTTAAACCAAAATCAGCCAACCTTGCGGGTTTGCAGCTAGCTGATCTTCTAGCTAATCCATTACGGAAAGCAATGCTCATCGAGGAACGCAAAGTGCAGGGGACGCTGGCTCCCTTCGCTGAGCGAATGCTGGAGACAGTTGAGCATAAATTTAATCATCATCTATACAAGGGGCAGGTCGAAGGATATGGGAAAGTCTTGTTTCCTAAATGAAAAGGCCCTTTTGGGGGCCTCCTCACGCTCGCCCTACTCGGGCGATCCACCTCCAGAAGACTGGATTAATACTACTATAGCACAGAGATCGATAGAATGTCAAGCGGGGTAGTTGTCGCATACAGGCGATGCCGCTGATAGTTGAGCAATGGAGACCTTAACTCATGACCGAAGTCTTCAATATCTACGAACGTGCTCGTGCTCGGGGTCAAGTCTTCATTTTTGGTGTTTTGAGCCAGGATCCAGAAGCAGCCTTTTCGTCAGGGCACGCGTCCAGCCGGTCACGCTATAATCCTTCGTAGATGAGAAGTAATGGAGGTCTTACCCATGGTCCAATCCTTTAACGTCTACTGCGACGAGAGCTGTCATCTCAAACATGACCACCAAAGCATCATACTTGCCCGCAAGAGGGCGGCAAGCTATGGTATGATCGGATGACAAGGTGAAAGTAGGCGAGCTACGGCGCTTACGCGGCTACATCTCGAGAGGTTTACAGCCCTTGAAGAACTGGATGCCGAGCTGAGTCCAGGAGTCAAAGCCAACCACGGAGGAAAGGACTAAGGGAATTGTTCGATAAGAGGTGATAGCGGTGGATCAGACGAAGATCAAGACAGTTATCGATGAATACAGTGAAGGGTTGAGGAAGATCTTCGGCAATCAACTAGTGAGCGTACTTCTGTACGGCTCATTCGCGCGAGGGGAAGGACGAGAAGATTCTGATATTGATATAGTGTGCGTGCTTCGTCCTCCGTTCGCTTACGCCGAGGCTATCCGAAAGTCTTCGCTTCTGACCGCTAAGCTCAGTCTGGAATATGATGTAGTCCTCTCCCGCGTTTTTGTCTCCGAAGAAGACTTAAGAACACGGAATCTTCCGTTTTTCATGAACATTCGCCGGGAGGGAGTGCCAGCATGAACAGGGATATTGCTGGCCTGTTGGATAAAGCAGAACGGAGCCTCTCCGCAGCTCGTTTACTTCTTGACTAGGAACATCATGATTTCGCGGGATCTCGCTGTTATTACGCTATGTTTTATGTGGCAGAAGCCCTTCTCGTTTCGCTGGGAGAATCTTATTCAAGCCACGCCGCAGTCATCGGAGCGTTTGGGCGTGAATTTGCCAAAACGGGAAAACTCGATCCCAAGTTTCATCGCTGGCTGATAGATGCACAGGACATCCGTAACGTCGGTGACTACGGGGTGGGCAAGGCAATAACCGCTGAACAGGTAAACGAGGTTATCATTCGGGCGCAGGAGTTCATTGTAGCAGGTAGAGATTATCTGAAGGGCCGAAGAAAGACCAGAGATCAATATGCCAATTGAAAGGTTATGCTACGGCCGAAGAGATCAAAGAGAAAGGCTACAACCTCACCGCCCGTAATCCCAACCGACCGGAAGGGAAAAAGTTCCCCCGCCCATCGAGATCGTCGCCGGGTTGATGGAGAAGGAGCGCGCGATCCTGAGCATCGTGGAGAAACTCGACGAGACACTGGGCGATGGTCGTATGTGAGGTCTACCATTGAATTTTACAGGTGACGGTTATGCCGCTGTTAATAAGAATGTCTACTTGACGGGGGTGTGGCTCACGGGGTCTGCAAGCGTGCGAAGGCACTGCGCGGCTCAGTCTACTCATAATGCGTCCACATGCGGATCACTTTCACAATCTGTTCATCCTTAAGAACCTGGTAGACAAGGCGATGCTGGATGTTGATTCGTCGCGAGTACGCTCCGGATAGGTCTCCAACAAGCTTCTCGAACGGCGGCGGAGATTGAAAAGGATCAGCTCGCAACAATTTTAGTAGCTGTTCTGCCCTAGGTTTCAAACCTGTAGCAGACAGCTTTTGCGCATCCTTCTGCGCCTGTCTCGTGAAGACGATCTTCCAGTTCACCAGTCAAGTCTATCCGAGCATTCCTCAACGGGCGTGTTCAACCCCTCACGAATTGACTCACGCATGCCGGGGATGGACAAGAGGTGAAGCGTCTCCTGGATCGACAGCCAGTCATTCTCGGAGATGAGCACTGCGTTCGCACGCTTGCCCGTGATAAGGACTGGCTCGTGAGACTGCGCGACCTCATCGAGTAGTTTATACAGTCTAGATCTAGCTTCGGTTGCATTTATCGATGGCATGTCCAACCTCCGTTATTGGTCAGTGATTCATCGTACGTAAAACGTACGGAAAAGCAACCCTCTTTCTTTTAGGGTCTGTCCTTTATTTTAGAATTCTGCCGCATCATGTTAGTCTGTGTGGGGTCAGGTCTTGCAATCCAACATTAGGATCTACTGATTTCCCGCTGTTTCAGTTGGCGTATCCCGCTATCGGTTTGTGTACACTGTTCCAGCAAACGCGGACAAGGCGAGCACAGCCGTAACAATAAGAGCTATCACACTACCGAGAAGTCTTCGCTTATCCATCCGCTGATCACCTCATCGTGTAAGGACTAATCGCCCTCACCACAAAATGACTGAAACTGCTCGCAAATCCACTCGACGTATTCTCCAGCCTTGGACAGAAGACTTTGGGTTTCAGTTTTTGTTACTATCCCTGTTGCATCGTAGGTGACTTGATGGCGCTTCACCCGCACATGATCAAAGTAGGCAATGAGTGGTTCGTGCTCCTCATCAACCATTATCTGCATAAAGGCGAACGTGTTTTTGTGGCCTTCGCTGCTTGCAGGGCGATAGCCATGGGCAAACATGAACGCGCGCGAAGCTTGCAGCACAGCATTGTATGCAATGGAGAACGCCCAATCAGTATCTATCTCGAGCACTTTGTTCGCTGTTGCAAGATCACGTTGTGCCCGCTCCAGGGCTGCCCGAATGGTCGCCTTCGCGATCTTCCCTTGGTAGATTCTGCGCTCTTCAAGCAGTTGCTGTAGGTTCATTCATTTCTCCTACGATGATGAGGATCGGACCAGAGAGCACACTGGAGACAAAACTATCGGCATCGTCTTTTTCACTCTCAAACTCCTCCGGTGAAAACAAAGAGTAATTGACCGTTCGCTTCAGCCTATCCTCCACTTGGGCGATCGTGCGATGTAGCTCTACCGGATCCAGGTTGGCGACGATCACCAGATCAATATCGCTTTTGGCCGTGTGTGTCCCTTGGGCAACACTCCCATGTACAAATGCCAATCTGATCTTGTTGCCATACGGCACCAGCGCATTCCTTAGGATATCACCCAAACCGAGCGTCTTTACAGCGATGCTCCGCAATTCATCGAATATAGCAAATCACGACTAGCCTGATAATATTTTTGCTTCCCGGCGCGTTGGCAGGTTACCACTCCCAATTCTTCAAGCCGCTTCAGCTCGCGACTTAAGTTCGTGGAATCCTCACCCAAGATGTCCGCTAACTGCCGTACGTAATAACGCTCATCCGAATGGATAAACAGCCATCCGATGATACGTGCCCGTAACTGTGAACCGAAGAGTTTCCCCAGCATTCTCTCCCCCTCTGCAGTACATAACACTGCAGTTGCAGTATATTTTACTCTTTAGACGATCTTATTCAACTCCAAGGAGCCTTTGGGGTCTACCATTGAATTTTGTACGATGACGGGTCATAGCAGGGGTCAGGTCTTCATTCTTGGTGTTTCGGGAACAAAGATTGATTGGGCTCGCACATTCTCGTATATTGTCGTTGGTACGAATCAACCTTCGATCAGAAATGAGGCCTTCTCGATTACTTCGGCGAGTGACATGGTTTACGAGAGGGGGCATTTGAATGCCCCGTCTCGGGAGAGCGGGGATGAAAGATGCTTGCTGCCGAAGGGAGCACAGTTTGTAGTACAGTGGAGGTATGGCGACAAAGA
>LZCG01000159.1_pt1 | contig 12768 bp, 16 predicted proteins | sample 768541 | NCBI WGS metagenome assembly LZCG01 (sample SAMN05200874, study PRJNA324366) | oil field metagenome | isolation source: sample BH-FW-1 from oil reservoir | place: India: Bombay High | collected 2015-07-11
CTTATTCTCACCGCGATGGGAGGAACTTCTCACCGCGATGGGAGGAACTTACTACGCCCAGTCCATCCCAGACGGTGCTGTCTGGTACAGACATTTTTGTTATCTTCCGATTAGTGGTCGCCGGGCTCTGGTGGGGATGCGCGGCCTCTCGGTCGCCGCCCTTCTTAGCGGATGGTTAATCGCCTCGCATATCCTTTTAGGTGTGCATGTTCCCATCATGCACGACCTCCTACGGGCAGGGATGTATATCGTGGTTGGCACGGTGGCCGGCGTAATCAGGGAACAGGAATTAAAAACTAGGTGGAAACTGCAGAAGTCAGAAGCGCAGCTTCGAGGTGTATTAAATGCTTCTGATGAGATCATCTTTACTAAGGATCTAAATGGCTGCTACACCCTTGCCAATGCCGCGTTTTCCGAGCGGTTTAATCGTCCATTGAAAGAGATCCTGGGAAAGACGGACGAAGAGCTCTTCCCCGAAGAGGAAGGCGAAACCCTTCGCGCAATAGATCGCAAGGTCTTGGAGAAAGGAGAGACCGACACACGGGAGGATGTCCTTACTGTGGGTGAAGAGGAATTTATCTTCAAGACCACAAAGGTCCCTATTCGCGACGAAAGAGGAAAGATAGTGGGTTTATGTGGATTTGCTAACGATATCACTGAGCGCAAGAGAGCAGAGAAGACATTGAGGGAGAGCGAAGCCCGATTCCGTGCGGTTGTGGAGACCGCAATTGATGCTATCATCATTATCGACGGTAATGACAAGATTATCTTCTGGAATCGCGCCGCAGCCGACATCTTTGGCTATTCGGCGGGTGAAACGATTGGGAAACCGCTCACCTTAATAATGCCCGAACGGTTCCGCGAGGCACATCAAAAGGCGATAACTCGCGTAATTTCCTCAAGAAAACTACATGTTACTGCAAAACCAGTCGAGATGGTAGGGTTGAGGAAGGATGGCAGAGAATTCCCTGTAGAGTTCTCTCTTGCGGCCTGGGAGACGGGTAAAGAGAGGTTTTTCACGGCTATTTTGCGTGACATCACTGAGCGTAAACGAGCAGAGGAGCTCTTGCGGGAGAGCGAGGCAAGGTACAGGCTTCTCTTCAAGAAACTTGCCGATGCTGTATTCATCACAAGCTTTGAGGGGGAGATTCTGGAGGCGAACCCCGCCGCCTCGGAGCAGACGGGTTACTCCCACGAGGAACTCATTGGGATGAACATTATGGAAGACCTGGCGGACGAAGAACCTGCAGCTACCTACGAGAAGGCCAAAGGGAGGCTGGCCCGTGGGGAGACCGTTTATTTCGAGGAGAAGAAGCACAGGAAGGATGGGACGATCTACTACACCGGGTGCGCGGTGACCCAGATCGAGTACAAAGGTAAGCCGGCCACCCTGTCGGTGAACCGTGACATCACCGAGCGGGTGCAGGCGGAGGAGGCACTACACTGGGAGCGTGACCTGGCTAGTGCACTGGAGGAAGCAACCGCTGCTCTCACTGCCACCCTTGACTTTGAGGAGGTGCTGGATCTCATCCTGGAAGAGGTCACACGCGTCGTTCCAAACGATGCGACGAACATCATGCTCATCGAGGGTGACAAGGCGCGTATCGCCCGCTGGCGCGGCTACGAGCGGTTCGGAGTGGAGAAGTTCGTCTCGAAAGTAGTCTTCCGTATCCCCGAAGTGGGAAACCTTAAGCAAATGCGGGAGAGCATGGAGCCGGTAGTCATTTCCGATACCACCACCTATCCCGGCTGGCTCGATGTGCCGGGGCAGGAGTGGTTGCGGTCATACGCAGCCGTGCCCATCATCGTGCGTGGTGAGGTGATCGGTTTTCTCAACGTGGACAGCGCCACTCCGGGCTTCTTCACCCAAGCTCATGCCGAGATCCTGCGCTCCTTTGCCCACCGTGCCGCTGCCGCCATCGAGAATGCGCGCCTGTATGAGAAGGTCCGCCAAGAACTGACCCAGCGCGAACAGGCGCGGGAGGAGCTCAGGCTTTCCTTCATCCAGCTTGCAGAGACGGTATCACGCGCGATGGAGTCCCACGATCCCTATACAGCGGGCCACCAGCGGAGGGTGGCCGAGCTGGCCCGGGCGATAGGAGAGGAGATGGGGTTTGACCAAGAGCGGCTCCTGGGCCTTTATATCACCGGCCTGCTCCATGATATCGGGAAGCTCTCCATTCCAGCAGAGATGCTTACCTATCCCGGAAGACCGACCGAGGAGGAGTGGGGTATCATTTGCAGTCACCCTCGCCGCGGGTACGAGATCCTCAGAGAAGCCAAATTCCCTTGGCCTGTTGCTGATATTGTCCTCCAGCATCACGAGCGGCTCGATGGATCGGGCTACCCTAAAGGCTCAAGGATGATGAGATCCTCCTTGAGGCGAGGATCTTAGCCGTGGCCGATGTTGTTGAGGCGATGAGCTCCCACCGTCCGTATCGCGAAGCGCTTGGGAACGAGAAAGCCCTTGCCGAGATCGAGAAGAACAAGGGTCATCTGTACGATGTGGATGTGGCCGATGCTTGCTTGCGCCTCTTCCGTGAGAGACGATTCAAGTTCAGCAAGCAGCAAATGTAACGTCGCAGCTTGTCTGCGACGGCCTTTCGCCTCATCGAAGGTTTGCCCGAGAACGTCGGAGACCCCAGTGGAGTGAAACTCCACAGGGCAGGCAAGGTCCGACGCTGCGAAAACGTCCGTCCACACCGGTCTCAAGGCTCACAACCTGCAGCCTCAGGTTTTGCCTTTGAGGTTTCCTATAACGGAGAGGGCGTGTCACTTGAGCCATTCGACGATTTGGTCTAACCCAAGGGGCTTATCCTCAATGTGTAGCATCAGCTCAACGACCTCATCGGCTTTTGCCTTCACTTGCACGCCGTTTTTGCCAAGGAACCGCTTCTGGAAGAAGGTCCTCTCCGAGCGGTTGCGTCTTACGTGATCAAAGCTGATGGCTAACGGCTGAAAGCCAATTGTCGACCGCATTTTCGTTTCCTTGACAACGCACCGTTTCCGAGTACACTTCGGAAATTCATTCCGCTTGCTTTAACGGGTGAGCGGCATGGCGGAGGCGACTACAATGCGTAAACTACTGCGACGATGGCGAGGGGAGACTGAGCCTGGTATACGGCAACCGGCCTGGCGAACATGACGATGGGGACCTCTTCGATCCTCATCCCGCTGATGATTGCTCAGGTCCTTCACCACTCCGTGGCAGACCTTGGAGTCCTCTCCAGCCTCGTGAGCCTCGTGGGGTGATCGGGAGCCTTATCTGGGGGAGATTCTCAGACGCTAGCCACCGGCGTAAGCCGTTCATCGTGATGAGCTTCGCCGGGGTGAGCCTCGGTTTCGCTGGGATCGCGCTTGCCCAGTCGTTCACGGCCGTCCTCTTGCTGAACATGATACTCAACTTCTTCTGGGTCGCGAACGCGGCGGTGAGCGTCCTCATAGTGATCGAGAACAAGGAAGAGTCCGTTTGGGAACAAAAGATCGGCTACCTGAACCAGATTGGTGCGTTGGGATGGGTCGCCGGGCTTGTCTTCGGGAGCCTTTCCCTCGCTGTGGCGGGTCGGTTCCTCGGGGAACAGACGGCGATCCGCATCCTCTTTGCGATCCTCTCCTTGGGAGCGGCTGTAGCTAGCCTCCTCGCCGCACGATTCATTCCACGGACGACCCCAAAGTTCACCCGACGTCGGTTCCGGGGGATGGTTCTAGCTCTGGGAAACTTCCTTGTCGAGCGGGGCCGGTTCAGCCCATATCACTTATACCATCGGTTCAACCCACGTCGCTTACCCTCTCTCTTGTGGGGAGAGGGTGGGTTAAGCAAGGAGACGAAGCGGTTTCTGGTAGCGACGTTGTTCGCCTTCATCGCGATCGGTTTCTTCGCCGTCCCGTTGCCGCTTCTCCTTGCCCAGCGGTTTGGGCTTTCCTCTTCTATGGTCTTTGGCTACTTTGTTGTACTGAACAGTGGGGTGGTCCTTGCATATCCCCTTGCCTCGCGGAGGATAAAGAAGTCAGGCAATAAGGCGGTCCAGGAGGTGGCGCTCGCCGTTCGGCTAGTCCTTTTCGTCGTAGCATCCATCTACCTCATGGTCTCGAGAGCGGTCCCCCCGGCGTGGGTGCTCGTACCCTTCTTCCTCGCGATCGGGGTGACGTGGTCCTTCTTCCAGCTCTCCGGGGTGGCACTCGCCTCGCGTCTGGCAAAACCAGAGTACCGTGGACAGGCGCTCGGGCTGTACAATGCAGTCGCTGGTGTAGGTCGATTCTCGCCGGAGCGACGAGTGGATTTCTGACGGAGTATGTGGGTTATGGGGCCACGTTCGCGGTCGCCGCCGTTCTCCTCACGGTCTCCCTTCTCATCCTTCATCGGCTCCCTGCTCCTGCGGGCTCTCTCGCCATGGAATCCTCCCAACAGCCGGAGGGAGGGAGGACTATTCTTGCACGAGACAGGGTGAACGCTTCTAAGCCGGTAGCGTCTTGCTCACGGTGATATCAGCGTCAAGCGCCAATCGTTGATTGATATAAGGGATAAGGGATAGCGAGGAAGAGTTCGTCGGAAGCTAAGAACGCCTCACGGCGGCTCCCGTTGCAGCCGACGGAGATCGCCACTCTCCCGGTGTGCAGGGGAACGGCGGTGCACTCCCCGCACAGTGCACCGACTCCGCCAACGAGTCCACCGCTTCTCTCGCCGGTGGAAGCGGTGATGGAGAGGATGCACCTGAATGCCTCCTCCGGTTGCAGAATAAGGAGGACAAGGTCCGGGAAAACCGGCATCTCATCGAGCGGGGCGTAGAGGAAGATCCGCTTCGAAACAGGGAGCGGAGAGAGCCCAGCGATGAACCGCTGTGCACTCTCAAGATCCCTTGCGTCCCCCCAACCGACGAGGGTCGCTGCCAACCTCTTCACCGTAGGGGCATCTTGCGGATCGATCCCGAGGTTGAAACGGGCAAGAGGGCAGGTGATCTCCTCTCTGCGCGCCCAGAGGATCTTTCCCTCCCGAGCATTCCCGATGAAGGTGCAGTGCCGTCCCGGGGAGGCGACGCGCTCGATCCCCCGCGGGATTTGATCAAGGAGTGCGATCCCGATCTTTTCCGCCATCAGAGAACGATCTCGGTCCCGACCTTGACGTTGACACTGGCATCGGCAAAGGCGTTCTGCAGGGTCTTCATCGCGGCCATGCCGGTACAGTGACAGGGAGCGATTCCCTTTACCCCAAGCCGTTTCAGTGCGACGGCGATCTCCTCGACCGCGGCCTCATTCTTCTTGTAGAGATGGAACCCTCCCAGCACAAGGTGAAGCAGCCCTCCGGCGAGGTCGGTCGCCACGCGTGCGATCTCGATAATCCCGGGATGGGCACAGCCGGTGATGAGGATCGGGCCGTCCTTCCCTTCAATGATGAGCGCCTGTTCCTTGATCGCCTCGCCGAGTTCCCCGGTGGAGCGGAACGCGGGGGCGAACTCGACCGGCCCAGTGACCGGAACGGCGGTCAGTTTCGCCTCCTCGATCCGTTTCTTGAACCCGCGAGAGAAGGAGGCGGGATAGACAACGGTGATCCCAGGGTGGAGCGCGGATGAGACCGCACCGATGTGGTCGCAGTGCTCATGAGAAAAGAAGAGGTAGTCCGTAGCTTTTAGGTCCACCCCGAGCGCAGCGGCATTGTGTTCAAGGACGAGCTTGTCCGCACCGGTGTCGAACAGGACTCGGTTCCCGCCGAACTCGATCAGGGCGGAGAATCCCCAGCCGGGCTGCAGGTCATGCCGGTCGGAACGGTTGTCATAGAGGACTATGACCTGCGCTTTGTTCATTTTTCTCCTCCTTTTAGGCTTGTTGCGTGAGCTTTTACACTAATCGTTTTCGAGCACGAATCCAGATCCTAATCATCTTGCCGCGGAGGGCCTGTCTGCCCCACTGGCACAGGCAGGCGCAGTACCCTCTGCGTGCTCGGCGTTCTCTTGTGGTAAATACTTCTGCGTCATGAGGGAAAGACGTTGCTACTACGCGCTCCTTCAGCAGTATAGTACACTTCTCCTTCCTGCACCCGGCGGCCGATCTTGTCACTCTCCGTCAAGCGCGCTAGATACTTGCCACCTCGGCGGGGTTTATTCCCAGCGAATCAGAGAGGTCGGTCGGCGTGCACGGCCGCACGGAGAGGATGCGCAAAATTTCCGTTGATATTTCCTCCTCACGCAGAAGTTTCGACCGCGAAGCGGTGCGCTTGGGAACGATGAGGATCGGAATCTCGGGTAGTTCAGCCTCCATCCGCTCACGAACCTCGTACAGCTTCTCCTGGGGAACGGGATCGACGTCCTCCTCCGGCGGACGGACGCAGGTGTTCAGGTTTACCTCATGCGGACGGATGAGTCCGATCTTTTCGATGAGATAAGAGATTGAACTCTGATCGATGTTCGACCCGTGTTCTGTGGACGAAACGAGCATCACCTCAAGCCAGATCGGCACACGCCGCGCAAGCTTCTCGATCGCTTGGGTAATTTTATCGATATCGAATCCGGGTGCAGGGCGATTGATACGGACGAACGTCCCTTGATCGCCGGCGTCGAGTGAAGGGAGAACCAGATCGAAGAGCGTTGCAGCAGCGAGCACCTCCGAGCGGGTGAGGAGGGAGGAGTTGGTGATCAGGGCGATCGGGATATCGGTAAACTTACGGATTGCTGATACTGCTTGTGAGAGGTGCGGATTGAGCGTCGGCTCGCCGGAGCCGGAGAAGGTGATGTAGTCGACATGAGCAGTCCCCGCGAGGGCCTTTCTTACCGCAGCTGCGATCTCATCCGGCGTGGGAAACGGTTCTTTCACTCCTTCCGGACCGCGCACCGTGTAGCGTTTCTTGCCGAGCTGACAGTAGATACAGTCAAACGTACAGGTGAGCCGGGGAATCGGGTCGATACCCAGTGACATTCCCAGGCGCCGCGAGGGCACAGGGCCGTAGACGATATTCATCTCGTTTCTCCTTTTGGCTCTTTGCCGTTTTGCCTGCCTCTACCTGGCGGTAGACAGGTGCTGCAGGCAGGAGTGGGTAACGGCTTCTGCCCGCAAATGATAGAGCGCTCTTCTCTTCTATCGCTCGCTCTTGCTCACTGTAAGATGCGAAGACGCTATCAGCAGTCAGCTTGTAGCATTGACACTCCTCACTCTTTCTCATCACTCGTCACTGCTTCACGTCTTTGCGAGAGGCACAAGTTTTTCTCTCGCCAAGCCGCTAAGATCGCAGAGAGAAGCCTCTTTTCACCTCTTCTGCTTTGGTTCCTCTTGCTCTGGTCTTTCCGTTTGTTCCCTGCTGTTCTTTTGCAAGAGCATCACAGATCGATCACACGAGGCTGCATCGTATCGGAATCGAGGATGACCACGGTCGCACGCCCGCTGATCCAGCCGCACGCCTCCCCCGGGTTGACAACGGTGGTCTTTCCCTCACGGATGTCGATCTCGTGGGTGTGTCCGTAGACAACGAGGTCGTAGAGGTCACTCTTCACAAGGGCATCGATGAACTTCGGCTCGTGCATAATCACGCCACGCTTGCCTGCAAACTCGAATTGATGGTGGTCGGGATAAATCACCCCGATCTTCTCAAATCGTTTCGTGAGATAAAGCCGCTCGCCATCGTTATTTCCGAACACGCCGATGAACGGAGCGTCAAGGTGCACGAACTGATCAGCGGTAATCGGAGAGATGAAGTCGCCGGCGTGCACAACGAGGTCAACGCGTTCTTTGTTGAACAGCGCAACCGCTGCAGCGATCTTCGGCATGTTGTCGTGTGTGTCTGCGATTATTCCCAGTTTCATTTCAGCGTCTCCCGGATCTTGTTGCTATTGCCAGAAAGGAAACGGAAATCGTGGCATCAGGCTTCTCCAAGACGATCGGTCGGCCGTTGTCCGCCTCGGTGCGTGCCTGCGGATCGATCGGGATCCTGCCCAGGAACGATACGTCGAGCTTGTGTGCCTCTTCCTCGCCTCCGCCCGAACCGAACAGATCGATCCGTTCCCCGCAGTGCGGACAGATCAGGCCAGACATGTTCTCCACGATCCCGATGTTCTTGATCTCCATCTTCTTTGCCATATTCGTTGCCCGGCGGGCATCGATGAGCGCGACCTCCTGCGGAGTGGTGACGATGATCGCCATCTCCGGTGAGGTGCGCTGGGCGATGGTCAGTACCTCGTCTCCTGTTCCCGGCGGAAGATCGGCGATCAGTATGTCGAGCTCGCCCCAGTTCGCTTCCCCGAGAAACTGATCAATCACCTTCGAGCGCAGCGGCCCACGCCAGATAATCGGCGTCCCTCTTTCGACCATCGACGCGATCGAGATCACCTTTACTCCACGGGCATCGCGGGGAACGATCATTCCCCCTTCCGCCTGCAGACCGCCGGTGAGCCCGGTCATCTGCGGGACGTTCGGTCCGGTGATGTCGGCGTCAAGTAGGCCGACGCGCAGCCCATCGTTGGCAAACGCATATGCCAGGTTCACCGCCACCGTTGTCTTCCCTACGCCCCCTTTCCCACTGAATACGACCAAGCGGTGCTTGATACGTTTCATCGCGTTTTCGATTCCCTGCGTAGGGTTCTGCGCGTGCACTGTCGGTTGCTGTTTCTTGTCGCTCACTTCTCATACTCCCTTTCACCAAAGATCTTTGTTCCCAGGCGAACCATTGTCGCCCCCTCTTCGATCGCGATCTTGTAGGTATTGCTCATCCCCATGGATAGGATTCTCATCTCGATGCGAGGCAATTGTTGCGTCTTTAACCGTTCGAATAGCTTCTTCGTCTCTCGGAAGTAGGGACGTGCCTGTTCCGGATCGCCGAACCGAGGCCCCATCGTCATCAGGCCGTGCACTGTAATGTGCTTCAACGATGCCATCTCCCGCAGCAGACTCTCTGCCTCTTCCGGGAGAACCCCTGCCTTCTGCGGCTCACGGCCGGAGTTTACCTCAATCAACACAGGCATCGTTCGCTCCTGCTTTGCACACTCCCGATCGATCCGTTCGGCCAGGGAAAAAGAATCGACCGTTTCGATCATATCGAAGATCTCGACGGCTCGCTTCACCTTGTTCTTCTGGAGGTGGCCGATCATGTGCCAGCTTGCCTTTTTCCCGACTGCCTTAAACGCCTCCTCTGCCTCCTGAACGTAGTTTCCCCGATTACCGTGATCCCAGCGGCGATGGCACCTAGGATCTCATCTGGTGTGCGTGTCTTCGCCGCGGCGACGAGAGTGGCCCCCGCGGGTATCTGGGCGAGGATTTGCTTCACATTTTGTTCGATCATTTTCACTTTCTCAGATTTCTTGCTCCTTAAGTACAATCGCTCCCAGTTCCGCTTCCACTGCTTGAGCCACTACCGGGCATTTGACCTTGAACAGAAAGAAGATAGGTGCCCGTACCCCAGATAGTCCCTCGAAATTCCCCTGTCCCTTGGAGATGATCAGCGAAGCGTCCCTAAATGCCCTGAAAAACTCGGGGGAGCAGTCAGCTAGCGTCGTTCCCGGAGCGTCCGAACCATTGGCGATCACCGTGGCGATGCGATCCAGCCCCACATAGGAGGCGTCTTCCATCGTCGCGTCGTTCAACACAGGTCTTCCCCGAACGACAAAGGTGACATGCTTTCCCCGCTTGATGAGCTCTTCGATTAAGATCTTATCGCAGACAATCTCCCCCGCGTTATCACCCAAATAAAGGACATTATTCACGGTGTTTAATTTCTTTTTTAATGCATGATAAGCGAATTGATTGAGTGTGTTTGCTAGTGCTTGTTCGATAGAGGTTCTTAGATCGATCGCTAGGTTAGGACCGAAGTCGACAACATTTCCAGCAGCGGCAATCCGAATTGCGGTGAGGAGAGGATCGGAAGAACGGGAAACACGTTCCTTGAGTTCGGGATATAGAGCAAGGGAAAGATCATTAGATTTCTTCTTTACTGCTTGATAAGGGTCGGGAGACCCGGTTATTTCTCTTACGAGACGATGAATAACTTGTCCCATATCGACCGGGGTGGCGTCAAGCGGAACAGTGGGGAGAAGCTGCGCCACCCGATCGAGCACCTTACGTTGCATAGGCTCGTCGCTGGTCGCCATCCGCGCCGCTTCTAACACCTGACGCATAAAGCAGGGAAAACAATCAAGATAGATCTTCACTGTGTTCTGACCTTACTGATATGGTAACAGTGGTCTGTAGGGACCCCGCTGGCTATCCTCCCCTTCTGCTAGGATCGACCCCACCAGCTACTCGCGGGCCATCTTCATGCCGCACTTCGGGCAACTTACCTGGTAACAGGGGGTTCCAACGCGGTGGATAACGCGCTCCCCGCAGTTGGGACAGATACAGTAACCCGTTGGTCCTGCGCCAGCGCGGTTTCCGCCCATTCGCCCGCGACCCTGACCCATCCCTCTTCCGACTCCTGCTGGTCCTGTTCCATCTCCTCTTGGCATGCAAACCTCCTCTGTTCTTTCACTCCTCCATAAACCGTGTGAAGATCCTCCGCATCGCCCTTCCGGCCGGACTCTCTTCGTCCTCCACCGCGCTTTTGCCTGCGATCATCATCTGGGGGACCTTCGCGTCGTAAGGGATCTTCCCCAGGATTGGGATCTCCTCTTGCGCAGCGAAGGTCCCGGTCCTTTCGGTGATCTCCTCGCTCAGGTCGAACTTGTTGATCACGAGGTAGGAAGGGATGCGGAAGTGACGCACCACCCGAGGATCCTCTTCAGGTCATGCAGCCCGGAGAGGCTCGGTTCGGTGACGAGGATGACTGCTGTTGCCCCGCTTGCCGAGGCGATCACCGGGCAGCCGATCCCGGGCGACCCGTCGATCAACAGAAGCTCAGCCGCATCATCTTTCCCAAGTTTGTATGCCTTCTCTTTGACAAGGGTGACAAGCTTTCCCGAGGTTTCTTCTCCTGGGTAGAGCTCGGCGCTTGCTAGCGGTCCGAGACGAGTTCCTGCTGTGTACCAGTGACCCGAGATTTGTGGAGAGAGAGTGATCGCGTTGGTCGGGCAGACGTAGACACATGCCCCACACCCCTCACACAGGAAAGGGTCGATGTCGTAGCCATCGTCGATTGCCTGAAAGCGGCAGACCTCGCGGCACTTTCCACAGGCGATGCACTTTGCCGCCTCCTTCACCGCCGTCTTTGACCCCTGGAACTCCCCTTCTGTGATGACCTCGGGTCGAGGAGGAGGTGAAGGTTTGCCGCATCGACGTCGCAATCTGCAGGACCTTGTTCTCGCTGAGAACGGCGAACGCGCCCGCAAGTGACGTCTTTCCGGTCCCGCCTTTCCTGATAGGAACAGAATGCTCTTCATGCCGCACCGCCTTCTGCATCCTGCAGCGCCGCACCTTGTGTGCGCCGTTCACTCGGAACGTCGGGGACAAGCCCCGACGCTACAGACTCGTAGAGAGCCCGGAACCGCTCTTTCCAACTAGGAATTGCATCGACGAGTGTTATTCCCTGCGAGTAGAGCCGGGCGATCTCGCGCTCAAACGGGATCTTCATCACCACCTGTATGTTTTCCTGTTTGCCGTATCGTTCGATACGGTCGTCTCCGATGCCATCACGATTGATCACTATGCCGATTGGGACATTAAGCGAACGGGCTACTCCGACAGCGGCCTTGAGGTCGTGCAGGCCGAACGGGGTCGGCTCGGTGACCAGCAGCGCCAGATCTGCTCCTTGGATCGCGGCGATCGTCGGGCAACCGGTTCCGGGAGGTGCGTCGATGATCGTCAGACGTTGCGGGTCGATACCGTCCTTCAGGGCGTGGATGATCGGGGTCGCCATCGCCTCGCCGACGTTTAGAAGCCCGCGCGAAAACGGGAAACCACCCGCGGTTCCCGACTCGATCACGCCCAGTTCGTGCGAAACCTCGGAGATCGCCCCGGTTGGACAGACCATCTTACAGAGACCACAACCGTGGCAGAGGTCGTTGTAGACAAGGACCTTCTTTCCGATGACGGCAATAGCGTTAAACTCGCACGCTTGCGCGCATTTGCCACACTGGTTGCACAGCCCCTCATCGATCTCCGGGAGAAGCTTGACGATCGACCGCTTCTTATCGAGGGTCGGCTTCAGGAAGATGTGGGCGTTCGGCTCCTCGACATCGCAGTCGATGAACTGCAGCGGCTCTCGTTCAGAGAGCGCAAGGGCGAGGTTCGTCGCCACCGTTGTCTTACCTGTCCCGCCTTTACCGCTTGCTATCGTTATTCGCATGATGGAAACCTGCTACGCAATTCCCTCTTTTCGCTTAAGTTGCAAGGTCAGCACCCCGCTCTACTATAGATGACATACCAGTAATTCGGAGACCGGAAGATTGAGCTGTCAAATCACTCAATCATTCAATCTCTCGATCCCCCGATCTCTAGTGATGGTCGTGGAACATGTGCTGTTGACAGGCGTCGTTCTCCGTTGCCGGTGACAACGATCCCCCTTTCCACGCTTCAATTGCTTCCTTCGCTGTGCCCGACACCCCGGTACAGACCTCGATTCCATGTCCGTCGAGAAGAGAAAGAGCCCGACGGCCGAGACCGCTGCACAAAAGGACGTCAATTCCAAGCCTTCCCAGGATCTCCCCGGGAAGTCCGGTCCCTCCCATGTGCTCCGAGGTATTATCAACAACCTCGACCTCTCCGGTCTCTGTGTTGTAGATTGTGTAGGTAGGGACCCGGCCGAAGTGCTCGCCGACCATGTCGTCAAGTCCGCCGCGCCCCGCTGTCGGTACGCAAACTTTTGTCATGTCCTTCCTCCTCTATGTCGCGCGCCGGTCGGCCCCTCCGTACGGGAGAGAC
>LZCG01000160.1_pt1 | contig 12712 bp, 11 predicted proteins | sample 768541 | NCBI WGS metagenome assembly LZCG01 (sample SAMN05200874, study PRJNA324366) | oil field metagenome | isolation source: sample BH-FW-1 from oil reservoir | place: India: Bombay High | collected 2015-07-11
CCTCGCTAAACAACTCTTCCGTTCGATCCCTCCCCGCAGTATCCACTTCCGCTACTTCGGTGCCCACACCAGGTGATACTTCGTGTCGTACACACAGTGGCTCCCTCTCTTTGTCGCCATACCTCCACTGTACTACAAACTGTGCTCCCTTCGGCAGCAAGCATTTTTCATCCCCGCTCTCCCGAGACGGGGCATTCAAATGCCCCCTCTCGTAAAACAGTCTACGAATACCAACGCGGCAAGCCATATGGTCTTCTCTGACAACGCTCGCCTCCTCCTGATCCGTAGCCTGGGAGATAAGATCAACTGCGGGCATACATCCGAAGTCTGAACTCTTGGCGGTGCGGTGTGGGCAAGCTCAACTTCGGATTGCCCGCGTAAAACAGCTGTGCAATTTGCTTTACAAGTGTGCTGGCGGATATGATCCCACTCTAAGTGATCGGGGTGATGAGACGTGACAGGTGAAAACGGCACACTGATGCGGGTAACAAAGCTTGTAAAGCACTATGGAGAGGTGCATGCCGTCGATGGCATCTCGTTTGTGATCCCGCGTGCAAGTGTGTTCACCATCCTCGGTCCGAACGGGGCCGGCAAGACGACGACCCTGGAGATCCTCGAAGGGATCCGCAACCCGGATTCAGGAGAGATAGAGGTCTTTGGTGTTCGTCTCAAGCGCATCAACCGCGCGGTCAAGGAGCGGATGGGCGTCCTTCTACAAGACGGGAACTTCGAGCCCTACCTCAGGGTAAGGGAGGTGGTGACGCTCTTTGCCTCCTTCTTCAAGAGCCCTCTCTCCGTCGATGAGGTGCTCAGAAATGTCGCCCTCACCGAGAAGGCGAACGCCTACGTCAAGACCCTCTCCGGCGGACAGAAGCAGCGGCTGGCAGTCGGCGTTGCACTGGTGAACGATCCTGACCTCATCTTCCTCGACGAGCCGACGACCGGGCTCGACCCACAGGCGCGGCGGAACATCTGGTCGATTATCACCGACCTTAAAGGGCAAGGGAAGACGATCATCCTCACCACGCATTACATGGAGGAGGCCGAAGCCCTCTCTGATCACGTCTGCATCATGGATCACGGAGTGATCATTGCGGAGGGATCGCCCCGTGAGCTGGCCGCTTCGCTCGGGCAGGAGACGATCATCGAATTCACGGCCCCAGATCTGAGTAAGGATGACTTGGCTCCGCTTAGGGGATGCTGCAAGGCGGTCCGCGAGGACGGGGATCTCGTGACCGTGGAGACGGAGGACCTCGTACCGACTATGGACCATATGCTGACGTGGGCGAAGGAGCGTGATCTCTCGCTTAAGAACATGATCGTCCGTCAGCCGAACCTGGAGGATGTCTTCCTGTCGCTCACCGGGAGGAGGCTCCGGGAGTGAAAGGGACCCTTCTCATCGCCCGCAACCACATACTAATGGAGTTTCGCGAGCGCATCACCCTGTTCTGGTTCCTCGTCTTCCCGATGTTCCTCCTCGCAATCTTGACTCTGATCTTCGGCAACATGGGGCAGGAAGGGGAGATCAACTTTCCAGTGACCCTTTTGAACGAGGAGACTCACAGCGGTGGGATGACCAATTTCGCCGCGATCGTGGAGGGCGTCTTCAAGGAGGCAGGAGAAACACCGCATGAGGGGAAAGAACCGCTCTTCACCCTTACTCAGCCAGCTCCCGGCGAGGATGTGGAGGCCTTCCTCGACCGTGAGAAGAAGGCGTTGCGCCTCGGCCGCCGCGCCGCAGTGATCGTCATTCCGCGGGGGTTCAACGAGGCCCTCCTTGAGCGCCTGATGCGCCCTGACTCACCACCAAGTGCGAAGAGCATGATCACCGTCTACACCAACGAGGGGAACGCAGCCTCTGAGATGGCGACCTCGATCATCGAGCAGATCCTCGCTCGCCTCGATCGCGAGATCCTCACCCGTACCGGGCGGTTCGCTGAGGATAGAGCCATCCCCATCGAGACAGCCTGGATCGGGAGTAGAGGAAGCGAGGTCTCCTACGTGGACTTCCTCCTCCCGGGGGTGATCCTGATGGGCTTCTTCGTCAGTGGGATCTTCGGGGTCCCCGGTTCGATCCTGTACGCCCGGGATCGCCGCATCCTCCGGCGTTACTGGGTCACCCCACTCACCGTCCCCCGCTACCTCGCCGGCTTTTCACTTGGTCACGTCGGACTGAGCGTGATCCAGTTCGTCCTCCTCTACCTCTTGGGGCGGTTCGCTTTTGGTACCTCAGTCAGCTTTGCAAGGCCTGAGTCGCTCTTCTTTCTTCTCCTTGCCTCGCTAACCTCCCTTGCTTTAGGGTTCTTCATCGCATCCGTGGCGAAGACCGCCAACTCCGGGATGGCGATCGCCAATATCCTCAACATGCCGCTGATGTTCCTCGGCGGGCTCTTCTTTCCGGTCGGTGAACTCCCGCTTCTGCTCAGGGCGATCGTCCTTGTGAACCCGCTCACCTACCTTGCCGAAGGCTTGAGGACGAGCCTGGGGGTACAAGGTGGAACCATATCCTCACCATTGACGATCGTCGTCCCGCTTTGTTGGATTGCGCTCTGTGTTCTGGTCGCCTCGCGGCGCCTCAACTGGGATGTGGAACGATGAGATCGTTCACCGCGCTTCTCTACACAGAGTTCGTCACCTTCCTGCGCGACAAGGCGACACTCACGTTCACCTTCCTCTTCCCGGTCATATTCATCCTCATCTTCGGCTTCCTGATGCGGGGGACCGGTACGGTACAGAGCACCCGCCTCGGTCTCTTCGTCTCGCCCGACGTCGCGAGCGAGACGCTGGAAGAGGTCATCTCCCACGCTGGTACGGTCGAGGTCACCCGTTACGAGAGCGAGTCGGCCCTCAAGTCTTCCCTTGAGGAGCGATCGATCGATTTCGGCCTCATCTGGGATGGAAACACGCTTCATTTCCTCTACGGTTCGAGCCGGGTACAGGAGAATTACGCGTTTGAGGAGATGTCGCGGGGGATCGGCTCGGAGTTCAACCTCACTCATCAGGGGCTCGCTCCGGTCCTCACAATGGAGAGGGTCCACGTGGGGAAAGCAGCGGCGATGAACTGGTTCAACCGCGCAGTCCCGGGGATCCTCGCCTTCTCCATCCTCTCGGCCGGACTGTTCGCTGTCTCCGGACACCTCACAGCGATGAAGGAACGAAAGCTCCTCGATCGGTTGATCGTCACTCCGATGCGCCCTCTAGCTCTCCTCGCAGCGATCGCCTGCGTGAGGCTCGCGGTCGTCTACATCTCTACGTTGATCACCCTCGGTATCGCGATGAGCGTTCTACACCAGACGTTTTCCGTCAACTGGTTCTACTACACGATCCTTGTTGCTGCGTCGACCTTCGGGATGATGGGCTTCGGGACGGTGATCGCCCTTCTCGTGCGCAAGTCTTCAAGCGCGAGCAACATCGCAAACGTCTTATCGATGCTCATGATGTTCCTCGCGGGGATCTACTTCCCCGTCGAGATCATGCCCTCCTACCTGCGAGCGCTCTCCAAGGCCCTCCCCCTCACCTATATGGCCGAGGCGATGCGATTCGCCACCGGGGTGGCCGATATGACGACAGCGCGTTTCTGGTCGATCACCCTGGCCCTCCTCGCGACGGGATTCCTCCTCTTCCCGTTCTTGGCCCGCTACGTGGTGCGTGCTGATCGTCGCTGACCCTTTGCCATTGTGCTCATGGCAGGGCGCTTCCCGACTCACTATAATCGGCTCTAAGGAGGTGGGGCAGGATGAAACTCTATAACACCCTCACAAGGAAGAAAGAGACGTTCGAACCGCAGGACGGCAAGACCGTGAGGATGTACGTCTGTGGCCCCACCGTCTACGATCAGCTACACATCGGAAACGTTCGCCCGGTGATCGTCTTCGACACACTACGCAAGTACTTCGAGCACTTCAAAGGGTGGGATGTCAACTACGTTCAGAACGTGACCGACGTTGATGATAAGCTGATCGACCGCTCGCTCAAGACCGGCGATCCGGTGGAAACGATCGCCGCTCGCTACACAGAGGCCTACTTCAGGCTCCTCGATGCCCTGGGAGCGGAACCACCGACCCACAGTCCACGCGCAACGGAGCATATCGCGGAGATGATCGAGCTGATCAAGGCCCTGATCGATAAGGGCTTGGCTTATGAGGTGGACGGGGATGTGTACTACCGCGTCTCCGCGTTTGATGGCTACGGGAAGCTCTCCGGGCGGAAGATCAACGACCTCAAGGTCGGTGCGCGGGTCGCTGCCTCGGAGAAGAAGGAGAATCCGCTCGACTTCACGCTGTGGAAGGCGGCCAAGCCGGGTGAGCCAAAGTGGGATTCCCCCTGGGGTGAAGGAAGACCGGGCTGGCACACTGAGTGCGTCGTCCTGTCGCGCCGTTTCCTCGGCGAGACGCTTGACATTCACGCAGGGGGAAACGACCTCATCTTCCCTCATCACGAGAACGAGATCGCCCAGGCAGAAGGTCTGACTGAGAAGCCATTCGCTCGCTTCTGGTTGCACAGTGGAATGCTCATGTTCCACGGCGAGAAGATGTCGAAGTCGCTCGGCAACTTCGCCTACGCACACGAGGTGTTGGAGGAGTTCGGTGCTGAGACCGTACGCTACTTCTACCTCTCGCGCCATTACCGCAAACCACTCGACTACTCGAAAGAAGGTCTTGAGGAAGCGAGAAAGGCCATCTCTCGTGTGCAGACCCTGATCGACGAGGTGAGCTCCGAGCTCGCTACCTCCTCGCCGGGTGAGATCGGCGCAGCCGGTCGTTCGTTTCTCGCTTCGTTGCCGCGGTTTCGTGAGTGCTACATCACAGAGATGGACGACGACCTGAACACCGTCGGTGCGATCGCCGCGATTCAAGATATCGTCTCCGAGACGAATCGCTTCCGCGCCACCGCTGCGACCGAGGATCGCCCCGTCTTGCAGGAGGCGATCGCCCTCATCCGCGAACTCGGCTATCCCCTGTGTCTCTTCCAGGAGAAGAGTCGTGCCATGAAAGGGATAGAGGAGGAATTGATCCGTCTCTTGATCGACCTACGCTCAGAGCTGCGCACAAAGAAGGAATTCGCCCTCTCAGATCGCATCCGGGACCGATTGGCCGAGCTGGGGATCACCCTCAAGGACACAGCGCAGGGAACGATCTGGACGTAGGAAACGATTCACAACAGCTGATGACAGCGAAAGTTAACGGGCGTCTTTTGCACCTCTCCAATGCTCTCCTGAGTTCAAAAAAAGCGGGGTGTAGATCCCCTTCCCGGGGCAAAATACTGTCAAGGAGCAAAATCTGACGCCGATTCGGGCTCCGGTGTTGACCTGGTCGTGATCGTCGGCCGAACCGACCTCACCATCTGACAACAGGTGCATCAGGTGGTCGTCCAGCTCTCCTTGAAACACGATCTGCTCTTGAGCGTAAACCTCCTCTCCCAGTGGGTATGGAAAGAGCTTTTGCAACTGGAGACCATCTATGCCCGGAATCTCCTAAAGGAATGCATTGCGCTGTGAGCAGGCTCTCTCCCGGGCAACGTGAGAAGGTAGAAAAAGCCCTTACTCGAAGCCAAGAAACGCTGAGCGAGACAGAGCTTCTGTTCCGGTAGGGTCCTACCATCCAAGGCCTGAGCAAGACAGGGCAGCTGTTGCTGGCAGAACTGGGTGCCGCCTGCACACAGCCGTGTCAAGGGTAGCGGTGCGGAAGCTCCCCTCAGGGATCTGCTCTTACTACCCAACGACATGTTCTGCCAGACGCTAGGAGAAAGGCAGCGCGGCGGGATCTCTGGCTTGCATGCGGTTGCCAACCGTCACTTTGCTGGATACGCTTTCCGCCATGATCGGCACGTGGATCAATGTGGGAACGATACTTCTGGGGAGCCTCATTGGGTTTTTCGGCGGGGCACGTATTCCCGAGCGCATGAGCAACCTAGCCACATCGGCGATCGCTTTGGTGACTCTTGTCGTTGGGATTAAGCTTGCGCTGGAGACGGAGAACGTCCTTGTCCTTCTCATTTCTCTTCTTGTCGGTGGTGCTGTCGGAACCGTTCTGCGCATTGAGGACCGCCTCTCCTCCTTGGGGAGCGGCTGAAGGAGCGTTTCCCCGGACTTGCCTCCCGCGGTTCGATCCCGCAGGGTTTTGTCACCGCGAGTCTCCTGTTCTGTGTCGGTCCGATGGCGATCCTGGGTGCGCTGCGCGACGGGCTGTACGGGGATTGGCAGCTTCTGGGGTTGAAGGCGGTGATGGATGGGATCTCCGCGGTGATCCTTGTTGCCGGCCTTGGCCCAGGAGTCGTTTTCTCAGCGGTGGTCGTCCTCATCTATCAGGGGGGAATCAGCCTGATCGCCCGCGTGGTTGCATCTTCAGCAGGAGGTGCCACCATCTCTCAATCTTCCTCGCTCATCGAACTCGATGCAGTTGGAGGGGTTATCCTGATCGTGTTGGCGCTGAAGCTTCTCAAGCTGCGCGATCTACAGGCGGGAAACCTCCTACCAGCCTTAGCTGTGGCTCCTCTTCTCATCTACCTTGTGCATCTGGTGAGTGGGTGAGCGGAGTGCCGTCTGTACAAAGCCTGCGAAATCGGATCACAACGCTTCGCGATCGCTACGATCACCGCTTGTGGACGCTCTTTTCCGTCCGGCTGATCGTCTCGGCCGGATTCGGCGCGGCGATGCCTTTTGTCAGCCTGTACCTGTACCGCGAACTCGGACTGTCGATGAGGACCGTGGGGACGATCATGCTCTTCTCGGCACTGATCAGTTCGGTTGGGCGGATCATCGGCGGGGAGCTCGCCGATCGGGTCGGGCGCAAGCCGCTCATCGCCCTTACGATGGGCGTGCGCACGGTCTTCTTCCTGTTGATGTCGTATGTGATCTACATCCGCGCATCCTATCTGAGCGTTGCTGCTGTGTTCTTGCTGATTAGGTTTGTCGGCGCATTGACCCAGCCCGGGATCAGTGCGATGGTGGCGGACATTGTGCCGCAGTCGCGGCGGGTGGAAGCGTTTGGGGTCCTACGTATCGGCGGGAATGCCGGCTGGGCCCTCGGCCCAGCGATCGGTGGATTCCTGATCACCTTCTCCTATTGGTCCCTCTTTCTCCTTACCGCTGTTGCCAGTTTGATCGGGATGGTGATCATCGTTCTGTTCACCTCGGAGTCGATCCGCGCACGCGAGAAGGAACGCTTCGAACTGAAGGGACTTCTCGCTGTAGGGCGTGACCGTGAATTCCTCGCCTTCTGTGCGTTCAGTCTCGTACTCTTTCTAGTGATGGGGCAGTTCGCGAGCACTCTCTCGGTCTTCTCAACCGAATTCTTGGGGATCAGCGATGTGGAACTAGGCTTCTTGTACACGCTGAATGGAGTGATCATCGTCCTCTTTCAGTGGCCGGCGGCACTCCTCGGCGGACGGCTGGGGACGAGGCGAGCGCTGACCCTGGGGGCAATCCTATTTGCAATCGGCTACTTCTCCGTGGGGATCGTCCCCTCGTTCCTTTTCCTCATGGGATCGATGGTCGTGATCACGTTAGGCGAGGCGGTCTTCTCCCCCAGTGCGACTACCGCGGTGGCGAACATGGCCCCATCCGAGAAGATGGGGCGTTACATGGGGTTCTTCGGCCTTGCCGAGGCGCTCGGGTGGTCGGCAGGACCGTTCATGGTGGCTTGCTCCTCGATGCCTACGGTGGAACACCCCTTCTTCTGTGGGGAGCGATCGCCGCGATCGGGCTCGTCGCCGCGATCGGGTTCAGTGTGAGTGGCCGGTGCTGTGAACGGACCGATTAGCCGATTACCTTCTCGAATGCCTCCTCAAGGATATCCATCCCCTCGTCGATCTGTTCATCGGTAATTACCAGTGAAACAAGGACGCGCAGGACATTTCCCCGCAGGCCGGCGGTGGGGAATATCGCCCCGTTGCGCAGGGCCTCGTTCGCGATTTGTGAGGTCTCCTCGCCTGCTGGTTCCTTGCTCGTGCGATCCTTGACGAGCTCCATCCCCACCATCGCTCCCAGGCCACGCACGTCTCCTACAATGCCAAACTTCTCTTTGAGGGCGTTGAAACGGGTCTTGATCCGTTCGCCAACGCGAGTTGCTCTTTCCAGGAGTTTCTCCTCGTCGATTGTTCTTAGGACCTCGATCGCGGCGCGGCAGGCAAGTGGGTTCCCGGCATACGTTCCACCGATCCCGCTCGATACGGGGGCATCCATGATCTCCGCCTTTCCGACTACGCCAGAGAGAGGAAGGCCGGCGGCAAGCGACTTAGCGACACAGATTAAGTCAGGCTCGATCCCGAAGTGTTCGTAAGCGAAGAACTTGCCGGTCCGCCCGATCCCTGACTGAACCTCGTCCACGGCAAGGACGAACCCGTACTTATCCGCCAAGTCGCGCATCGCGGGCAAGAACCAGTCCGGCGGGACGAGGAATCCTCCCTCGCCGATCACCGGCTCGACGACCATCACCGCCACCTCGAACGGGTCAACAAGCGACAGGAGCGCCTGTTCGATATCCGCTGCGGAGATATCCGTGCGATAGGTGTATGGATACGGAAGACGATATATATCGCTGGCGAACGGACCGAACCCGGCCTTGTACGGCATCGCCTTGTGGGTCATCGTCATCGTAAGGAGGGTCCGTCCGTGGAAGGCGTTCTCGAAGACGAGGACCGCCTTGCGCTTTGTATAGGCGCGGGCGATCTTGACCGCGTTCTCCACCGCCTCGGCCCCGCTGTTGAAGAAGGCTGCTTTGTACGGGCCGGGACCGGGGATATGCTCACAGAGCCGCTGCGCCAACTCAACGAACGGTTCGTAGGGGACGGCGGTGAAGTCGGTGTGCAGGAAGTGATCGACCTGGTCGTGAAGCGCGGCGACGACTCGCTCGTTCCTCTGCCCGACAGCGAGGCACCCCCAACCGCCGGAAAAGTCGATGAATCGGTTCCCATCAAGATCTTCGATCAGCGCGCCCCGGCTCTCTTTGATGATGAACGGGGCGTAGGTTGCAAGGGGAGCGGCGACGTACCGCTCCTTCTGAGCAAGGACAGCGGCCGACTTCGGGCCGGGGAGTTCAGTCTGGATGCGGGTGAAACGGCGTTTGATCATGATCCCTCCATAGTGTTCGAAGTGCACGGATGGATGGTACGAATAGTGATGGAGGAACGCAAGAGAAGGCGCGAGATGGAGCCAACCCTTCGATCGTGTAATCGCGATAATCCTCTCTTCCTTTTCTACCTCCGAGGAGCCTGTCTGACAAATCATCCAGCAACTCTAGCGAAGGCGAGCCTTTTTCGCTCCCCTCTTCCCCGTCCATCCTGACCCCCATCCCAATCCGAAAAGCTGAAGTAGCGAACCTCCCCTCAGGGGGGTTACTCCACTGTGAAGATCCGCCCGGGCGGGACGAGGGTCACCTTGAAATCGAGGCCGTCGTAGTGGCCGCTTGCAGCGGCGATCTCCTTCACCTTGGCCTTGTAGCGGCTTGATATGTGCATGCAGATAAGCTCTTTCTTTACCCCGGCGGTGCGCGCCACTTCGATCGCTTCAGCGAGGGTGGCGTGCTTGTACTCCTTGCGGTCCTCCTCATCGAGGAAGGTCGTGTCGTGGCAGAGGACCTCGGTTCCCTCGATATAAGCCGGTTTGATCGGGACCGAATCCCCCCCGTAGGAGAAGAGTCGCTGGTGGTAGGTCTCATTGACCGCCTCTCGTCCCTTCTCTCTGACCAGCCTGATGATCTCGCCCTGCGACGCGTTGGCGAGCTCCGGCCGCAGGCGGTGACGTACCTCGACGATCGAATAACCGAGCGAGACCTCACCCCGTGTGTGCACAGTGGGAAAGGTCTCGATGTAACGGGGCATCTGCCCGGAGAGGAGTTCTACCCGCTCTCCGGCTTCGAGCGGGATCCACTCCAGATCGTAGTTCAGGTGGCGGTTCGTCCGTTCGATGAACGAGATCAACTCACTGATGAGGTAGTTCCCCTTCGGGTAGTAAACCTTGAGCTCCTTCTCCTTGTCGCCCATGGCGTTGTTCCGGATATTAACGAGCGGAAAGAGTCCGGCGATGTGGTCGGCGTGGCCGTGGGAGAGGAAGACACGCTTGATCGCGAACGCTTTATTCCCGAGAACAGAGCTCGCTCCCTCCCCACAATCGAACAGGATGCGGTCAGCGCTGTAGTAGAGCCAGCTCGAATAGAGGGCTTTGGAGTAGGTCAGTATCTTCATGAAGGGCCTCTGCCGGATAGCCCCCGGCTCGCTGTGGGGGGAGAAGCGTAGGTTCGCCGGCAGGAGAATCGGCTTGTTGTTCGTACGGGCTACATAAGCTCCGTCAGGAATAAACCCCTCAACGTCGGAGACCCCAGTGGAGTAGAACTCCACAGGGCAGGGGTGCTCCTTGGGGATGTAATACTCCGTTTGATGCTTATTACACCCCCAGAGCTACGACTTTGTAGCTTGGGGGATGCAGTAGTTGATGATCGCGGGTACTACACCCCCCGGGGTTGCTTCCTATGCGACAAAGTGGTACATTAAACTGCAGCATGAGGGTCAACTCCACTTAGACCTTTAGGTTTTCACTACCCAGCAACAAGCTGTGGGGTTCTTTGCCGATAGAGGTGATTATAGCCGTTGCGCTCCTGTGGTTCATGTTGCTCTTGCCCGTTCCTTCCCCCAGCTCGCCAGGTGGCTCATATGTTCAAATGAACTACCCCGCCGCAAGCGGTCGGGGTATCAAGCGGCGTTCCAGGTAAGCGCTCCAAGGGGCAGGGAATTAAACTCAGAGAGATTAAAGTATATGAGCCTAGATGACATTTCTGGTTCCTCTGTGTTCTGCGTTCTACGCAACAAAACCGTGCAAGTTGCATCGGGAAATAAACTGTTGCTGCTAGCCAATACCTTAGCTTGGGGGTCGATGATTGCAGGGATACCCCCGTTTACAGTAAAGTCAAACTAGCCCTCACTGGACGCGTGAGTCTACAGATTGTTTAAGACGCCGCGTCCTTGGCGTAGACGACCCGATCGGCTATCATGCCGGTCGCTCATAAAAGGGGGAGTGATGGCAAGGAACAGCGACTCTCGCAGCCGATCTCCGCGTGAGAACCATGCCGGGGTCTTCCTTACACATCGACCCTCTCCAATTCGATTCTCTTTCTGTCAGGAGGTACTCGTTCATGAACGTGAAGGATCTCGTCTCTCTCGCTGACCTCTCTACCGAGGAGGTCTACGAGGTTCTGGAAACGGCGCGTAACCTGAAGCTCGAGCTGCGTGCCGGGGTGCGCCATCAGATGCTTGCCGGAAAGACGCTGGCAATGATCTTCCAGAAGCCCTCCTTACGCACCCGCGTATCGTTTGAAAACGGGATGAACCAGCTCGGAGGGAACGCAATCTACCTGGGGCCGGACGATATCAAGCTCGGTAAGCGCGAGACGACCGAGGACATCGCGATCGTCCTTTCAGGGTACGTAGACGGGATCATGGCCCGCGTCTTTGAGCACCAGACGATCGTCGAGTTGGCAAAGTATGCCACCGTTCCCGTGATCAATGGGTTGTGTGACCTCCTTCACCCATGTCAGATCTTAGGTGATCTGTTGACGATCTGGGAGAAGAAGCGAGAGCTTGCCGGGTTGACCCTCACCTTCATCGGTGACGGGAACAACGTTGCCCACTCCCTGATCAATGGGTGCGTCAAGGTGGGAATGAACTTCCGTATCGCCTGTCCGCAAGGGTATGCCCCAAACGAGGCGATCGTGCGTGCGGCACGGGAAGCCGGCGCGTCGATCGAGATCATGCATGACCCAAAGGAGGCGGCGCGAGGGGCGGATGTCCTCTACACCGATGTGTGGGCAAGCATGGGACAGGAAGCGCAGGCTGCTGAGAAGAAACATGCCTTCTCCGGTTTCACCGTGGACGAGGCGCTCCTTGAACTAGCCGATCCCGGGGCACTCGTGATGCACTGCCTCCCAGCGCACTACGGCGAGGAGATCACCTACGGAGCCTCCCGCAGCCGCGGGAGCGTGATCTTCGATCAGGCGGAGAACAGGATGCACGCACAGAAGGCGGTCTTAGCTCTCTTGATGGCATAAGGAGAATGATGAACGCGGAAAGGGTCACAATCGGTTCGGAGAGCAAGGGGGATTGTCTCATTACGGTGGCTCCGGCCGCATCGCTCGCGATCGAGGTCGAGGCGGGGAACGCGGCCCTTGTGGAGCAGGGGATCCGTGTGGTTGCCTCTGAGACCGCAGCGGCAGTGGGGGTAACAGCGGCGAGGATCACGGTGACGGACAGAGGTGCGCTCGACTACGTCCTGAGAGCGCGGGTGGAGACGGCTCTCAGGTCGGCGTTCCCGGAGGTCGCCTCCCCCGATTCGTCGACCGGTTGAGCGCAGCGCGACCGCGCGGGATCGTCTGCGGAGAAGCCGCCTCTACGCCCCGGGGAACAACCCGCGTCTGCTCATCGGGATCGAGCTCCACAACGCGGATTGTATTCTCCTCGACCTGGAGGATTCGGTTCCGTTGCAGGAGAAAGGTGCGGCGCGGCTCCTGGTGAAACACCTCTTGATGACGGTCGAGCTTCCCGAGGCGTGGGTGCGGATCAACCCGCTCTCCTCGTACGGTGCGGACGACCTTGATGAGGTCATCTGGGGGCGACCGCATGGAATCTCCACAACGCGGATTGTATTCTCCTCGACCTGGAGGATTCGGTTCCGTTGCAGGAGAAAGGTGCGGCGCGGCTCCTGGTGAAACACCTCTTGATGACG
>LZCG01000161.1_pt1 | contig 12703 bp, 13 predicted proteins | sample 768541 | NCBI WGS metagenome assembly LZCG01 (sample SAMN05200874, study PRJNA324366) | oil field metagenome | isolation source: sample BH-FW-1 from oil reservoir | place: India: Bombay High | collected 2015-07-11
TCATCAAACCATTCATCCGTCATAATCAGGTGTCCTTTAAAGCCTGATTCCGGGCCCCAGCTGTTTTCCAGCAATCCATTTTTCAGGTTTCGCCTTCTTTGTTGAGATCAACAGCCATAAGCATCATGCCATGGGTTGAACCACTTTCAAAAGTTTTGATTCGCTGTTTTTTATCCATTGATAAATTAATCGCAAACAAATTATCATACTGATAGTTGTTGGGATCGAGCACACCGGCTTTCCGGTTAAGCTGTTTGCCTACATCGCAGGAAAAATACATGCCTTCATTTCCTTTGATGGAAGTTATGGCAAAAGGTTTTATTTCATCGGTTGGCAGATTAATGTATTTCCAGTTGTGTCCTTCAAATGTGTGACGATCGTATTCGATTTCATAGAGCTGGTGGTAAGGGCGACTGGGGTCGTTCATAAACATCACATAATCATCCAGGTTCAGTCCAATGAATTCTTCGTAAAATGATTGGGGTGTGTAGGTTTTGGCTTCTGTTAAAACACCATCGGCAGTTTCATAGCGCCATGTGAACTCGGTTGGAGGCTCTCCGAGGCCAATCGTCAGGATTTTATAAATATCTGACAGCATTTCATTTTTTACTTTCCGCAGATACTTTTCTTTTTCTCCTTTTTGATGCAGGGTTCTTAATTCTAATGCATCTTTTTTCAGCTTTTTTTTCAGAATATGCGAAAGCCAACGGGTGTTGTTGCTGTTTTGGGTTTCGGGCATAATACGCGCCGGAACAACCCCATATTTTTTTACCAGATCGACCACACCAGTCCATTGCCCGCCATCCCCAATCGGGTTTTTTAACAACCATTCTACTTTTTTGTCATCCAATGGTTTTTCGGCTGTTTCGATAATACCTTCCAAAAACAGGTTGGCTTTTTCCAGTTGGTCAAAGAAAAAATTATAGTTCTGCGATAATTCCAGCGATTTCATGTCATGATTACCAATGGCATAGGCGCGCAAAACATTTAATCCGGTAAAAAGCCAGCAGCGGCCTGAAGACTGTTGGTCGGTAATACCTTTTGTTGAGACTTTGTCAGAGAAATAGTTATCAAATGCCCCCACATTTTCCCTGTTAAGGGCCAGTTCATTTATTTTTCCGTTGCTCACCGCATTTTGCAGGGCTTTGATGTGGCTTTCATTTTCCCACACTTTGTTTTTATAGCCTTCGAGCATGTCAGGAGTTAATGCTCCTTTCTGTGCCTGAACCGTTGTAAATAAAACGGCTAATACTAAAAACGATATCAGTCTCATGGTTGTTTTTTTCATCTTAATAGATTTTAAGTTATTTTCATTTTTTTTATCCACCGGCAATTTTTGCTTTATAACCCTCCCTGGTGAGGATTTCAAGAATTTTATTGCGTTGTTCACCCTGAATAATGATTTCCCTGTCTTTCACACTGCCACCTACTCCACATCCTTGTTTGATGATTTTAGCCAATGATTTTAAATCGGCCTCAGTTCCTGAAAATCCGGAGACAATGCTGACTTCCTTTCCGCCGCGACCTTTTCGTTCTCTTTTGATTTTTAGATTCTGATGCTCCGGGGGCAGGGTTTCCGATTCCTGTAATTCGCCTTCGTAGTGATATTCAAAATCAGGATTGGTGGAATAAATCACATCCTTTCTTTTTTTCTTACTCATAACTGTCCTACTTGGGAACAATAATTCTTATTGTCTCTTTTTCGACACGAAAATATAATTTCTTCGACGGAAAAAAAGCAGGTTCTCCGTCAATATTTACCGGATGGTCAGATTTATGTTTGATAATGAGCTCGTTAGTTCTTAAAATTTTTACATATTCCGAATGATTCAGATGTTTAAAAAGTAGCATATGGGTGATGATCGGTGTCATCAGCAAAGGTGGTTTCTTAATAACAGCTACATCAAGTAATCCGTCATGCAGAGAAGCTTCCGGTGTAAGCGACGTGTTGTAACCATATTGACTTGAATTGCCAATGGTCACCATTAGTGGTTTTTCTTTTATTTTTTCGTCTTTGATTTGCAACACTACCTTGCCTGGTTTATAGTTGGGAAAATGCTTTGCAATCAAGCGAAAATATGACAAAAATCCCCTATGATTGAGTTTTGAAAATTCATGAGCAATCATAGCATCAAAGCCTACACCAGCGGTACTAACAAATATCTGATCATTTACAAAACCGGCATCAATCCGGCTTACCGAGAACTCATTGATGAGTTGTATGGCTCTGGATACCCTTAACGGAATATTTAAATGGCGGGCAAAACCATTTCCCGAACCTGTTGGTATGATTCCTAAAATGGTGTCGCTACCATAAATTCCTTTTACTACTTCGTTTACAGAACCATCTCCGCCGGATACCACTACAACATCTGTTTTATTTTCGACGGCTTCACGGGCAAGTGTGGTAGCATGGCCGGGTTGATGGGTTTCTTTTATTTGGTATTGAAAAAAATCATGGTCAAGAAATTGTTCAATGTTCCGGGCTACTTTTTTATGCCGGCCAACACCCGAATGGGGATTTACAATAAATAATATCTTTCGTTTCATCTTACCCGATTGTTTATCTCAAAATATTTACTCAAAATTAATTTTTATTTCATATGCTTATAAAAAATAATTTAAGTGTTTCCAAGGTTGGGTCATAAGTTCTTAGACCGCTTTAATCCGGAAAAGTCCATTTCCGATTCCCATGATGAATTGGTCGGGAACCGTATATACTCGCAAAAATTGATTATTTTTGACCTTCCGTAAAGTTAAACTGATGAAAGCACTTGTGTTATATGATTCTGTTTATGGCAATACAGCTCAGATTGCCAAAGCTATCGGAAAAGGGCTTTCCGAACATTTAGAGACTTCAGTAATTGAAGCCAAAGCCTTTGCCCCTGGATTGAGGCCTGATGCTCAGTTGCTTATAGTAGGTTCGCCCACACTGGGTTTCAGGCCAACACCGCCAGTGAACAAATTTCTGAATCGTCTTACTGCCAATTCATTGGATAAAATATTGGTTGCAGGGTTTGATACACGTATTCCCCTGACCAATATTAAATCAGTCCCGCTTCGGTTTATGGTCAAAAAAGCCGGCTATCCGGCAAAAATCATATCCAACAAACTGCGTCGAAAGGGCGGCGAAATGATTGCAGAACCCGAAGGTTTTTTGGTCTCCGAGCAACAGGGCCCGCTGGTGCCCCGCGAGCTTTCAAGGGCTGAAGCATGGGGTAAAAATATTGGCTTGAAAGCGCTCAGCCTTTCTGTTAAAACTGTATAAGTTCTAATCCGACAGAATATGTTGTCCAAATCAAGTGTTTTGTGGTTGAAATAATTGCTATTTCAATCTATTTTGGTTGAATATAAATAACCCGGATGCCAACTTAAAAATCCTGCCCGGTTTGGGACTGGCTCTCTTTTATACTACTTTTACATCCCAATTAAAAATCAAATTCTAATGAAGAATATAGTAGCCACCGCGGGAAGTCCGGATGAAAAATTACGTTCGGATTGTTACGTTTCTTTACATATGAAACAGGATGGGGGCCTGGTCATTCAGGTTGACAGTAAGACAGGCATTCTTTTTTCTGATACCATCAAATCGCTGGCAAAAAAAATGCTTGAATTCTACAATATTCAACATGCTACCCTTTTTATTAAGGATAGTGGTGCACTTGATTTTGTTTTGGCAGCAAGGATTGAAGCGGCCATACATCAGGTTGTTGAATCTGATAAAGCGTTTTTGTTGCCACTCATTACCGAGAATCAATCGGTTACTACAAAAACCCAATACCGGTTTTCACGGCTTTATTTGCCGGGCAACAGTCCTAAACTGATGTTAAATGCAGGAATTCACAAGCCTAACGGGGTGATTCTTGACCTCGAAGATGCTGTGGCTCCTGATAAGAAAGAAGAAGCTCGCTACCTGGTTAGAAACGCCCTTAGGCAGGTAAATTTTTATGGTGCTGAGAGAATGGTGCGCATCAATCAGCTTCCCGACGGTATTCGAGACCTGGAGTTCGTGGTGCCCCATCACGTTAACCTTGTCCTTATTCCCAAATGTGAACATGCTTCTCAAATTCATGACGTTAACAGGAAAATCAATCAAATCAAAAATGAGCAACATTTGGATTATCCCATTTGGCTGATGCCTATTATTGAAAGCGCTTTGGGTGTTATTCATGCCTATGAAATAGCTTCTGCTGCCGATAATATTGTTGCTATGGCTATTGGTCTCGAAGATTTTACAGCAGACTTGGGAACCCTTCGTACCGATGAAGGAACCGAATCCTTTCTGGCCCGCAGCCAGGTTGTACTTGCGGCAAGAGCCGCAGGAATTCAACCTATCGATTCGGTTTTTTCTGATGTTTCAGACATGGAGGCACTGAAGCAGAATGTGCTGCTTTCCAAATCGCTTGGTTTTGACGGTATGGGATGTATTCATCCCCGACAAATCAAAGTTATTCACGAAAATTTTGCCCCTTCGGAAAAAGAAATCGAAAAAGCTAAAAAAATCTATCTGGCTTTTCTGGAAGCCGGAAAAAAAGGTTTGGGTGTAGTCTCTTTAGGTACTAAAATGATTGATCCACCTGTGGTTAAGCGTGCCCAAAGAACTATTGATGTGGCAGTAAAAACCGGTAAACTGAGTGCTAACTGGATGAATGAAATGTAATTTTGATAGCTGATAATCATGAAATCAATGAAAAAATACGATAAAATAGTTACGAATGCGCTGGGAAGAAAAGTGCCAACGGTCGTAAACGGAAAAGAAATGGTTCCATTTAAGGGTATAGGCAAACATATTCCGGAAGGACGAAAATACGCACCCAAAATAGCCAGCTGTGCCAATTTTCCTCAGGATGGAAACAAATTGGTTCCCAATTTAAAGGAAGCATTGCAAAAAGCTGGTTTGAAAGACGGTATGACCATTTCCACACACCATCATTTCAGAAACGGGGATTTAATTGCTGTTCAGATTTTTGATATCGCTAAGGAATTAGGGGTGAAAGACCTGGTCTGGTTTCCTTCGGCCTCTTTTCCCTGCCATGAACCTCTAATCAAATATTTGGAGGACGGCACATTACATCATATCGAAGGCAGTATGAACGGACCGCTGGGTCGATTTGCTTCCGAAGGAAAAATGCGTGGCCTTGCAGTGTTGCGTTCCCATGGCGGGCGCTATCAGGCGGTTCAGGATGGCGAGGTTGAAATTGATATTGCTGTCATTGCAGCGCCTACAGCCGATCCTTTTGGGAATTCTCACGGACTTGAAGGTGATGCTGCCTGTGGGTTGCTGGGCTTTGCACTGGCCGATTCCCAATATGCTGATAAAGTGATTGTCGTTACGGATAATCTGGTACCTTTTCCCTGTATTCCCTGGCAGATTCATGGCAATTATGTGGACTATACCGTGGTCATGGATAAAATTGGAGAACCAGAGAAAATTGTTTCAGGGACTACACGGATTACAAAAAGTCCCGATCGGTTACTGATAGCTGAAATGACAGCCCGTTTTTGTGATGAAGCCGGCATTATTAAAGATGGTTTTTCGTTTCAGTCGGGAGCTGGCGGCACTTCTTTGGCCGTAGGAGATTTTTTTGCCAAAATAATGCGCCAAAAAGGCATAAAAGCCCGTTTTGCTCGTGGTGGTTCCAACAAATATCTGGTGGAAATGCTCGAAGAAGGTCTTGTGGATTACATTCTTGACGGACAAACCTTTGACCTTGACGGTGTGCGTTCTATGCGCGACAACCCCCGTCATGTGAACACAAGTCCGTTTACTTCCTACAACTATCATGGAAAAGGAAATTTTGCTAACCTGGTGGACGTAGTGGTTTTGGGCGCTACGGAAGTCGATGTGCAATTCAACGCCAATGTGGTAACCCATTCCGACGGTTACCTGCTCCATGGCATTGGCGGATGGCAAAACTGTCTGTTCTCTAAAACTGTAATCCTGCCTATACCGTTGTTCCGCGACCGCGTTCCGGTGATTCGCGATGAAGTAACAACCATTACAGGTCCGGGAGAGCTGATTGATGTGGTTGTTACAGAACGGGGCATTGCGATTAATCCCAATCGAACCGACCTATTAGAGGCGGTAAAAGACAGTGATTTGCCTATTAAAACTATTGAAGAACTAAAGGAAGAAGCAGAAAAAATTTGTGGCAAACCGGCAAAACCTGAACTTGAGGACGAAATCATTGGCGTTATCAAATGGGTGGATGGAACTGTCATTGATGCTGTCAGAAAAGTAAAACAGTAAAAAAACCAAAAGGCTGCAAAATATTTAATGTCCGTAGCTTTATTTAAATACCATGAGGGAAGATGTTCAAGAAAAGGTCTTAAAGGCTATAGCGGTTTTCAGGAAGCAGGAGCCGTCGCAGTTAGAAGCGTTACCGGTAAGTGGTTCTGAACGGCAGTACTTCAGGATTTTCTGGCCCGATAAAACAATGATAGCGGCGTATAGTCAGTCTGTAAGAGAAAATAAGGCTTTTGTAGCATTTACCCGCCATTTTCTGTCAAAGGAGTTGCCGGTTCCGAAATTATATTTTGTGCATCCCGACAACGATGTGTGGTTGATGGAAGACCTTGGCAACCAAACTTTGCTGGATTTAGTTTCCGGTTATTCGGAGGAAGCGTTGAGAACTATTTATCAACAGGCACTGAAAGGCCTGATGGCCTTTCAGGTAATCGGACATCAGGGGTTACGCTATGATGAGGCTTATCCGGTAAGTCGCTTTGACAAAACCTCCATTAAATGGGACCTCTATTATTTCAAATATTATTTCTTACATGTTTCGGGCCTTTCCTATGATGAGCAGGAACTGGAGAAAGGTTTTGATATTCTTGCCAATGCGATAGTTCAGGAAGATACTGATTTTTTATGTATCGCGATTTTCAGGCCCGGAATATTATGGTGAAAGACGGAAAACTGCGCTATATCGACTATCAGGGAGGCCGTATGGGGCATCCCCTTTATGATGTGGTTTCGCTGCTTTATCAGGCTCGTGCCGGGCTTTCTGAGGCTTTGCGGAATGATTTGTTTGGGTATTATCTGGATGAAATCCATAAAAATTACTCCGTAACAACAAGTCGCTTTCCAGCGGTTTATCCCTACCTGAAACTTCTCCGGTTTCTGCAGGTTTTGGGAGCTTATGGTTTCAGGGGACGCATTCAGCGCAAATCTCATTTCCTGAAAAGTATTCCCCACGCTTTGGAAAATTTACACAATTTAATTACTGCCCTGATTTTCCATCCGAACTGGCGACTTTAGCTAACATACTTAAGAATATGATAGCTGAATCGCGAAAAAGTGAAGCACAAAAAACCGGCTCCCTGAATATTCTGGTATATAGTTTTTCCTATAAAAAAGCCGGCATGTTATCAGATTCATCCGGAAATGGGGGTGGTTTTGTGTTTGATTGCCGCAGCCTTCCCAATCCGGGCCGTTATGAAGCCTTTAAGTATCTGACGGGAAAGGATGCTCCGGTTATTTCATTTCTGGAAGCACGACAGGAAGTGCAGGATTTTATTGATCAAAGTTTTCAGGTTGTGATGCCTTCTATTGAGAATTATCTAAGCCGTGGTTTTGAGCATCTTATGGTTGGGTTTGGCTGTACGGGAGGACAACACCGGTCGGTTTTTTGTGCTGAAAAGTTTGCTGAAGCCATTCGTCAAAAATATGCCCTTTCAGTAACCGTAAAGCATTATCAGCAAGACCAGGAAAACAATAATTCAGGAAAAAAATCATAAAAAGATAAAAAATACTTCATTTTAATGCCCGAAATGTAGCCGTTTGTCGAAAAAGTCAGCATCTTTGTGTAACTCTAAAAACAGATAACATTTGGAATGGTCAGCCACAAAGATTGAAGCCTTAAAGGGAAAAGCTGAGATTATCAGAAAAACCATTGCGCCAATCAAAAAACATGTTGCCCTTTTCGGTTTGACGGAAATGATTCTTTGTCAGAAAACTGAAAAAATAGTCATTATCAGAGAATGCAGTAAAAATTATCCAGACTGTTTGAAACAATGAAAGCTATGATATTTGCAGCGGGAATGGGGACACGGCTTCAACCGATGACCCTGAGAAAACCAAAGGCCCTGGTGCTTTTGCGTAACAAACCGTTATTGCAACATGCCATTGAATATATGTCGGGTTTTGGATTTGATGATATTATTATAAACGTACATCATTTTGGTGACCAGATTATCGAATTCATTCAAACGACTTCTCTTCCTGCCCGCGTTACGATTTCTGACGAACGCAGTCAGTTGCTTGACACGGGTGGCGGCTTGAAAAAAGCTGCCTGGTTTTTGATGATGATGCCCCTTTTCTGATTTATAACACAGATGTGTTAACCGATAGTAACCTTACGGAAATGCTTCATCACCATCAGAATTCAAATTCGGATGTTACACTAGCTGTCAGAGCTAATCCTTCAGGCCGTTATTTATTGTTTGATAAAAATATGCTTTTGGTGGGTCGGGGCGACAAACGAAAGGAAGAACAAACCTTTATTAATCAGTATCGGCAGGATGCCAAACCTTTTGGCTTTAACGGAATTCATGTTATGTCTCCTAAAGTGTTCGGTGAATTGCCGGATGCTGCTGTTTTTCCAATCCTTCCCTGGTATCTGCAACTTTCCTTAAACCATAAGATAACAGGATTCGACCAAACCGGACATACCTGGATGGATTTGGGAAAACCCCAAAATCTGTTAGCGGCCGAAAGCTTGTTCGATAAAATATTACCCCGGTGACGATGGCTTTTTTATCTTTGTAGTTAAACGGCCATACCATGGAAAAATTTCTTGATACCATTGCCCGGGATATACAGGCCCGAAATCATTTATCAACCGATACATGCATTGTTCTGCCAAACAAACGTTCAGGAGTCTTTCTCAAAAATGCCTTCGCAGCTATCATTGATAAACCGTTTTGCTGCCTTCAATAGTGTCTATGGAGGAATTTGTATCTCAAATGACCGGTATCAAAGTCCCGGATGCATTAAGGCTTTATTTTGAACTTTACGAAGCCCATAAAAAAATTGAATCCAAACCTGATGATTTTGAAACTTTTTTGGGTTATGCCCCTACACTTATTCATGATTTTAATGAATTTGATCTCTATCTGATAGAACACCACCAGGCCTTTTCATATATGAGTGATGCCTCACGCCTGAATACCTGGAAACCTATGGGAGGGGAATTAACTGGTCATCAAAAGAAATATATTCAGTTTTTCGAAAAGATGGAAAGTTATTATACAACTTATAAAAAAAAATTACTGACAAACAAAATAGCTTATCAGGGATTGTTATTCAGAACTTTAGCTGAAAATCCCGAAATGACTGACAAAAGTTCCTTTTCGAGGTTTTGGTTTGTGGGGTTTAATGCCCTGAGCCGGTCGGAACGTGAAATTATCAGCCAATGCCGGAAAAGGAATGAAACTTATCTGAGATTTGATGCCGACCAGTATTACATCGAAAATGAATATCATGAGGCGGGTTTGCAGTTGCGTAGGTTGTTTCGGTTGTGGCCTGATGCCAAAAAATTAAGTTCTGACTGGGCTACAAAGAAAAAAATATCACAGTATATGATACACCGGGGCAGGTGGCAGAAGTGAAAACACTGGCCGGTTTGCTTGAACATGCTGATGAAACATCGGAAGTAGCTGTTATCCTGGCTGATGAACAATTGCTGGAACCGCTTCTGAATAGTATTCCCAAACAAATTGGCCGGTTTAATGTAACCATGGGGCTTCCCCTTCGCCGGACACCGGTTTTTAGTTTACTTGAAAAACTATTCAGGTTGCATACGCAAAAGGAACAAAACAATGTGGCCCGTCATAGAAAAGAATTTTATCATAAGGATATCTTAAGCGTGCTTTCCCATCCGTTGCTACGTCAAGCCCTCCACTTCAGAAATCAATCAAAATCAATAAGTTATTCAACAATACATGAGGAAGCTACTAAAACGGGCAAGGCATTTTATGATTCAGAAGATATCGAAGCCCTTCTAAAGGCGGCAGGACTTCCGCAAACAGATACCATTGCCTTTTTGTGGCAAACATCTATCGATTCGCCACAGAAACTGCTTGACCTGTTTGCGGAGACTTTAAATTTTATTCAACTGGCAGTTAACGCAGAGAAGCAGATTACGAATCCTGTTCAGAATGAATATGTCAGGCGATTCATACAAGTGGTTTCAGAAATGAAACTTCTCGATCAACACTATCAAACCCTAGAGACCCCCCAGAGTGTATGGCAGGTATTTCAGCGATTAACAGCTTCGGAAACAGTTAATTTTCGGGGTGAACCACTGGAGGGTATTCAAATTATGGGGATGTTGGAAACACGGTTGTTGGATTTTAAACATGTTATCATCTGTTCGGCCAATGAGCATTTTATTCCCGGCCATGTGTCAGAACAAACTTTTATTCCGTTCGACCTAAAACAAATGTTGCAATTACCCACCCAAAAGGAAAAGTCGGCCGTTTATGCCTATCACTTTTACCGGCTGTTGCAACGGGCCGAAAAGGTGGACATCCTATACAACAGTTTGATAGAAGGATTCCGCGGAAGTGAGATGAGCCGGTTTGTGAAACAATTAGAGATGGAATTGCCTGACACCAACCCGAATATCCTTATTCAGCGGCAGACCATTACCTTTCCGTCTTCAGGTAAACAGCCGAAGAAAAAACTTAAGGTTGAAAAAACATCGTCGGTTTTGGAGGCTGTTTATAAAAAATTTCAGTCCGGCCTTTCTGCCTCTTCTCTGAATATGTACAGGGCCTGTCCGTTGAAATTTTATTTTCAGGAAATCGCCGGCATTCCGCAACGCGAAGAAGTTGAGGAAACTATCGAGGCCCGAACACTTGGAAATATTATTCATAAAACACTTGAAAATCTTTATAATTCCTTTGCTAAAGGGCGTCCTGTTGATAAAACCGTATTAGATAAAATATCAGAATACGCAGGGGAAGAGTCAGACCGTCAGTTTACACATTATTTTAAGGCGTCGCATTTTAAATCAGGCCGAAATATGTTGGTTTATCATGTGGCAAAAAGCTGGCTGCAGGGTCTTATAAACCTGGAAGACCAGTTAAATGAAAATAATACTCAGCGAATTTACCTGGAATCGGAAAAAAATATATCAATTTTAAAACATCCCGTGATTAACGGCCAGATTGTTGAAGTTAAATTTAAAGGATTAATTGACAGGGTTGAAGAAATAGATGGTAGTCCCCGGATAATCGATTATAAAACCGGTAAGGTCACACCATCACAGCTGCGGATTAAAGACCTCCAGGAATTAAAAGAAAAACCTGACCAAAAAGAAGTTTTTCAGCTGCTTTTTTATGCCTGGCTGATGCAGGAAGCAGAAAATAAATTCATAAAAACGCCCTATATATTATCATTTCCTTCGTTATCGGAAGGCCTCATGCCGCTCCAAATTGGCAAAGAAAATATACTAAATACAGAAATTTTACAGCATTTTGAAACATACATCATTGAATTAACCCAACAAATAGGAAACCCTCAAGTGGCTTTTTATCAGACAGATGATTTAGAAATATGTAAGTATTGTGAATTTAAAAGAGTATGCAATCGCGATTTGGGTGATTAAGATATCAAATAGTTTATTATCTTGCTAAACCAAAACAAATCTCAATACTATGGAAGAGGGAAAAAATAGTTTCGATATTTTGATTGTGGATGACAGACCAGAAAACCTGTTAACACTGGAAAGCATGCTGGAAAGTCCGGAGCTCACCATTCATAAGGCTAATTCAGGAAACGAAGCTTTGAGCATGATGCTCGAAAAAAGTTTTTCATTGGTGCTGCTGGATGTACAGATGCCTGGAATGGATGGTTTTGAAGTAGCTGAATTGATGCGAAGCAATGAGAAAACCAAACATATACCGATTATTTTTATTACCGCTATCAGCACAGAACGAAAACATATTTTCAAAGGATACGACACCGGAGCGGTTGATTATTTGTATAAACCCCTTGACCTTGAGGTGTTGAAAAGCAAAATCCATTCTTTTATTAATTTTTTTAAGGGGAAACAGGAACTTCATGAAACCACTATTAAACTAAAAAAAACCATCGATGAACTAAACAAGGCCAAACAACTTGCTGAGGATGCAACAAAAGCCAAAAGTTCTTTTTTGGCAAACATGAGCCATGAAATCAGAACCCCACTGAATGGAATTATAGGTATGGCTGATTTGATGTTGCTTGATGATTTACCTGAACTTCAGCGCGAAAGAGTGTTAGACCTGAAAAAATCGGGAGAATCGTTGCTGGAAATTATTAATGAAATTCTTGATATATCAAAAATTGAGGCCGACAAACTGGAGCTGGAGGAAGTGGAATTTGATATCCGCGATATGCTCGAAAAAGTTGTTAGATTGCTTTCTGTAAAAACACTCCACCGCAATATCGAAATGATTGCTTTCCTGTCACCCGACATTCCCAACAAATTGACAGGCGATCCTACCAGAACCCGTCAGGTTCTTATTAACCTGCTGGGGAATGCGTTGAAATTTACAAAAGAGGGTTATATAAGTCTTTCAATTACCCGAAAAAAGGAAGATGACCAATCGATGTCATTGGAATTCGGCGTCGAAGACACGGGTATTGGTATCAGTCCGGAACAACAAAAAAAATTATTTCAGTCTATTCATCATCGCAGAAGACTTCTTAACC